>JABAOE010023091.1_pt1 | contig 18181 bp, 20 predicted proteins | sample 7062141 | NCBI WGS metagenome assembly JABAOE01 (sample SAMN14538627, study PRJNA623070) | marine sediment metagenome | biome: marine biome [ENVO:00000428]; feature: marine pelagic biome [ENVO:01000023]; material: deep marine sediment [ENVO:00002113] | place: India: Gulf of Khambhat ... | reverse complement strand
GCGCGGCGTGGGCGGCCAAGGCCTCGACGGCGCCCATGGTCAGCGTCGGGCCGATGCCATAGGCCATGGAGGCGGCGTTCCACATCTCCTGGGTGGCAACCGACAACACCGTCGGCAGGTTCTGGCCGCCGAATTCCTCAGGACCCGTCAGGCTGTTCCAGCCGGCCTCGCACCAGCGCCGGTAGACGTCGCGCCAGCCCGGCGGCATGGTGACCTTGCCGTCTTGCAGCGGCGCCCCGTATTTGTCGCCGGTCTCATTGAGCGGCGCGATCTCCTCGCTGGCGAATTTGCCGGCCTCCTCAAGGATGGCGTCGACCAGATCCTCGCTCAGCTCGCCATAAGCGCCGCGCGCCAGGCCCTCAGCCATGTCGGCGACGTGTTTTAAGGTGAAGGCGATTTCCGCAACAGGCGCTTGCAACATCTGCCGCATCCTCCAAGCTGCCGGGCTGTTTGCCACGCCGGCAGACCGACGTCCACTTGACGGGGGCCCATTTGCACGCGAAACGCTTCGGCACCATGCGTCGCATCGCCATATCTTCCCCTTACGTTAACGTCAATACTGAGCCGATTGTCTGATGCCCGAAAGGCCGAAAATCCTGCATATTTCCAGCGGATCAGCGCCAGCGGCGGTCGACCGCGTCGCCGACGCAGAGGCCATTGCCGCGGCCTGCGCAGCGCTCGCCGCCGGCCGGCTGGTGGCGATCCCGACGGAGACCGTCTACGGGCTTGCCGCCGATGCCACCAATGGCGAGGCGGTGGCGCGAATCTTCCAGGCCAAGGGCCGGCCGCGCTTCAATCCGCTGATCTGCCATGCCGACAGCCTGGCCATGGCGGAGCGCCACGGCATCCTTGACGACCGCGCCCGGCGGCTGGCCGCCGCCTTCTGGCCGGGGCCGCTGACGCTGGTGGTACGCCGGCAACCCGCCTCGCCGGTGCATCCGCTGGTCACCGCCGGGCTTGACACGATCGGCCTGCGCGTGCCGGCCGGCCCTGCCCGGGCGCTTATTGCCGCCTTCGGCCAGGTGGTGGCGGCGCCGAGCGCCAATCTTTCCGGCCGGGTCAGTCCGACGACCGCCGACCACGTGGCCAGGCAGCTCGGTGACTCAGTGGCACTGATTCTGGATGCCGGGCCGTGCCGGGTCGGCGTTGAATCGGCGATCGTCGCGCTTGACGGCTCACGGCCGCGGCTGCTGCGGCCGGGCGGCGTGGCGCGGCGGGAGATCGAGGCGATGCTCGGCGAAAAGCTGCAACGCGCTGCCGCCGGCGAGGCGGTGGCGGCGCCGGGCATGCTGCCCAGCCACTACGCGCCGCAAACGCCGATCCGGCTCGGCGCCGCCAGCGTCAATGCCGGCGAGGCGCTGCTGGCCTTCGGCGCCGATCTGCCGGACGGCGCGGAGACGGCGGTGATGGTGCGCAATCTCAGCCCGGCCGGCGACCTGAGGGAGGCCGCCGCCAGCCTGTTCGGCGCGCTGCACGATCTCGACGCGGCCGGCGCAACCATGATCGCCGCCATGCCGATCCCCGCTCACGGCCTCGGCGAGGCGATCAATGACCGGCTCGCCCGTGCCGCCGCGCCGCGGCAAAAAAGCGCCGCGGCGGCGGCCAAGGATTGACGCGGCATCGCCGCATGGCTCAGATGCCGTGGAGGCCAACAAGTTCAAAGCCGTGACGACGCTGCTTCTGCATCATCCCGCCTTTCTTGAGCACCTGACGCCGGTCGGCCATCCCGAGCGGCCGGATCGGCTGCGGGCGCTGCATGCCGCGCTCGACCATGCCGACTTCGCCGCGCTGCAGCGCGAGGAGGCGCGGTTGGCCGATGCGGAGGCCGCCACGACGGTGCATGACCCGGCCTATGTGACGGCGATCCGCCAGGCGATCCCCAAGGAAGGCTTTACCCGCATCGATGCCGACACGACCGCCTCGCCCGGCTCCTGGGAAGCGGCGCTGCGCGCCGTCGGCGCCGGCATCCGGGGCGTCGACGCGGTGGTCGCCGGCGAGGTGGCCAACGCCTTCGGCGCCGTCAGGCCGCCCGGCCACCACGCGGAAGTCGCTACCGCCATGGGCTTTTGCCTGTTCAATTCCGTCGCCGTCGCCGCCCGCCACGCGCAATCCGCGCATGGCCTGGAGCGGGTGGCCATCGTCGACTGGGATGTCCATCACGGCAACGGCACGCAGGACATCTTCTGGTCCGACGCCAGCGTGCTTTACGCCTCCACCCATCAGATGCCGTTGTTTCCCGGCACCGGGGCGCGCTCAGAGACCGGCGTCGGCAATATTTTTAACGCACCGCTGTCGCCGGGCGAGGGCAGCGAGGCCTTCCGCGCCGCCTTTGAGGAGCGCATCCTGCCGGCGCTCAGCGATTTCCGGCCGGACATGGTGCTGATCTCCGCCGGCTTCGATGCGCATTTCCGCGATCCGCTGGCGCAGATCAATCTCACCGAGGACGATTTCGCCTGGGCGACGGAGCGACTGATGGCGATCGCCGATCAATACAGCGACGGGCGGGTCGTGTCGCTTCTGGAAGGCGGCTATGATCTGCAGGGTCTGGCGGCCTCGGCGGCGGCGCATATCCGCCAGCTCATGACAGCCTGAGGAGTGGGGATTTGGCAGACAAGCCCGAAAATCCGGTCGATGCCCTGACATTCGAAAAAGCGCTGGCGGAACTGGAAAAGATCGTCCAGGCGCTGGAAAGCGGCGAGGTGGAGCTGGAGAAATCCGTCGCCCTTTATGAGCGCGGCGAGGCGCTGAAGGCGCGTTGCGAAACGTTGTTGCGCCAGGCCGAAGAGCGGGTGGAAAAGGTCAAGGCCGACGCGGAGGGCGTGGCGCAGGGCGTCGAGCCGTTCAAGGAGGAATAGCGGCAGGGGGCCCCTTGCCGCTGCTTGGCGGCGACGCCGCTGCGGTCGCGACGGTGCCGCCAGCGCTTGTTGCGCCGCCGGCCCGGTGATATTCGAGGGGCGACCGCGGTCCTCAGACCCCGGTCCCAACCAATGCGGAGGACGATGGATGGCGGCTTATGTGTGCGACAAATGCGGCATGAGCATCGGCACGATGACGTGCGGCAAATGCGGCAAGCCCCTGGAGCATTCCACCTTGACGAAGCCCGACGGGGCCACGGTCCATATTTCCCAGTGTCCGGACGGTCACGGCAAGGTCAAGTCACCGATGTGCTGCGGGCAGGACATGAGCTGCTCGCTGTAGCCTGTTCCGGCGCGCCACCGGCGACGGCACAGCCTGCCGGGGCCGGCCTCACAAGCCCAGCAGCCGCCTGGCATTGCCGCTGAGGATCTTCGCCCGGTCCTCCTCGCTCAGCATGACCTGCTCGATCCATTGCACGCCCGGCTCGTTCATGACGAAGGGATAGTCGACGGCGAACAGCACCCGGTCGGCGCCCATTTCCGTCAACGTGCAGTGCAACGCCGGGTCGGAGAAATTGCCGCTCGTGGTGATGTAGAAATGGCTGCAGAAGGTGTCGCGAAAGGCGACCGGCTTGTTGCCGCGCCTGGAAAACGCCTCGTCCATGCGCCTGAGCAGGAACGGCAGGCCCTCGCCGAGATGGCCGATGATGATCTTGAGATCGGGATAGGCGTCAAAGACGCCCGACAGGACCAGCCGCACGCCTTGTGTCGCCGCTTCGACGGTAAAGCCCCAGCCGGCGGAGAGTATCCAGGGATAGTCCTCCACATAGGTCCGGTAATAGCGACTGGTGACGGTCTCGTCCGGCGTGGCCGGGTGAATGTAGATCGGCACGTTAAGGCTGTGGGCGCGCTCAAAGACCGGCCAGAACTTCCGCTCGTCGAGAAACTCGCCATTGGTGAGGCCGTGCACCATGGCGCCCTTGAAGCCCAGTTCGTTGACGCTGCGCGCCAATTCGTCGGCAGCGGCGGCCGGGTCCGGCGTCGGGATGGTGGCAAAGGCAGCCAGACGGTCCGGGTTTGCCTGAATAGCCAGGGCCAGCCGGTCGTTGGCGCCGCGCGCCATGGCAACGGCGGTTTCGGGATCGAAAATCTGCGTGCCGGGCGCGTTCAGCGACAGCACCTGGATATCGACGCCGGCGGCATCCATGGCCGCCAGCCGCTTGTCGCCAAGATCGTTGAGGCGTTCAGCCAGGTGCGGCGGCCGTCTGGTGCCGAGACGCTCGGCGACCTCCAGATCGGTGTAGTGCTCCTCGATCGCGATGATTTCGACATTTCTCTTGCTCGCCATAGCCGCTCCGTTCGCATTAACCGCCCCGCCGGTCGTCGTCGCCCGACGCCCACGGCTGACCCGATTTGGAGACCGTTGTCAAACCGCTTGAAAAAATCGTGCGCCGGGCGGCCGCATCGTTTCCAAAAGCACCGGCACAGATATCGGCACGGCCGGCGCCGGACCCGGCAAATCGACCGAATCGGGACGATCCCGGGCCGCCAAATGCCGCCGGTTCGGACATGTTTTTGACATGGATTGAGTCTTAGCTAGTCAACCGGAAGGCGTTTTTTGATGGGCGTGACGGCCTGATTTAACCCTCAGGTTGGGCGAAAAGGACCTGCATGGCACGTTTCACACCATCGCAATCTGCCGTAGCGGTCGGGCGCGGCCTGTCGGGCGCGGGCATTGCGCCGCCGGCCGGCGCCGAAATCCGGGCCGAAATGCGGCCAGCGGGCCGTACCGGCAGTAATGCCGGCTCCGCAACGCTTTTGTCGGGCAATGCGAGCGACACACCGACGACGACGCCGCAGGCGTCAGGGGGGCAAAAAGGGAGGCCATCGGAGGGGTAAGCAACGGGGATTGAGCCGGTCGTGGCGTAACAGGGAGTTCTGACATGGTGAGAATAATCAGGCATTTCCCCGCAAGCCGGCCGAATGACAATGGCCGTAACCGGCTCTTCGATGAGGAAAAACCGCTTTATTCGGTGGCGGCGGAAGACAGATTCGACGATCTGCTGGCCGGCCTGATCTATCGGCCCGAAGCAGCAGCGCCGGAGACCGCAGCGCCGGAGGAGGCGCTGCCCTATGTCGCGCCAGGCGATCATGCGTCAGGCGATACTGCACCGCACGATGTCGCGCCAGCCGAACATGCTCGGCTCAGGCTTCCGTCGGTTGAAGAATTCCAGTTCGACGAAGCCGCCGCCCGCAGCATGGCGAGCAAGCTTGCGCCGGCCAACAAATCGCGGGCCAAGAAACGGCGGCAGCGCCATCGCCAGCTAAGCCGCGATCGCTGGCGACTTGGCGATGACCGCGATGTCGGCAACGAGACCGACGAGGCGCGCAGCCACGGCCTGCAGCGGGCGACTGCCGGGCGGCGCGGCAGCGGGCGCGGATTATTGTGGAGCTTTGGCGCCAGCATCGTGATCGTCACGGGCACGTCGGCGGCTTTCGGCTTTGTCCAGCCCTTAAATGACCTGTTGCCGGAGCGCATGGCCGCATTCCTCAGCGACCTGTCCGACGACCTGGGCAGCAGTGGCGGCAAACTTCTGCGCGGCGCTGACGGTTCTGCCGACTACACAGTGGCGGGCGACACCGACGTTGCCGGCACGACGCCGGTCGGCCCCGACCAGCCGATGGCGAAGGCGGCGGCCGCAGCCGTCTCCGCACCGCCCGTTGCAGCCGAAGTCCGGCCATCGGCGCGCCGTGACGTTTCGACCGTCGTTGGCCAGACGGAACCGTCGGCCACGGCGAGCAAACAGTCATACAATCTGGGCTTCACGGTTCTTGAGCTCAGCACGATCGATAACGGCGCCGTCGCGGAATTCGCGACGCCGGAAACCACGGCGACGCCTGAAACCCCGGCAACGGCCGAAACCCCGACAATGGCTAAAACCCCGACGGCGCAAAGCCCGGCGATAGCGCAAAGGGCGGCACCGGCCGATGGCGAAAGCCAGGACAAGCTGCAGGTGGCGGCCCTGCGGCCGACCCTCAAGGCCGACCGGCTGGCGGCGACCGAGCCGCCGGCGGCCGCGGAGGAACCGGTCGCCACGGCGCCGCCGGCACCGGCGATAAAGCTGTCGGCGGCGGAAATCGAGCGGCTGCTGGAGCGCGGCCACGCGCTGTTGCAGCGCGGCGACATCGCCTCGGCCCGTTTGCTGTTTGAGCGGGTCGCGGCGGCGGGCGACCGGCGCGGCGCTAAGGGCATGGGCATGACCTACGATCCGCAGGTCTATGCGCGCCTTCCCGTCGCCGGCGTCAAGCCGGATCGCGAAAAAGCGCAATTTTGGTACGAAAGAGCCCGGGAGGCGGAGCCGCAGCAGGCGAGCCCAATGTTCCAGACGGCGCGCAGCGAGCTGCCCGACGCCGGCGGTCTGCCGGTCCCCGGATCGGCGGAATGGAACGCCGCCTGCGCTGGCAAATACAGGAGTTTTGAGCCGAGCACAGGGCTTTACACGGCCCATAGCGGCGTCAAGCGGCCATGCCGGCTGCCATAGGCTTCCGGAATCTCGGCTTTGGGCCGGCTCGGGACGAGGTGGGCTGCGCACGCGGCAGAGACGATGTGCGCCGGGCGTATTGTTGGAAAGGACTTGGAAATGCTTAAGAAAGCGGCACTGCTATTGGCGATGGGCCAGCTGGTCTTGTGGCCCAATTCCGGTTTTGCGCAGGAAGCCAGCAAGCAACAGCTGGTTACACAGGCGCAAACGCGGCAGACAGCGCCGATCATCAGCCGGGGACAGAACAAGGTCGATGCCAATTCCGGCACCGTCTCCGTCATGACGACGCGCAATCTCGGCGCTCCCTTCATGATTGCGGCGCTGGATTTGTCGACGCTGCTGGATTCGGGCGAGAATTACCGGGACATGCGCGTCGTGCCGATCGTTGCCCGGGGAAAAGAGCAGAACCTTTGGGATATCCTGTATCTGAAGGGCGTCGATATGGGCTTCGTCCAGAGCGATATCCTGGCCTATCTGGAAGACGATCCGCGCATCAATTCCATCAAGAACCGCATCCGCTATATCACCGTGATGTTCCCGGAAGAGGTCCATATCGTGGCGCGCAAGGACATCCGCACGCTTCAGGATCTGGCCGGCAAGAAGGTTAGCATCAACGCCAAGGGTACCGGCTCGTCGGTAGTCGGGACGCTGCTGTTCAAGCGCCTGGGAATCGACGCCATTCTTGAGAACGAAGACACCAACCGGGCGATCGCCCGCATGAAGGAGGGCGACCTGGCGGCCCATATCAACGTGCTGGGCAAACCGGCCCGGCCGGTCGCCCGCATCAAGAAGGAAGACGGGCTGCATCTCCTGCCGATTCCCTACACGCCGGAAGTCTCGGAAATCTATCTGCCGTCGAAATTCACCAGCGAGGACTATCCGGAGCTGGTGCCGGAGGGCACGCAGGTGGAGACGATTGCGGCAGGCAATGTGCTGGCCGCCTTCAACTGGCCGCAGGACCACCCCCGCTACAAGAAGGTCGAGCGGTTTGTAAACGCCTTCTTCTCCCGGTTCGACGAACTGAAGAAGCCGGGATTCCATCCCAAATGGAAGGACGTTAATATCGGCGCCTCCGTTTCCGGATGGACACGGTTCAAGGCCGCGCAGGACTGGATCGATGCCAACCCGCAGCCGGCCTTGACCGGTGCGGCGGCAGAATCACAGCTTCAGCAGGAATTCACCACCTTCGCCGCAGCGCACGGCGTGCTGTCGTCCTCGCGCATCAGCGAAAGTGACAAGAACGCCCTGTTTGAGGAATTCCTCAAATGGCGCGAAGCCCGGCAATAGAGCTGCCCGCGGCGCAATAGCGCCCCTGCCGCCCGGCAAAGCGGCCCTGCGGCAGCCGCGGGCGCGACCGCGATGGCGCCGTGGCTGCGGTCACGCGGGCCGGCGGTTTCTGCTATGGTCGCCCCCGGGGAGCATGGCCGGGGGCGTGCCTTGAATGCGTCGGCAAAGACCTGCAGCCGGCAGGAACGGGCTCAGAGAGAACGGTTTGAATCGTTCTACGTCATGGCGCAATCGCCGGTGATGCAGCGCATTGAACGGCGCGTGTGCGGCTGCGACTACGGCGGCAACAGCTGGACGACGCGGGCGGAGGCTGAAGAGATGATCGGGCGGCTGGCATTGGCGCCCGGCAAGCGGCTGCTTGATTTGGGCGCCGGCTCCGGCTGGCCGGGACTCTATTTGAGCGCAAGAAGCGGCTGCGACGTGGCGCTCGTCGATCTGCCGCTGAGCGGCCTCAGGATCGCCCGACAACGGGCCGACGACGATGGCACGAGCGGCCAGGTGTGGGCCGCCGTTGCCGATGCTGCGGCCCTGCCCTTTGCCGATGCAAGCTTCGATGCCGTCAGCCACAGCGACCTGTTGTGCTGCCTGAAGCAGAAGCGTGCCGTTCTTGCCGCCTGCCGAGGGGTGATTGCCGGGCACGGGCGTATGGTCTTCACCGTTATCAGCATCACGCCGGGACTTGCCGGCGAGCGCTATGGCCGTGCCGTGGCAAACGGACCGGACTTCATCGAAACCGACACCGACTACCAGACGCTGCTGGCGGCGACCGGCTGGACCGTGACCGGCCTGGAGGACATCACGGCGGTCTATGCCGACCGTCTTGCCTGCCAGCTTGACGCCGACCTGGCGAACAAGGACGAGTTGGTCGCGCTGATCGGCGCCGACGAATTTGACGAGCGGGTCGCCGGATGGCGTTGCAAGCTTGCGGCGCTGGCCGACAATCTGCTGCGCCGCGAGCTTTACGAAGCCGAACCGGCAGCGCTATAGCTGTCATTGTACCGGTTCTAAAATCCGTAGCGATTGCACGGTATCACCGCTATTGTTGTGCGTCAGGGAGATTCCAAGTGGCGCGCCGGCTTGCAGCCATACTCGCCGCCGATATCGTCGGCTATTCCAAACTCATGCAGCAGGATGAGGCGGCCACCGTTGCCGCATTGAAAGGCCTGCGAAGGCAGTTCATCGAGCCGCTGGTCGGTGACCACGGCGGCCGCATCGTCAAGCTGATGGGCGACGGCATGCTGGTGGAGTTCCCCAGCGTCGTCGACGCCGTGAACTGCGCGCTGGCCTGGCAGAGGGGAAACGGCGAAACCGTCAATGGCATCCCGCTTGTCTACCGGATCGGCATCAATCTCGGCGACATCATCATCGACGACGACGACATCTATGGCGACGGGGTCAATATCGCGGCGCGGCTGGAAGGCCTGGCCAGGCCGGGGGGCGTCTGTGTTTCGGGCGTCGTCCACGACCAGGTCAAGGACAAGATCGAAGCGGCATTTGAGGACATGGGCGACCAGCAACTGAAGAATATCGCCGAACCGGTCCGCGCCTATCATGTCGACCAGCAGCCGGCGAACTCCGATTCAGAAGCATCGTCGCCGGGGCGCGCCGACAAGCCGACAATCGCCGTTTTGCCGTTCAACAACATGTCGGGCGACCCGGAGCAGGAATATTTCTCCGACGGCATCACGGAGGACATCATCACCGCGCTCAGCAAATATCGCTGGCTCAACGTCGTGGCCCGCAACACCACATTCGGCTTCAAGGGCCAGTCGCCGAATATTGCCGAAATCTCACGCCAGCTTGGCGCCGCTTACGTCGTGGAGGGCAGCGTGCGCAAGGCCGGCAACCGCGTGCGCATCACCGCGCAGCTGATCGACGCGGCGACCGGCAATCACATATGGGCGGAGCGCTATGACCGCGATCTTGACGATATCTTCGCGGTGCAGGACGAAATCACCGAAACGATCGTCGGCAGGATCGAGCCGGAACTGGGCATGGTGGAGCGCCAGCGCGTCATCCACAAGCCGCGAAGCAATCTGAAGGCCTGGGACTGCTACCATCTCGGCGTCGCCAACTTCTACAAGTTCACCGCCGAAGCCAACCGCAAGGCGCAAGAGCTTTTCAAAGAAAGCTCCGAACTCGATCCGGCATTCGGCGACGCCTATGCATGGTGGGCCTATGCGACCGTGCTGGGCATGGTCTATTTCGACGACGATCCGCATCAGGAAGCACTCGACCAGGCGCTGCAGGCGGCGCTCAAGGCGGTGAGAATCGACGATCACAACGCCGTCTTCTACATGCTGCTGGCGCGCGTTCGCCTGGCCAGATGCGAGTATGAACCGGCGCTGGCGGAGCTGCAGACGGCCATTGCGCTCAATCCCACCTTCGCCGCCGCCTATTGCGGGCTCGGCGATTCGCTGGCCTATGAGGGACGGATCGCGGAATCGATCCCGCTGTTTGAAAAGGCAATCCGGCTAAGCCCGCACGATCCGCAGAGATGGGCCTTTTACTCCTATGGCGCACTGGCCTTCATCTTCAACGGCGATTTCCCGCAGGCGGTGACCTGGGCGAAGAACGCCCTGCAGGTGCCCAACTGCCAGTATTGGGCGAACGCCCATCTGGTCGTGGCGCTGGCGCATCTGGGGCTAAGCGCCGAAGCCGGCGACGCGGCGGCACAGTTGCTGGCGAGAAAGCCCGAATTTTCCTGCGAATTCGCCAGGAAGAAGCTGTTCTACATCAAGCGGCCGGAGCAACTGGCGCTTTATCTGGACGGTCTAAGCAAGGCCGGCGTTCCGGAGAGCTAGCGGCGGCGCCGACAGCGACACAGGCCGGCCCGGACGAGCGGCCACGCGATTTGCCGGCAAAGGACAATGCGCCGAACGCCGGCTCAATCCCATGAGCTTTTCGGCGCATCGGCGTCGGCCAAAAAAGAGCGGAAAAGGCCGACCGGGCGCCGGTCCGGCAGCTCGGCGGCCGCCGGCGGCGCCAGCGCAACCGGACAGGCAACGGGCTCGCCGATCCTGCGCGCCGTCAGCAGAAGCGAAACGCTAAGCAGGGCAACACCCAGCGCGCCGAATTCCTCGCCGCCGAACGGCAACAGCGCAACAAGGCCGCTGGCGCCGATAAAGGCCAGCGCGGGGCTGAGCACGAAAGTGCCGCAGGCGGCACATCCGACGCCGAAAAGGCCACTGGCAAGGCCGCCCAGGCTGGCCGCGGCGCCGGCCTGGCCGGTCTGGCTGGCAAGCTGCCGCCGCGAGCGGTAATAATAGGCGATCGTCGCCACATTGGCGCCGAACAACACGGCGACGGCGATGGTCGACAGGGCGGAGAAAACCGTGAAATTCGTGCCGATGGAGCCGACGAGCGCCGTCAGAACGCCCAGCTTGTCGGCAAGCGGGATGCTGGCGGAGCTGGCGATCTGCCACACCAGGCCCAAATTCGGCAGCCAGGTGGCGAGGACGAAAACGGCAAGAGCCGCCGCCGCAGCCAGCATCACGTAGCGGCTGCGGGCAAAAACCTGTCTGAGACCGGCGGCAATCACGACCAATCACTTCTCCTTGAGCGCCAATTCGATAAGCGATTTGACGGCCGCATATGGCTGGGCGCCGTTGATCGGGAGAACCTTTCCGTTGGGCGCGATCACCAACGTGAAGGGCGTGCCGACGCCGCCGGAGGCGGTCGCATCCTGAAGGTCGGACTCGATGTGATCGGCATATTTTCCGCCGCGCGCGTCACCCTCCAGGCAGACCTCGAAGCGGCCGCGGTCCAGTCCGATATCCTCGGCGATCTGCGGCAGCAGCGCCAGGTCGAGGCGATCATTGGACGGCGTAATCTCAAACAGCCTGTCGGAGAACGCCCAGAACGCCTCGTTGCCGCCGAGCTCGTTGGCGCATTCGGCAGCCTGCGCCTCCTTGCGCGCCTTGGAGTGGATCGCATCGAGGGGAAAATGGCGGTAGACCCAGGCGATCCGACCGTCCTTGCCGTATTCGTCCATCAGCCGCTTCATGGTCACGTGAAAGCGCTTGCAAAACGGGCACTCGAAGTCGGAGAACTCAATCAGCTTGACCGGCGCATCGGGGCTGCCAAGGATGTGGTCCTCGCTGTTGACCGGCTTCACGGCACCGGCGGCTTCGCGCCGCCTTTGCTGTGCGACCTCCTGCTGCTGGGCGCGCAGCTGGTCCACCGCCTCGACGATCACCTCCGGATGACTGAGGAGATAGTCGCGCACGATCTTTTCAATATCGTTGGTTTGCCCGGCATCGAAGCTGCCGACCGCCGTGCTCTGATGGGTTGCCGATGCCGGCGTGGCAAAGGCCAGGCCGAATGCCAGAGCTGCGACGACCACCGATCTGCAGAGCTTGCGCTGTGCCCTCATCTGACTTGCTCCGTTGCTGGCCGGCGGCGCGGCCGGCGGGCTGCATAGTGCGCCACAGTCTTATAGGATGCGTTAAGCGGGGTGAAGGGCCAGGCGGGCGGCGGCGGGCAAGGCCGTGCAGGCGGATTGCCGACAGGGTCGCCGCGTGTGCTAGACTCACAAAAATAGGAGGGATCGCAGATGGGTTCCATATTTGCCCGCCTGATGGCCCGGCTCGGTGGCGCCTCGCAATCGTCCGGCGACGAGCGCGGCGCGGCGCACGACTATAACGGCTATCTCATCCAGGCGGCGCCGCGCCATGACGGCTCGCGGTGGCTGACGGCCGGCTTCATCAGCAAGGAGATCGGCGGCGAACACAAGGAGCATGCCTTCATTCGCGCCGACACCCATGCCAGCCGCGAAGACGCCGAAGCCTTTTCGCTGACCAAGGCAAGGCAGATAATCGACGAGCAGGGCGACAGGCTGTTCGAACAATAGGCGCAAACTGCGGCGCGACGGATTGTCGAAAAGCCGGCCTATCTGGCATGGTGAGCTGGCGCGGCAAGCGACGCGGCGGCGCAGGCTGAAAGGTGGAGGGACGATNNCCGGCTCTGGACAAGCTGTCGGGCCAGGACGACCAGCGAACCGCCACCTTGTTCGTGCACGGCACGCTCAAGGTCATGCTGTACGCGCCGCTGGGCACCGATCCACAAATTCCCCATGACCGCGACGAGATCTATGCCGTCGTCAAGGGATCGGGCCAGTTCCTGCTCGGCGGCCGCCGCATCTCCTTCAAGGCCGGCGACGTGCTTTTCGTGCCGGCCGGCGTCGAGCACCGGTTTGAGGATTTCACCGACGACTTGGCGACTTGGGTATTCTTTTACGGCCCGACAGGCGGCGAGGAGAACGAATAGCGGGTGCGCCGGCCGGAATGGCCGTCCTGTTCAATAGGACGCGTAGACCGCCGGCCGGCCGGCCGCGTTAAAACTGTAGACCGTGTAGGGTTCGCGATCCGGGCCGTCCATGCCGGGGGCGCTGGCCGGCATGCCGGGAACGGCGAGGCCCTCAATGTCCGGCCGCTCGGCGAGCAGCCTGCGGATGTCTTGCGCCGGCACATGCCCTTCCACGACATAACCGGCGACAAAAGCCGTGTGGCACGATTCAAGCTCAACCGGCACGCCGGCCCGTTCCTTGACGGGCGAGACATTATCGATGTCGTTGACCGAAACTTCGAAGCCGCTGCGGCGCAAATGCCGTGCCCATTGCCCGCAACAGCCGCAGGAGGGGGACTTGTAGACGACGATCTCATCGGCGCTCGCCGGGCCGGCACCGAACAGCCCGGTCAGGGCGAGGGCGCCGGCGGCCATCGCAGCGACACCGCCCAGCCCGATCACCACCTGACGGCGGCTGAGGCCGCCGCGCCTGGCCGGCTCGCCGGCTTGACCGGTGGTTTTGGGGGCGCCTTTGCCGGAACCGCGTTTTTCTGTCACGGGAATCCTCGCTTTGCCGCCGGCAGTCTGGCGAAAGGCGGCGGCGATGTCGTTGACCCAAATCAAGCCGGCGAGCCGGCCAAGAGGCGGCTTGCGGCCGATACCATCCGGTCGTTCGCCGGTGCCGTGCCGCTATCGCGGCACGGCGTTTGCCGAAGCTGCCGCGTCAGACGACGGCGACGAGACGGCACGGCCCGCCGCTGCCGCCGCGGTGCTTGGGGGCGCCGACAAACAGCGTCGCGCCGCTGGCCGGCAGGGCGTCAAGATTGGCGATGCACTCAATGCCCCAGCGGTTGGTCGGCAGCCAGGCATAATGGGTGGCAAAATCGGCGGACGGACCATGATCCAGCGACAGCGTGTCGACGGCGATGCCGACGGTATTGCCGTCTTCCATGAGCATCTGCGCTGCCTCCACGTGAAAGCCCGGATAATGCATCTTGCCGTCGCCATCGGCATTGCGGAATTTCGCCGAGCCGACATGCGCGTCCCAGCCGGAATTCATCGCCACACAGCCGCCCGGCGGCAGCGCGCCGTTGGCCGATATCCAGGCCTTCAGATCGTCCGGCGTCAGCAGGGCGTCGGGATCGGCTTCGGCTTTTTGCCGAATATCAACGATCGACAGCGGCACAATCAGATTGTCCACCGGCACCTCCGCGACGCTCTGTCCGTCGGCGGAGAAATGCAGCGGCGCATCCATGTGGGTGCCGGTATGCTCGTTGACGCGCAGCTCGTTCACGTTGAAGCCGTTATCGGCGAAGTTGAATTTCTGCTCCACGAAAAGCTGCTGGGTGCCGAAATAGGTCGGGAAGGCCTCGTGAAGCTCATGGGTCATGTCGACAGCCTTGCCGCTGGCGGCGACGGCGGCCGCCGCTTTCGGCGGGGCGAAGCCGACGGTTGCCGCCGCCGCGGCGGCGGCGCCGGTGAAGAAACCGCGTCGGTCGATCATCCGCTGTTTGACCGATTCCATCACGCAATGATGACACATGGTCTGCCTCCCTGATCTTGCTGTTTGAACGGCTTATCCTAGCGCCAATCGGCTGAAGCAGGCAAAGCGCCGGTTCGGCTTAGTCCGATGCCGGTCCGGCGCGCGCCGTCAGGATGGCGACGAGCATGGCGTCGCGCCAGCGTTCCAGTGCATCCGGATCGCCGCCATGCGGATGGGATGTCGCCTGTTCGTCGCTTTGCGCGACGATGCGCTCCAGCAGCGCGTCGGTGAGTTCGGGCGCCGGCAGCTTCGTCCACGGCCATTTGAGCGCCGGGCCGAACTGCTCCATGAACTGCCGCATGCCGGCGCGGCCGCCGCCCAGCCGATAGGTCATGAACGGACCGATAAAGGCCCAGCGCAGGCCCGGCCCCTCGGTGATCGCCGTGTCGATCTCAGCGGCCGTGGCGTGGCCGTCATTGACCAGATGCAGCGCCTCGCGCCACAGCGCCTCCATCAGCCGGTCGGCGATGAATCCGGGCACCTCACGGCGAACCGTCAGCGGCGACATGCCGATGCCGGCGTAAAATGCCGCGGCTCTTTGCATCGTGTCGGCCATCGTCTTGTCGCCGCCGACGATCTCCACCAGCGGCATCAGATAGACCGGATTGAAAGGATGGGCGACGAGGAAGCGCTCTGGCCGGTTCATGGCGGCGGCCAGTTCGCTCGGCAACAGGCCGGAGGTCGAGGAGGCAATCAGTGCCTCAGGCGGCGCAGCGGCGTCGATGTCGCCCAGAACCCGCCGCTTCAAGTCGAGGCGTTCAGGCAGGCTTTCCTGGATGACGGCGGCGGCGGCGACGGCCGCTTCCAGAGATTCCGCCAGGCGCACCGCGCCGAGCCGCCCGACCGGCCAGCCGGCGCTGTCCCAGGCGCGACGGGCATTGGCGACGGCGGCGTCTATGCGCATGCCGGTATCCGGGTCGGCGTCGAAAACGGCTATGTCGATGCCGTTCAGCACGAAGCGGGCGGCCCAGCCGGCGCCGATGACGCCGCCGCCGATCACCGCAGCCCTTTGCGGTAGAGCCATCAGGCGGCCCGTTCGGCGGCGACAGCCGACCGCACGAGCGGCTCGCGGGCGCCCGGACGGATGACGGCCGGATCATAAGCGGCGCGGGCGAACACCTCATGGACGAGCGGCGCGAAGGTCTGCAGCGGCAGCGTGTCATAGGCGGGATCGAAGGAGGCCTGGTCCCAGCGCTCGCAGAAGGCGGCGCAATCGTCGAAATAGGGGCTGCCGGCGTGGCGGTCGCGGGCCGCCGGATCGCCGCCCAGATGATGGATATAATAAAGCTTCTGAAAGTCGCCGTGCATGGCGACCACCTCGACGCATTGCTCGCGCAGGAAGGGCCTGAGAATGGCGGCGGCATATTCGTCGTGATTGTAGGGGGCGTAGATGTCGCCGATATCGTGCAGCAGCGCGGCAACCACCCAGTCATCGTCGGCGCCGTCGCGCCAGGCGCGGGTGGCTGCCTGCAGGGAATGTTCAAGACGGCTGACCTGGTAGCCCGACAGGCTTTCGTCGAGCGCCACCAGCGCCTCCAGCAGGCGCGCGCCCGTGCCGGCGGCATAGGCCTTTTCATGCCGGTCAAGGAAAGCGTAGTCGGCCTTGTCGCCATCCTTCATCCGGGCGAACTTGACGGTTTTCACGGGCTTCACCTCAGTGCGGTCTCGTCAGCTTCAGCCGGTCGCGCACCTCGGGCGAGCCGAGGATGCGGATATTCATGGCTTCCAGGATGGTTCGGGCGCGTTCGACAAGGGCCGCATTGGTCGCCAGCTCGCCTTTGGCGAGATAGAGGTTGTCCTCCAGGCCGACGCGGACATTGCCGCCGAACAGTGGTGCCAGGGCGACATAGGGAAGTTGCCGGCGGCCAATGGAAAAGGCCGACCAGACGGCGCCGGCCGGCAGGCGATTGACCAGCGCCTGCAAGGTGCCCGGATCGTCCGGCGCGCCATAGGGGATGCCCATGCACAGTTGGATCATCGGCGGCTGGTCGATCAGACCCTCGGCGATCATTTCTTCAACGATGACCAGATGGCCGGTGTCGAAGACCTCCAGTTCCGGACGCACGCCGAGCTCCTGGATGCGGCGCGCCATGTCTTTCAGCATGGCCGGCGTGTTGGTCATGACATAGTCGCCGCCGGCGGCGAAATTCATGGTGCCGCAATCGAGCGTGCAGATTTCCGGTCGCAATTCGGCAACATGGGCAAGCCGTTCCGCGGCGCCGGCCATGTCGGTGCCAAGCGGGTCCGGCGGCAGCGGATTGTCGGTACCGCCAAGCACCAGGTCGCCGCCCATGCCGGCCGTCAGGTTGATGACGACATCGACATCGGCGGCGCGCACCTTCTCCACCACCTGGCGAAACAGCGCCGGGTCGCGGGCGCCTTTTCCGGTCTGCGGATCGCGGACATGGATATGGGCGATCGCCGCCCCGGCTTGTGCCGCCTCGATCGCCGCAGTGGCGATCTGGTCTGGCGTCACCGGCACATGCGGCGAACGCCCGGCGGTGTCGCCGGCGCCGGTAACCGCACAGGTGATGAAGACTTCCGATGCCATGGCGAGACTCATAGCCACCTCCCCGACCCTCGATTTCAAGACGCTAGCGTGCTTGCATGCAATCGGTTGTCGCACATGCGACATCGCCGAGCCGCAATGACGGTGCGGTGACAATCTTACACCTCGTCGGGCGCGATTGCCTGTCCTATGTTGTCTTGCTAAGTGCAAAGCCAGAATATGCGTTTGGACATTGCCGCCATGCCGCCACTGGAACCGGTCAAGACATCGAGCTCAACGCTACCGGCCGTGCCACCGGCCACGCCCCTGCTAGACAGCGTGGCGACACCGGCCGAACTGCGGCAGCTTGACGACAAGGATCTGCGCCAGCTGACCGACGAATTGCGCGCCGAGACCATCGATGCGGTTTCGGTCACCGGCGGCCATCTGGGTGCCGGGCTCGGCGTTGTCGAACTCACCGTGGCGCTGCATCATGTCTTCGACACACCGCGCGACCGGCTGATCTGGGATGTCGGCCATCAAACCTATCCGCACAAGATCCTGACGGGACGACGCAAGCGCATCCGCACCCTGCGCCAGGGCGGCGGCCTTTCCGGTTTCACCAAGCGGGCGGAAAGCGATTTCGATCCGTTCGGCGCGGCGCATTCCTCCACATCGATCTCGGCCGGCCTGGGCATGGCAGTGGCCCGCGACCTGAAGGACGGCGACAACAAGGTGGTGTGCGTCATCGGCGACGGAGCGATGTCGGCCGGCATGGCCTATGAGGCGATGAACAATGCCGGCGCCATGGACTCCCGGCTGATCGTCATCCTCAACGACAACGACATGTCGATCGCGCCGCCGGTCGGCGCCATGAGCGCCTATCTGGCGCGGCTGATCTCGTCGCGNNGCGCCTATCTGGCGCGACTGGTCTCCGGCCGGGCCTATCTGTCGATCCGCGACATCGGCAAGCAGCTAACCGCCAAGCTGCCGAGATCGCTCGACCGGGCGATTACCCGGGCCGTCGAACATGCCCGCAACTACGTCACCGGCGGCACGCTGTTCGAGGAACTCGGCTTCTATTATGTCGGGCCGATCGACGGCCACAATCTCGATCATCTGCTGCCGGTCCTGCGCAATGTCCGCGACGCCGACACGCATGGCCCGATCCTCGTCCATG
>JABAOE010001431.1_pt1 | contig 18189 bp, 12 predicted proteins | sample 7062141 | NCBI WGS metagenome assembly JABAOE01 (sample SAMN14538627, study PRJNA623070) | marine sediment metagenome | biome: marine biome [ENVO:00000428]; feature: marine pelagic biome [ENVO:01000023]; material: deep marine sediment [ENVO:00002113] | place: India: Gulf of Khambhat ... | reverse complement strand
CCCAGTGCCGGGCGTTGTCGAGATCCTTGATCCGCGCGAGGACCGGCGGGGTGACGGTGGCGACATGGGCGACCAGGTCCTCGATCGGTACCGGCTCGGTCACGTCGTCCTGGTGGGCGGCGACGTAGCCCGGCAAGCGATCGGGATCGAGCGCGCCGAGCCATTCGGCCGCCTCGGCCAGGGCACCGGCGCGGCTGCGCACGGCGGACACGCCCTTGCCCATGGCGCGGAACGCCGGATCGTTGTCGAGGAACAACGCCGCCCAGTACAGATGCTCGGCAACTTTCTCCTCCAGCAACCGGTACTCGAACCGGGCGCCGAGCAATCTCTCGAGCCGGGCGACGGTCTCTTCCGCCGGCACGCAACGGCCGTGGTCGAGCTTGCGGCACGGTTGGAGGTTCATGCCGACGTCCTCTCCCGCAGGTACTGTTCGATCCGGTCGGCGGCGGCGAAACCTTCGCGGAGACATTGCTGGACCGATGCGCCGCCGTTGACGAGCGCGCCGGCAGGGAACACGCCGGGCACGGCCGGCCCGAGCTCGTCGCCGGCCAGGCTCATCGCCTCGATCACCATGTCGGTTTCCAGCAGGCCGGCGCCGGCCAATTTCACGCCGCGGACGGCGCCCTGGTCGGTTACCTGGTACCCGAGCGGACGCACGTCAAACCGGACCTCGACGCCGGCGGTGTTGAACCAGGACTCGGGCAGGTGCCAGTGCGCTTGTTCCCGCGGGACATCGAAGAGCAGGTGCAACCGTTCCGCGCCGAGTTGGTGGGCGACCACGGCAGCGTCCATCGCGGCATCGCCGCCGCAGAGGATGGTGACCGACCGCGGCACGGCGGTGCAACGTCCGTCCCGCGCCGCCTTGAGAAAGCGCAACGCCCGCCAGACACCGTCGGCCTGGCCGAGCGACCGTTCGTTCCAGCGCCCGGTCGCGAGCAACACGGCGTCGTGATTTTCGCGAAGCGAGTCGGCGGCGACATTGGCCTTGAGCTGGATGGCGAGGCGCGCGGCGGCGATGGCCGGCTGGAACAGGGCATCGATTTCGTCCTGCGGCTCCGGCAACCGATCGGCGGCGTAGACCAGGGCCGGGGCGCCGCCGAGTTTTTCTGTCCGCTCGAACAGATCGACGGCATGACCGTGTTCGAGCAAGCGGACGGTGCCGGCCAAGCCGGCCGGGCCGCCCCCGACGACGGCGAGGTGGCGGCCGGTTGGCGCGGCCGGGACCTGGACACCGGTCCGACCGCGGGCGCGGGCGGTCCAGGCTACCAGGTATTGGAGTTGGCGGAGGGTCACGTTGTCCGGGGCGGTCGGATCCGGGCGGATATGGGACGTCATTTCCGGCAACGGATTCTCCCGGCGCAAGCAGGCGTAGGCTTCGTCGAGGTGACCTTGCCGGAACAGATCGACCCAGTCGAGGCCGGCATCGAGCTGGCGGACGGCGTCGGATGACAGACCGAACCGGGCGAGATCCGATTCCGGCATGGGCGCGGCGGCGGACATTTTACCGCTCCACCTTGCCGAGCGGGGCGAGGTAGACGGTGAACTCGTCCTCGCCGTCGACGCCGAGCAACGCGTCCAGCCGCGCCTGGTCGTAACCGAGGAACGCGCAGGTACCGGCACCGACGGTTTCGCAGGCGAGATACAGGTTCTGGCAGGCGTGACCGGCTTCCATGGCGATCATGCGCGGGGCGAGGTAACCGTATTTCCACTCGGTCCGCTCCGGCACAGCGGTCCAGGCAATCACGGCGGCGGCAGTGCCAACGAACTCCTGGCCGTAACAAGCGGCGACCAATCGCGCAGGCAGGTTCGCCGCCGCGCGCCCGGTCACCAGTTCATGGGTGTCGGGCAGGTACCGATAAATACCGGTCGGCACGCCGGCGACGCGCAGGGCGACGACGTAGGTCTCGAGCGGGTACCGACCGCCGGCCGACGGCGCGGTGCGCCGCGCTGGTTCGTCGGTACCGGGCGCGGCCGGTTGCGTGATGCCCTGGGCGCTCCAGAGCAGGAACGAGAGCTCGGCGAGCGTCAGCGATTCGTCGGTGTACGCGCGGTGACTGCGACGATGCCGGAGCGCGTCGGCGAGCGTGATGGTGGTGGCGGTGGCCGGTGGCGGTAGTTTGAGGCGGACGGCGTCGGCCGGCACGGGTTTGTGGCGAGGCGGTTCCGCCACGCCTTTTGCGCGGTCGGTATCCGGCTGCCAATCGCCGGGATAACCCTTGAGCAGGGCGCGTCGTTCCGGCAACGGGATGTCCTTGACGGTGCGGGGCGGAGGTTGCTGGGCGGGCAGGCGGGTGACGGCGAGCACCACCAGCAGCAGCAGCGCGGCGACGCCGATCGTCTTGCTACAGGAGATCATTCAGGGCCCGGTAATAATCGGCGACCTGGTCGCGGAACTCTTCCGGGGCCATGTCGGGTCCGCCCTCGACGACGTCGTCGAGCAGGGCGGCGCCGCGGCCGTCCTCGATCGCGCCGCTGGGGCCGGCTTCGAGCCGGGCGCGGGCTTGGTGGAGATCGACGGCGGCGAGGCGACGGAATTCTTTCATCTGCTGGATATCGCCGCTGGCGATGGCATCCTCGGCCTGGCGCAGGTGATGGGCGGCTTCTTTCAGGGCATCGACGCGGATATTCTTGAGCGAGGCGCTGGCATAGATCTCGTCCACCCGCTTGGCCATCAGGGCGGCCATGCCTTCCCAGGAACCCTGCTCGTCGGAATCAATTCGTTTGACGCCGCCGCTCATGCCGTAGTCGTCGGCTTTGCCGGTGCCTTTCTTGCCGCCGCCGGTGGCGCGGGTATCGGCTTCGCCGGCGAGCTCGATCTTGCCGGCCTGGGTGGGATCCTCGGTGCGCCGTTCCTCGATGTTCTTGTCGCCCTCGTTGATGGTGCCGCTGGCGGCAGCGGTTTCGCCGACGGCCATGCCCTGGCGCCCGATGTTGCTGCGGCCGTCCTGTTCCTTGTGATCGGGGGTGCGGTTGCCGGACTTGCCCTTGGCGCTGAAGGTGACCGTCTCGCCTTCCTCGACGCCCCAGCCGGTTTCCATGTCGGTCACGCCGTGGGTGCTGGCGCTGTCCTGGGCGTCTTCTTCCTGTTGCTCGTCTTCCTCGAGCAGGTCGCTGATCAGGTCCTCGACCGCTTCAGCCAGCTCGCCCTTGGCGATGCCTTCCTCCGGCATTTCCTCGCGGTCGAACGCCTCGGCGGTGACCCGTTTTTCATCCGGGTTTTCCAGCAACCAGGTCTCGATCTCGTCGATCCGTTCGATGGCCTCGTCCATCAGTTCCAGGTTGGCGTCTTCCTTGGCGTAATCCAGCAGCTTGGTGTCCTGGTCACCGGTCTCGGTACCCTCGGCCTGCTCGATCTCCTGGAACACCTGAAACACGTCCTCGACCAGGTCGTTGGCGGCGAGCATGTCGGCGAAGGTATGCAGGTCGACCGGGATCTGGAGCACGGCTTCGCGGGTGTTGCGGACGAGTTTCTCGTAGGCTTCCTCGATGACCGGTTCGGGACCTTCGCTTTGGTCTTCCTGGCCGCGGATGGCATCGATGCTCTCGAGCAACTTGCGGCGCAGCTGGCGGACGCGGTCCAATCGTTCGCGGGCGTTGCCGAGGGCCTCGGCCAGCACGGTCCGTTTTTCCTGTTCCCGGTCCAGCGCCACCTCGTCCATGGCCTGTTCCAGGGTTTGCAACGCCGCCAATGATTGTTCCTCGTGCGGCAGGGCGGCGGCGGGCTGGTTCTCGTCCAGCCGCTCGGCGGCGAGGATCATCTGGTTGCGGATCGCGAGCGATTCGCACTTGGCGGCGATATCGTCGAGGGTGCCGGCGAACGTCTCGTCGTTGCCGCGCACCGAGTCGGCTTCTTTGCGGCAGGCGTCGCGGAACGCGGTGAGATCCGCCGGCAACGCGTCCTGGGCATCGACCAGGGCGGCACCGACGCGGGCGCCGCTTTCCTGGAACCCGCGGGTGGTCTTGATGATTTTTTCCTGGGCCCGAATCATGGCGGTCAACATGGCGGACAGGGCGGACACGCGACGTTGAGCGGCGGCGCTGGCGGCCTCGGCCTGGGCATAACCGAACTGCTTGAGGATTTGTTGTTGGATCTCGAGGGCTTGCTGGCCGCGGGCGGGCCGGGTTTCGGCCGCGCTGCCGGCCAGGCCGTCGAGGAGCCGCACGGCGGCGACCATCTCGTCGAGGTAAAGTTTTTTGACCGTCGGTGTCAGGCCGCCGAACGGCTGGATCGGGTTTTCCAGCATCTCGCGGGTCAGGGCCCGGATGGTGCGCTGGCGTTCGGTGGCCTGGTCCCAGTGCTGGGCGGTGCCCTGGTCGGGCGCGGCGAGCCCGGTTTCGGTGACGGTGATATTGGTTCGTTGCAGCTCGATGAGTTGTTGCAGCCCGGCGACGGCTTGTTGTTCGAGTTGCTGGCGTTCCTCGGCCAGGTCGCCGTGGCCGGTGGTGCTGAAGGTCAGCGGCACGGACCGGGTTTGCTGGTCGGCGAACGGGAAGTTGTCCTGCACCACCACGCGGTAGGTGACCTGTTCGCCGGGGCGCAAGGTGCGGTCGGCGGTCCAGGCGGTGGTGCGGCTGGTGGCGTTGTCGAGGGCCCACCGTTGCACCACCGTGCCGGCGTCGGGTTCCTGGTCGGCCCCGGTCACCTGCCGGATCTCGGCCGACGCCAACCCGTAATCGTCCGCCACGGAGAACTCGATCCGGGGCGATTGTCCCGGCGGGAGCTGGACGCGGCCGCGGGGCGCCACGATTTCCAACCCGGGCGCGCGATCGGGGAACAATTGGTAGGTGACCTGTTCGTCAAAAGCGAACTGATAGATATCGACCGCGCGCAGGGTAAACGCCTGGCCGCCGAGCAGCGTGGCGGATCCGGTCCAGGACCGGTCATCGTCGCCGGCAGCCAGCGGGAACGTCTCGCCGGCGGCGGTGACGACCGCGACGGACGTCAGCGGGGTATTGGAACGAATCGCAAGATCGATGCGGGCGCCCTGGTAGACCAGGGTTTCCTCGGCCAGCGCGTCGTAACGGACGGGTGGTTTGCCGGTATAATCCGGCGGGGTCATCGTCAACGTGATCCCGGTAAACGCCGGCGGCGGCCGGGTATCGACGGTGAACCAGTCCGACGGCGGCGCATCGCCGGCGAGAACGCGGTACTGCACGCCGGCGTTGATTTGGGCGAGGCGATGGGAAAAGACCTGCTCACCGGTGGTGGTGACCGAACCGAGCAACACGGTTTTCCGGTCGCCGTCTTCCGGGCGCAACTCGAGTTTGACCGCATGCCCGGAGAACCCGTCGATCTTGGCCTCGATCACGAGCGGCTGGCCCTGGAGCACGGTGGTGTTGCCGGGGACCACCGCGAGCAGCTTGGTGAGCGTGACCGGCGCGGCGGTGGTGAACGGGTTGAGCATGCGCCAGACAGCCACGCCCCAGGCCGGCCCGACGAACAGCCAGGGAACCGCGGCCAGGATCAAGACCGCGGCGAGGATGCCCTGGCTCCGCCAATGCGCGCGGCGGTTGCGCAGCTGGCGGAAATCCAGGCCCTGCAATTTGGGTTCTTCCTGCCGCAGATACGCGGCGGTGAACGGGTCGTGACCGGGCACGCGGGCGAACTGGAGATGGTTGATGAGATGGTTGTCGAGCTCGGGAAACGTGCGTTCGACGCGGGCGGCGACGGCCTCGGCCGGGTAAGCCCGGTTCAGGGCGCGGCTGATCCGCCAAACAGCGTACCCGAGCAACAACACCACGCCGGTGGCGCTGACCGCGCGACCGAACCGGCTGACGTGGACGGCGAGGTCGAGCAGGCTGAACACGGCCAGCCACCCGAGCGCGGCGGCCAGGCCGGTCGCGGCCAGCACCTGGGCGTCCCACCGTTTCAGCGTGTGGGCGAGCCGTTCGAGTTTCGGGATGTAGGCGGGACTCATTTCGCTCAGGGAAACCGGACCGACGAATCTTTGCGGCGCGTGACCACGACATCATCGACGTAGGATGTCCGGGTTACATAGATGAATACTGTAACATACTTGACCTGTTTCAGGAAGGCTTTCGCGCCGGCGGTGAGTTCCTTGCCGGGCAGTTCCAGCTCGACCTTGGTCCAGGACGGCGCCGGGCCGGTTGCGGCGCGGCTCTTGTACACCTGGCGCAGGTCGGCGAGGGTCGGATTGTCATGGGGTTTGACGCCGGGTTTCCAGCGATACCCGGCGAAGTACACGCGGTAATCGCGTCCCTTGAACGCCAGGCGGGCGGCGTACCGATAACCTTCCTCGAACGGCATCGGAGCGGTCTCGAGCTTGGCGCCGACGTCGGAACTGGATTGGATACGGGCGACCCGGGAGCGGCCGTCTTCCATCGGCACGACCGAGACACGGAACTTGTTGTCGAGGTATTGTTTGTTGCCGGCAAACGTGTAATCGGTGACCCACCCGGCCAGCGGGTTATCCGGATCATCGAACGATCCGTTGGGCAGGAGGTTTTGCTGGGCGCCGGCCGGGACGGCGGCGAGCAGGACGGCGACCGCGGCCAGGATAAGATAGCGGCCCGGTCGGTACCTGATCGGCCACGAATCCGGCGAACGAAGACGAGCCGGGTGACGGTTGGCGGGACAGGCGGTTGTTGGTTGTCCGTTACGGGTCGGGTTGCTTGGTGTCATTGATGATCCCTGGTTTCTGCCAAATCCATCGGCATGGTTGGGTGCCGGCTCACGGCAGGCCTCTGGTTTTGCGGTTGATCCATGACGCGGCGACCAGGACCACGATCCCGATCAGGACCGGCCAGGTCCGCCACAAGGTGTGGAACTCGGCGCTGACTTCCTCGATCACCGGCGGGCGGATCTCGGCCAGGCCGCGGTCCAGGTCGGTCAACGTCTCGAAATACTGGCCGCCGCTGGTGGCGGTGAGGGTGCGCAGGATCTCCTCGTCAATCGCCCGCGGCACGGTCTCGGGCGAGTACGGTTTCACGTAAAACGAAATGGGATCGCTGGTGAGGGTGCGTCCGGCGGCGCTTGCCTCGGCGGTGAGCGTGTAGAACCCGGCATCGCGCGCGGTGTAATCGAGGAGATGACCGGGGAACGATTTACCGCTGGCGGTGGACACCCACTGCGGTTTCATGTCGAAGTTGACGGTGTGTTTATCCGGGAACGTCATCACGGCGCGGACGGTGACGGTGCCGGGTTGTTCCTCGCCGGTCACGCGGGCGGTGACCTGGATATCCTCGCCGAGATGGAGTTGTTCACGGTCGGCGAACAGTTGGATGGCCTGGTCCTCGCCGGCGTCCTCGTCCGGTAACAACCACGAAATCATCTGCGTCCAGAACCGGACAAACGGTTTGTTCTCGGCGCCCTGGGGCGCGAGTTGCCATTTCCAGAGCGAATCGGTGAGCACGACGGCCACCTTGCCCTGGCCATGGCGATGGACCACCACCACCGGCAGGTTGCCGTTCGGGGTATCGGCCAGCACGAGCGACTGGCCGGTCGGGGACAGGCTGAACCCGGGAAACACCGACAGGATGGGCGGCACCACGGACCACAACTCCGAATCGCCGGCGAACGCCGGGTGAGCGCGGGCGGCGTCGGTGAGCGAGATCGGGAACGGGTCGGCGCCGACGAGAGGCGCGCGCGCGGTACCGCGGACGGGCAGGATGTTGCCCAGCTCGGTCGCGGTCAGCCCGCGGGGCCCCCAACCTTGCGACCCGCCGAGCACGACCAGGCTGCCGCCGTCGTTGACGAAGCGGACGAGGTTGGCGGCGCGGTCGGGGCCGAGTTCCTGGCCGCCGAGGTTGCCGAGGATCACGATCTTGTAAAAGGCGAGCTCGGCGGGTTTCATGTCGGCGCTGGCGCCTTTCTGGCTGGTGCCGTGGCGCGGTGCGCCGTCGGGCCCGGTATAGAAAATGACCGGGGTGACATCTTGCTGGGCCAGCAGGGCGCGGCGCATGAACTTGTACTCCCAGCGCGGCGTGCCTTCGACGTACAAGATACGGTTGCGGGCGTCGGTGACCTGGACCGAGACGGTGAAATCGTTGTCGTTGGGGTTGGCCTCGCCGTCGAGCGGAGGGACGTAGGCGCGGTAGTTGAAGATGCCGATCTCGGCGTGGTCGAGGTCGAACACGACCTCGGTTTCGCCGCCGCCGGCGGGGATCTGGGTCGGCCGCTCATCGATCAGCGCGTCGTCCTTGAACAACTGGACCACGACCGGCTGGCCCTGGGTACCCTGGCCGGACAACAACACCCGGCATTCCGATTGCCACCCGACGCTGACCCGGCGCGGGGTGTTGATGCTTTCGAGGCGCACTTCGAGTTCTTCGACCCATTGATCCGGTTCTTCCAGGCGCACGCTGTAGACGGGGAACGACCGTTCGTCGGCCGCCCAGTCATCGAACGCCTCGCGGGTCTCGAGCCCGTCGCTGAGGAGCAGGACGCCGGCGACCTGCAACCCGGACAACCGGCCGGCCAGGGCGTTCAACCCGTCCCGCAACCGGGTGGCGTTGCCCTCGGGAACGAGCGCCGCGGCGCCGGCGAGCGGTTCCGGCCCGGTCAGCTCGTTGTCGAACGTGAACAGTTCCACGTCGCAGTCGGCGCCGACGGCGGTGATCGCCGGCAGGGCGAGAACCTGCTGGGCGGTTTCCCAGCGGTTGGGAAGATTCTCGCGGGCGCGGAGGGTCATGCTCTGGGAAGTATCCAGCACGACAGCGAACTTGGGTTTGAGCAGGCGGGTGGTGTCCTGGCGATGACCGGGCAGCAACAGGCACCAGGCCAGCAGGGCGATCGCGGCGGCGTAACTGCATCCCAACAACGCGTTGGCCCGCGACCAACCGAGATGCCGCCGCCAACTGAACACCGCCCCGGCGCCGATCACCAGCAACAACGCGATCAACACCGCCAACGGCAGGCTATGTTCGAACAGGATCACGACGCCGCCTCCGAATGGCCGGTGACGCGGCCGGACGGTTCCAACGACAGTTGCTCGGTCAACGCCGGCCGGGCGCGGGCGAGATGGTTGGCGTAGACGAACTCGATAGCGACCAGCAACAACACGATCCAGAGCAGGTGTTCGCCGAACGTGCGGCCGACGTTGTGGGCCTCGATCAGGCGCTGCAACGTTTCCGGATCGCGGGCGACGTACAACGGGTCGGCCTGGAGAAGGTCTTCCAGCGCCGTTTCCGCGAGCGGGGCGAGGTCGGATTCCTCGCGGGTCATGTTCACCGCCAGGGCCGGGCCGACGTTGGCCACCTGGTAAATGCCGGGTTGGTCGATGTTCTCCGCCCGCAACTCCGGTTTGCCTTCCACCACGGCGCTGCTGACCGCGATGCGGCGGGCGTCCGGGCCGAGCAACACGGTTTCGCGGTTGGCGCCGGGGATGACGCGGTCCAGCTGGAGCGAAGCGGCGCTCCAGATATAAGGCGGGGCGATCCCGATCCCGGCGCTGTACTCAACGATTTGGGCGAGGAGCGGCAGGAAAAACGGTGACAACGGAAAATCGCTCCAGCTGCGGTCGGCGGCGACGGTGAACAGGATGACCTTGCCCTTGCCGACATCGCGCTCGAGCAGGAACGGCACCTGCGGTCCCTGCGAGACCAGGACGCGGGCCCCGGCGGCCAGGCCGGTCCCGGCCAGGTGCCGGCGGATACTGAGTTGGGGCGGGGTCACGCGGCGCTGGAACCGGCGCAGCAACGGATGTTGATCCGACGGCCAGGCCAGGGTACACGCCCGCTCGAGCGGCGGCCGGTCGTTGACCGTGATGCCGGCGAGCGGCAACGTGGTCCAGGCATCATAATCCTGGGCAACACCGCGTTCGCCGGGGAAGAACACGAGCAACCCGCCGGAGCGGACGTAATCTTCCAGCGGCGCGAGCGCCTGGCCGGCGAGCGGCAGGCTGTTACAGAGGAACACGGCGGCCGCCTGGTGCAACGGATAATCGGCGAGTTGATCCCCGGCGATCCGTTCCACGTTCCCGCCCAGCGCGGTGCGCAGGGCGGTGCGGAGGTACACGGTATCTTCCTCGGTACCGACACAGAGCACCGGCAGGCGGTCCTGGACGCGGACGAGGAAATGGAACGTGTTGTCGAACCCGAGCGCGTCGTCCGGGGTTTCCACGCGGGCCGGGTAAACGCCCGGCGCTTGCGGTGGCAGGGTGAACTCGGCGCGGGCGGTGGTACCGGCGTCGAGACGCAGGGGACGACGCCCGATCTCGTTGTCGCCGACAAACAAGCTGACGACGGATTCGCGGGCGGGGCCGTTGTGCTGGGCCTGGACACTGACCCGGGCGGGGGCGTCCGGCATCAGCAAAGGCGGTTTCATCTCGAGCGCGACGGGGCTGAGGTTCACCGGTGTTGGCGGGCCGAGCAGGGCCACGAACGTGGTGAGTTTCTTGCCGGGTGAATCGCTGCCGGCCGGGTCGGCGGCCGGGTTGTTTTCCCGGTGACGCCAGGCGACGGCCTGGCCGTCGGTGAGGATGTAGAGTTCGCGTTCCCGCCCGCTTTGTTCGCGTTCGAGCGCGGCGCGGGCGGTCTCGACGGCGGCGAGCAACCGTGACCCGGAGGGTTTGAGCGTGGCGGCTTTCAGCAGCTGCAACCCCTGTTCGCGGTCGCTGACCGGCTCGGCGATGAGCGGTTGCGGCTGGTCGCCGGCGAGGTAGAGACAGAACCGGTCTTTTTCGCCCAAGCCATTGAGGATGGCGGTGGCGGTGGCGCGAGCCTTGTCCCAGACCGTTTCGCGGCCGGTCTGGTACTCCATGCTGTAGGACGCATCGATCACGATCGCGATATCGCGCGGGGCGCGGTTGAGCCAGGCCAACCCGCCGGCCCGCAGCACCGGCATGGCGAACGCCGCGCCGAGCAGGATCATGATCGCGGTGCGCAACAACCAGAGCAGCAGGTTTTCCAGGTGCAACAGGCGGGATGATTTCTGCTGGGCCAGCTTGAGAAAGCGCAGGGTGGGAAACGACACCGTGACCCGGCGCCGTTTCTGCAACAGGTGCAGCACGATCGGGATCGTCGCCGCGATCGCCCCACCGACCAGGAACAGGGGAGTGAGAAACATCAGCCGCTGGACGTGGTGGCGACGCAGCGGCCAAGCCGCGGCCGGGTCCGGTTGGGTTTCATCGCGAGAGCGTCTTTCGTTCGTTGAGGTAGGCGCGGACGAACGTCTCCAGCGGTTGATCGCTGCGGACGAGCCGGTAATCGATGTTGAGCGCCGCGCAGTGGTTTTGCATCTCGTCCAGGAACGCGCCGAACGCCCGGCGATACGCCTCGCCGATACCGCGCGGATCGACCGCCAGGCGGTCGCCGGTTTCCAGGTCGCGGAACTCGGTCGGTTTCTTGAACGACAAATCGATCTCGGCCGGGTCAAGGACCTGCATCACGATCACGTCATGGTTCTGCTTGCGCAGGTGGGCCAACGCGGTACGGATGGCGCCGTCGTTGCCGAGCAGGTCCGAGAGGATCACGATCAAGGCGCGGCGGCCGACCGAGCCGGCGACCTGGTGCAACGCCTCGGCGAGATGGGTTTTCGAGCCGGGCGCGTATTGCTGGAGGGTCTTGAGCAGGTTATTGAGATGCAACAAGCTGTTCTTTGCCTCCAGCATCACGTCCACCTGGGTGGCGTGCAGGGCGAGCCCGACCGAGTCGCGGGCCTTGACCACCACGTACCCGAGCGCGGCGGCGAGGCGACAGGCGTAGCGGTACTTGGTCTCGCCGCCGTTGCCGGCGAAATTCATCGAGGCGCTGCGGTCGAGCACGAGATAGACGCGGAGATTGGTCTCGTCCTCGAACCGTTTGACGTAATACTTGTCGGTCCGGGCCAACACCCGCCAATCGATATGTTTCGGGTCGTCGCCGATGCCGTACGCCTTGTGATCGGCGAACTCCGAGCTCAGTCCGTGGAACGGGCTGCGGTGGGCGCCGGCCAGGTTGCCCTCGACCACCGACCGCGACCGGAGCGCGAGCCGGCCGAGCGTGTGCATCTCCTCCGGCGTGAGGAACGCGGTGATCCCCTCGGCTTCGTCGCCGGATCGGGCGTCTGAGGCTTTCGGTTCCGCGCGCCAACGTTTCATGTCATTTGGTCCAGGTCAGGATTTTCCAGTGTAGCGTATCGCAGACAATCACCAGGGCCGGCCCGGCATGCGCGAGCGTGAGTCCTCCGAGGTCGCTGCCGGCCTGGCCCATGGCGACGTTGCCTTGACGGGGCCCGGCAACAAACCGGAGTTGAACGATGGGATCGGCGGTGGTGCCGCCGGCAAGGCGGTTGGCCTGCACCTGGATCTGGTCGGCGTACGGCAGGGCGAGCGCCGCGGCCAGGTCCGTCGGCGGCTGGATCGATGCGCTCTCGAGGATGTATTGCTGGTCGGCGAACGCCGGCACATTGCCCAGGCCAGCCCGGCGATAACGCCACGGCTTGGCCGAGGCATCCTGCCACGGCACGTTCGCCGCGTCCGGCAGCCCGGGATACTTGGCCAGTTCGTCGAGCTTGGCCGGGTAGCGGACTTCCCGGCGGTAATACTGCTGGAGCGCGTCGACCACCTGCTCGCGTTGGACGCGGGTGAGCCAGGCGCGGGCCAGGCGCTGCGCCGCGCGGGCCGGCGCGGGCGGGTTATCGCCGGGCTCGAGCTGGGCGGTCAACAGGCGCACCGCGGCGGCGGTTTGGCCGGCTGCCAACAGGTGCCAGGCTTCGAGGCTGCGCACGACGGGGACCAACAGGTCTTGGGGCGCGGCGGCGGTGTAGGCGCGGCAGGCTTTGACCAGGTCAGTATGGTTGCCGGGCGTGGCGAGGTGTTGGTTCCAGAGCGACCAGAGTTCGCGTTCCCCGGCCGTGCCGAGCGCCGGCGCGAACAACAGGATGACGAGACCGCAACGCAACCCGGCGGCGCAGCGGACAACGTTCGCGCGGCGGTGTGGCCGAACGGGTTTCACGGGAATTGGATGGCAGGCAAACGACATGGAAGGTACCGGTTCCGTTTCCTAATGCGTCACGGCATACATCAATACGTTCTGGCCGAGCTGGATGGAACTGACATCGGTGCAACCGCGGCTGTAGGGGCTTTGGGACATCTCCCAGCCGCCGGCCAGGCCGAGCGGGCTGTAGATCACCCCGTAATACCCGTCGAGATCGATCCCGTACAAGGCGGGCCGGGTGGCCGCCTTGCGACTTTCTTCCAGCAACGGCGGAGTCAAGCCGACGGAGGTGATCCGGTTCGGTTCGCGGAACAGGTCGGCGGTCTGGGGGATGAGATCCAGTTTGCGTCCGGGCAGCACGGCCTGGAGGATCTGGTCCAGGGCGCGGTCGAAACCTTTCCGCCCGCAACAGGCCTCGGCAAACAACAACCCGCCGTTTTCGAGGTACAGTTTCAGGTTGGCCAGTTCGCGGTCGTTCAGGGTGAAGGATTCGTGGCCGGTGAGATACAACACCGGCGCGTCGAAGATCGCCGGATCGGTCAGGCGCAGTTCCCGGTGCCCGAAGGTGACCGGCACGCCGGTGCGCTGGTTGAATGTCTGGAGCAGGACCGACAACCCGGCATGGCGGGTTTTCCAGACACCATCGTACACGACCTGGGCCACCGAGATCCGGTCGCCGGGGCTGGCCTCGGCATCGACGAATCGCATCGACTGGGCGGCGTTCTTGGCCCAGGCCCGCATCACGGAGGCGTAGGTCAGGATGTTGACGCCGAGCCGAAACGCGGACTGCGGTTGGTAAGCGCGGTACTGGTCCTGCACCTCGCCCTGCCAGCCAACGGCCAAGCCCCAGCGCGAGACCAGCGCCACCACGCGGCAATTGATCTCGATCGCATCGAACCAGGGTTCGTTGCCGCGGTACCCGGCCTGGCGGACGGCCGGGGTGTAGTCGACCCGGTCCACGTCGTAGTACGAATGAAAGATCGGGTGATCCGAGGAGAGCCGCTGGAGCGGTTGTTCCGGGAAGATCTGTTTCAGCTCGGCCACGACCGAGCGATAGAACGGCGCCGAGCCGAGGCCGGTATTGTAGATGATCATGCCGCCGGCCAACAGGTATTCGCGGAGCTTGGCGCGTTCGTCGTCGGTGTACTCGAACAGGTAATGACCGGTGCGGTACAGCACCGGATTCTTTTCCGGATCGGTACTGACCTGGTAAAGTTCCTTGATCTCCATCTGGTAATGGGCATCGGCTTCCTGGGCCAGGGACTTGAGCAGGTTATTGATATCGTTCGGGGTGGCGTTCCAGTAGACGTCACGGCCGTATTGCTCGGCGCCCTGGCCGCGGACCGGGCCGGCGAGGCCGACGACGGCGGCCAGGACCAGGCAGAGCCAGCGGGTGGGAGGATGAAGATTACCGGGGATGATCACAGGATTCCTTTTGCAAGATACACCGATTACCTATATAACAAAGAACCGAGTTGGGCACATGAAAAAGGATTCCCGGACCGCAAAGATTTTCCGCACGGCACTGGCCGCCACGCTGTGCAGTGGATTGATCCTCCAGGCCGGTGACGGGACCAACGAGGACGGGTTTATCCCGCCCCCGGCATCGAAGAAAAAACCACCCGCCCCGCCGCGCACGGCCAGTTCCTCGGAAACGATGCAGGCGTGTTGTTGTTGTCCGGTGGCGCCGCAATCGCGCACCGAGGCCAAGAAACCGCCGAACCCTCCCGTGCTCGTGATCAAGTTGAAGGATGAACGTGCGGGTCGCTCGGCGCAATAGGTTCACCAGCCGCGGCCTGTTCCTGGGCGGCCTGTTACTGGTCGGCGGGGTCACCACCGCCGCGGGCGCCGAGTGGGCGGTCCCGCAGGCGCCGTTGCGGTTCACGTTCTCGCTGTACATGACACCGGCCCATTCGGCGTCCGGGTACGTGGCCCAGGTACCGGACGGGGGCTTGCTGCCGAAAGGCCCGCTCCAGACCACGGTGATTGCCGACGACGGGACGTTGCTGGAAAGTTACCGTCTCTGGCACGGGGTCTCGGCCGGGTTGTGGATTGTCTTCGCCAAGCCCGGCCAGCGGGTCAACAAGGTCGACGTTTACGTGGTGCCGGCCAAGCAACCGCGGACGTGGACGCCCCAAACCGGTTTGCGACCGGGCCCGTTGCTGGTNNGGTCGGCAGCCGGGTGCAGATCCGGCCCAAGGCCGGCATCCGCCAGGCGCCGCTCAGCGTGGGCGGCGATGACAGTGGCCGGCCGCGACCGACGTCGTTTTACCTGCAGGCGTATGTCGAGACCAGCGATCCGGGCCGGACCTGGATCGCGCCGTTTTTCAACGAGGGCCAGAACCGGGTCCTGATCGACGGCGTGCCGTTGAACCCGAGCAAGCGGAACGATAAATGGGGCGGAACCGGTGCCTGGGTCAACCTGGCCAAGGGTCTTCACCGGGTCGAGATCTTCAGCGCGTCGCAACCGAGCGGGGCGTACACCCACGGAAATTTCCGCGGCCATGCCTACCTGGCCTGGAAAACCCCGACGATGCCGGACAGCGAACTGGGCGGCACCCGGGCCAGTGATCAGCCCCAACCGGGAACGTCGACCTGGGCGGCGCGGGTGATCAAGGACCACGAGATCGCGCGGTCTGGGTATGCGGAACTGGCTGCCGTCGCCGCCCGCGACGGCAACCCGGTCGCCGTGGCGCGGTTGGAAGCGGAACAGCTTTTCTGGTTCGAGGGCGAGGAGGCGTTGGCGATCTACGAGTTCAAGGCAGTGACGAAAGGCAATCCCGCCGACACGTCCTACACCTGGAGTTTCGAAGACGGGACGCGCGTCAGCGGGGAAACGATCCGTTGGCTGCTGCCGAGCCTGCGCGAGCAGCGGGTGCGGTTGACCGCGGTTTCCGGTCGCAAGAAATCTTCGTTCACGCTGCCGTTTTTTTCGTTCGCGATCACCGAGACCAGCGTGGACCGCCGCGCCGATCGACGGGCGTTTCGCGAGGCGCTGGCGACGATGCTCAAGGTATACCCACTGGACCCGGATCCCTGCGCCGAATGGAGCCGGTCCTACTGGAACAACCTGGTCCGCACCGCCGATTACGGGGCGGGATACGAGTTGCTGGCCAACCTGCTCGGTCAACGCCTGCCGGTCGCCGCCAAGAACCTGTCCGCCCGCGATCTTTCCCTGCTCCAGGATATCCTGCTTGATGCCGCGCCGCAGGAGGATCCCGCCAGGGCAGTGAAGCTGGCGCGGCGGTTTTTCGAGTTCACGACCGATACCGGGCGCAAGGCGGCGCTGCGGATCCGGGAAGCCCAGATTCGGATGATTTACCTGGACCAGGCGGAAGCGGCCGGCAAGATCCTCGCCACGGAGATCCAGCTGGGCGGCGAGACCGCCGAGCGGGCGCGGATCCGGATCGGCGACCTGTACCTGCAGCAGGGCGACCTGAACAAGGCCACCGAGTTGTATGCCGACGTCCAGCAACGGGTCCGACATCAGCGCCAGACCACCCCGGCACCCGGCCGCGGGGGACCGGACAATTGGAAACTGGGAGCGGTGAAAGACGCCGCGTACTCGGAGCAGGTGGCGGCGCTGGTAGCGGAAGCAAACTATCTCGAAGCGCGGCAGCTGCTCGATCGCTGGGAACGCGCGTTCCCGCTGAGCAAGATTTCCGAGGATTTTATCGTGCGCGAAGCCGAGTTGTACATGGACCTGGGCGACTGGAACCGCGCCCGCTGGTTGCTGGAACCGTACTGCCGCCAGGTCGACGCCTCGAGTTACCTGCCGGAAGCGGCCGAGGCGCTCCTGCGCTGCATGGAAAAACTGAACGAACCGCGGGAAAAGATGGAGGAAACCGTGGTGTTCCTGAAAAAACGGCTCGAGTTTCATCCGGTCGCCGAGAGACTGCAGTTCTACATCCCGGAACGACGATGATCAGGATCACGTTTCTTATCCTGCTCGGTCTCGCGGCGGCGCCCCTGGTGGCGCGGGCCGGAGCCGATCCGTTGGAAGGGCGGTCGCGGTTGTACACCGCGCCGGACCCGTTGAGCAGCGGCGGGATCGCGGGCCGGATCACGTACCCGGCCGAGCCGATCGAGCAGATCCTGGCCGTACCGCCGGACGAACCGCGGCTGGTGTACCGCGGAACGGTTCGCGGCGAGGACCAGCAGTCGTTCCGGTTCGAGGGATTGCCGATGCGGAAGTACGACCTGGTAGTGATCTACCGCAACGCGTTTTTCGAGGGGCTCCAACTGCTGCGCAGCGAGAGCACGCTCACCCGGATCGACAAGGAGAAGATCACGGCCGGAATCAAAAAATCAGAACCGTTCTACCCGCACAAGATCATCCACCGCCTGGAAGGCGAGACCGGCCGTGGCAATTATGCGCGCGGGATCTGCACGTTTTACCTCGATCGCAAATCCGATTTGCTGTTCAATTCGTACGAGGGCAAGTTCCACCGCGACGACCCGCGGCGCGCGTTCAAGCTGATCATCATCAAGGACGTCGGGCCGGGCTGGCAGATCGAGCGGTCGCGGGACCTGTACTCGAAATGGGCGACGATGGACACGCTCGAACCGAAACATCATTTTCGATCACAACTTTCTCGTATTCGGGTGGCGGATTCGATAAAGGATCTGGGTGACCTGGATCTTGGCCGCTGACCGAAACGAACGGAGCACAACGAACCATGCCGACCATTAGTTTTACCGAGGGCCCGTTGCAGGGCCAGGAATTCGAACTGACCGAGCACGCTATCCGCATCGGACGCGCACCGGGAAATGACGTGGTGTTCGATGACACCGCCGTGTCTGGCAAACACGCCGAGTTGCGGCCGGTCAACGGTCAATGGCAGCTCCAGGACCTCGACAGCGCCAACGGTACCAAGGTCAACGCCGAGGCGATCGAATCCTGCCGGCTGCAGCACCAGGACGTGGTGACCGTTGGCAACACCCGGTTCATTTTCCTGGACGAGACGCCGGTAACCGCAGCGGCAGCGGGCCCGGTGGCGGCCGAGGCGAGCGAGGACGAGGTGGCGCTGGTGCTGGCGATGCGTGACCGGACCGATCGGATCCGCAGCGAAGCGGCCAAGGTGATTGTCGGCCAGCGCGAGGTGCTGGACCAGGTGCTGATGTGTATCCTGGCGGGGGGTCACGCCCTGCTGATCGGGTTGCCGGGCATGGCCAAGACCCTGCTCGTGCGCACCATCGCCACCGTGCTCAACATGCATTTCAAGCGGGTCCAGTTCACACCCGACCTGATGCCCACCGACATCATCGGGACCGACGTGCTGGAAACCAATGTCAGTACGGGTGAGAAAGAGT
>JABAOE010001420.1_pt2 | contig 18207 bp, 19 predicted proteins | sample 7062141 | NCBI WGS metagenome assembly JABAOE01 (sample SAMN14538627, study PRJNA623070) | marine sediment metagenome | biome: marine biome [ENVO:00000428]; feature: marine pelagic biome [ENVO:01000023]; material: deep marine sediment [ENVO:00002113] | place: India: Gulf of Khambhat ... | reverse complement strand
CGCGACGTTGAAAGCAGCACCTGCGCGCCGCTCTGGTCGGGAATCGCACCGCCACAGAGGCCGGTATTGCCGCCCTGGGGCACGAGACCGATCTTGTGCCGGCCGCATACGCGAACGATGTCGCTGACCTGCTGCGTGGAAGATGGCGACAGCATTACGGCCGTGCGGCCCGTTACCGCCCCTCGCCTCTCGTTAAGATGCGGCTCTAGATCGCTCGCGTCGTTCGTCCAGCCTTGCGGACCTACGATGGCTTTGAGTTCTTCAATCGGTGTCATCGGTGCCAAATATCGCCTGCTGCGCGAAAGTATCCCAGTCAATATTGCTGCCGCACCAGACAAGAACCACGGTCTTGCCAGCAAGTTCATCACGTTGCGGCCCGAATAACGCCGCCGTCGATGCCGCGCAGGCCGGCTCCACGGCAATCTTCATGCGCTCGAAAAGCATTCCCATTGCACGACGCAGCTGAATGTCATCGACCATCGCCAGACTGTCGACGTACTTCCTGCAAAGCGCAAACGAATACGGCAGCGCCAACGGCGCGCCGAGACTGTCGGCAATGGTGCGCACACTGTCGATAGATCGGGGTTCCCCTGCCTCGAAGCTTCGATGCATGGACGCGGCACCCTCGGGCTCGACACCGATCACACGGCTTTCCGGCCTGAGCTGTTTGACTGCCGTGGCGATACCCGCCATCAGTCCGCCGCCGCCTATCGGCACAATCACCGCATCGAACGCTTCGCATTGTTCGACGATTTCCAGGCCGACGGTCCCGGTGCCCATGGCTGTCCACGGTCCCTCATAGGGATGTACGAAGTGGCGGCCCTCCGCCTGCTGGATGTCTTCCGCAACCGTAAAGGCATCATGAACACTGTCGACAAAAACGATTTCCGCGCCCAGCCGACGGCAGGCATCCACGCGCGCGGCGTTTGCGGAACTGACCATGACCACCTTGGCGCTGGTACCCATGGCCCGGGCAGCGAACGCCGTCGCAATTGCGTGATTGCCGGCGCTGACAGCGGTCACACCGGGGGCGAGTTGCTCCCGGCCGAGACTTTTTAAAACCGCGAGGGCGCCCCGCGCCTTGAAAGTTCCGGTGCGCTGCAGGAACTCCATCTTCGCGTATACCTGCGTGCCGTTATCGAGTTGCTCTTCCAGAGCCGCGCAGCGCAACAACGGCGTGCGCAGGATATCGTCCGCCAATTCGTCTCTCAGGACGCGAATCGCGTCAATTGTCAGGTCTTCGGCCATCGCAATTATGTAATATCGGTTTATCGGACTTCACTTGCGCTGCTACCCCGAGTTGATTACTTTCGGTATCAGCACTTCAGTGCGAACTGTGGCAGAGAAAACGGTCGTACGGAAGTCGCTTTGGGCACTCACATGGAACTTGACGAACTATCTCAATCCAGCATTCGGCGGATAGCTGACTTTTCGCCTCACCTGGACCAACTGGCCGGACTCGCCCAGGAAATGGGGCTGCGCCAGCGCAGCAACCTCGTCGATCTCGAGCGCAGCTTGCATCGGCTATGGTCGCTCGGGCAGAACAACATTCTGAGCTGGGCTCCAACGGAGTCGGGGCTGACGGTGCTTGTCGTTCCGCACTACGCGATTGCCGAATATACGTCGCGGCGTAATAACAGCGAGGGTCCCGCAAGAGTGTCGGCACGGTTCATTACCGAACTGATTTCCGGGGACCGGAAATTGTCTTTCGAACAGATGCAGAAAGTCGCCCGTTTGCTCGACGTCGATCCGACGCATATTCCATTACGGGAGCGACTGTCCAACCACCCGGTGGAGACCGAAATCATCGAAAAGATGATTCGCCGCTACGGCATCAATTACGTGGCCAGCCGGGCCGTAACCTTGTTCGATATCGTCGGCTTCAGCCTTTTGACGCCGTTCGAGCAGATGACCCAGCTCAACAGCCTGTCGTACTCCCTGAATTCTGCGCACGCGAAGATGCTGGAGCAGGACGTCGGCATCAACTTTGCGCGCTCGTCGAGCGGCGACGGATTCTATGTCTGGAATCGCGACGACGGTCTCGAGGCGAACGTCAATCTATACCACTTCATGCACATCGTTCTCGCGGACAATGCCATCGCCCGCAGCAAATCGATTTCGCAGGCAGTTCCGCGACTGCGTGCATGTTTTCACGTCGGCGCCTGCTACGAATTCCATCAGGCGGAAGGCCTTAATCCGACGATGCACGACTTCATAGTAGGCGACGTCACGATCGAACTCGCTCGTATGATCGAGGCGGCCATGCCCGGTCAAATCCTCGTCGGCGATTTTCTTGCGGACATCAATGAGGATGGCGGCGATCATGAACAATCGCAGGCGAACCTCGATGCAGTTACATTCCTGCAGCGCGCGCAGGGCAATTTGTCCAAACTCAGCGGACTCGAGTTTTCCGGAGAGCGCGTGACCGCCATAAAGTGCTACCTGACGGGTGAAAACCTGGGCGACGGGCAATACAACATTCGCCGGCTGCACATAAAGGACAAGCACGGACTCTCACGCGTTGCCTACAACGCAAAAGTGAACATCTACCGGGAGACCGCCAAGCCGATCCTTCTGGGAATCGAGGACCGCAAGCTGGCCCACCTCACCTCGGGCAGCTGAGGAACTGGTCGGGGCGGGGAGATTCGAACTCCCGACCCCCACAACCCCATTGTGGTGCGCTACCAGGCTGCGCTACGCCCCGACCGAGGGTGGCAATCATACTCGCCCGGACGGGCGTAAGAAAGACGCGATTTCAGCGGCGCAGAATCTTAAGAAGCTGTTCAAGTTCCAGCCGCAACTGCTTGATAATCTGCTGACTTTGGCTCACATCCGACTTGGCGCTGTCGCCCTGCAGTCGCTGGCGTGCGCCACCGATCGTGAACCCTTCTTCATATAGGAGGCTGCGAATCTGCCGAATGATCAGTACGTCCTGGCGTTGATAATAGCGGCGGTTGCCCCGGCGCTTCACAGGCTTGAGTTGCGGGAACTCCTGCTCCCAGTACCTGAGCACGTGCGGCTTGACCGCACAAAGGTCGCTCACCTCACCAATCGTGAAGTATCGCTTGCCAGGAATTGGAGGTAGTTCGTCGTTATTCCCCGGTTCCAGCATATGCTTCTACTCGGGCTTTTAGTTTTTGTCCCGGACGAAACGTCACCACGCGGCGCGCGGAGATCGGGATTTCTTCACCCGTTTTCGGGTTACGTCCCGGCCGTTCTTTTTTATCCCGAAGATCAAAATTTCCGAAGCCGGAAAGTTTGACCTGCTCCCCTACCGCGAGCGACGCTCGCAGTTCTTCAAAATACATGTCGACGAGTTCGCGGGCTTCTCTCTTGTTCAGCCCGAGCTCGTTAAACAGTGATTCCGCCATGTCTGCTTTTGTCAGTGCCATCGCTTTATTAGTCTCTCAACTCGGCGGCAAATTCTTTCTGCAATTTGCTTACGGCGGCGGCCATTGCGGCGTCCGCATCATCGTCAGTAAGGGTGCGTGATGTTTCCTGCAAAATCAAGCCTAAAGCTACGCTTTTTCGCCCAGCTTCTATCCCGGCACCCCTGTAGATGTCAAAAATCCTGACGCTCGCAATCAGGTCGGGAGCGCTCGACTCGACCGTTCGAATCAGTTCGTCGGCAGAAATTTTGTCGTCGACGACGACGGCAATGTCGCGACGAATCGACGGAAATTTCGACACAGATGCCGCATCCGGTACCGATGTTTGCAATGCGTTAGCAACGTCAATTTCAAAAAGAAACGCATCGTGTTTTAAATCGAACAGCTTTGCATGCTTCGGATGCAACTTGCCGAGCGTGCCGACGACGCGTTCGCCGCGGACGATACTGGCCGCCTGTCCCGGCTGCAACGCGGGATGCTCGATCGCCACGAAAGTCAATTTCGATGCCTCACACGCATGACTCAGTACCGCGAGAACGTCTGATTTTATATCAAAGAAATCAATAGCTTGTGTTTCGCTTGCCCATTGTTCAGGCAGCACCGATCCGATGGCCACGCCGGCGATACGTACGACTTCTTCATGCTGGTCCAGCGTGCCGTGGAAAGACTTGCCAATTTCAAACAGGCGAATTCGCTCTTGCTGACGCGATGCGTTTGCTGCTGCTGCCATCAACAGGCCCGGCCAAAGCGATTCGCGCATAACCGACATCTCGGATGAAATCGGATTGCTCAGGACGAGTTCGGAATCGATTCCGGACAATGCGCGATTCGACTCCGCATCGATAAAACTGTAGGTCACCACTTCCTGATAATCATTCGCGATCAGGGTTGCTGCGGCGACTTCCAGGCCGACCACGGTCTCCGGTACGACCTCCAGCGGCGTCTCGGCAATCGCGGTCGTCTCCGGGATTTCGTCATAACCGTAGACGCGCGCAATTTCTTCAATGAGGTCCACTTCGACGTCTATATCGAAGCGAAAACCGGGGGCCACGACGTGCCATCCGCCGCCTGTTTCCGTAACACCGAGCCCGAGACGGTGAAGAATTTCGACGATCGTCGCGTCGTCGATCTCTACCCCGAGTAACATCGCCACGCGTTCGCGACGAAGTCGAATCGAACGACGTTTGGGCAGATGTTCGTCGGCCGTCGTTAACACCAGCGGCCCCGCTTCGCCGCCGGCGATGTCGAGCAGAAGTGCCGTCGCCCGTTCTACTGCGCGCGCCTGGCCGTGGGGATCGACACCACGCTCGAAACGCAGCGACGCGTCCGTGTGCATTCCGTAGGAACGCGCACGTCCGGCCATGAATTCCTGTGGCCAGAATGCTGCCTCGAAAAACACGTCGACAGTTTTGCCGGAAACGGCGGTACTCAGGCCACCCATGATGCCGGCGAGGCCGATCGCGCCGCTGTCATCCGCAATCACCAGCGTGTCTTCGTTGATCGAGACTTCTTTATCGTCGAGCAGAGTGACTTTTTCACCTTTCTTACCCAGGCGCGGGCGTATCGGGCCGGTCACCAGGGCCAGATCATAGGCATGCAGAGGCTGGCCGAGTTCCAGCATGACGTAGTTCGTGACGTCTACAACCGGGTGGATGGCCCTGAGACCCGAACGGCGGAGTTTCTCGGCCATCCAGATGGGCGATTTCGCGCTTGCATCGATATTTCGGATCACGCGGCCGGCGAAACTCGGACAGCCTTCCGGCAGCTCGACCTCGACGGGATGCACATCCTCTATGGTCGCGGCGATCGACGGAAACGCGGCGTTCTTCAGCTCCGCTCCCGTTAAAGCGGCTACTTCCCGGGCAATTCCGAGAATGCTGAAGCAGTCACCCCGGTTTGGAGTCAGATCGAAGTCGACCATAGTATCGGGGAGTCGCAAATACTCGCTGAGCGTCATCCCGACAGGCGCATCTTCCGGCAGCCCGATAATACCGTCGTGGTCGTCGCCGAGACCAAGCTCATCGGCGGCACAGAGCATGCCGTTCGAGACGACACCACGAATCTTCGATTTCTTGAGCTTAACGCCGTTCGGTAACTTCACGCCGGGCGTTGCCAGCGGGCTTTTCATACCTTTGACGACATTCGGTGCCCCGCAGACAACCTCGACGGGTTCTCCGCCCGCCGATACCTGGCAGACGCTGAGCCTGTCGGCGTCGGGGTGCTTCGCCACATCGACGACCTGTGCGATCACCACGCCATCGAGCCCCTCGCCTTCCCTGTCGATACTGTCGACTTCGTGGCCCGCCATCGTGAGGCGATGCGCAAGCGCCTCGATATCGATTTCGGGATCGACCCATTCACGTAACCAGGATTCTGCAATCTTCATCGCCGTTACCTGAATTGCCGCAGGAAGCGCAGATCGTTCTCGAAGAACGTGCGCAGGTCAGAGACGCCGTAACGCAACATCGCCAGGCGCTCGACGCCCATGCCGAATGCGTAGCCGGTGAATTCTTCGGGGTCGACGCCCGCGGCCTCGAGCACATTCGGGTGCACCATGCCGCAGCCGAGAATCTCCAGCCACTTGCCTTTCTCCCACAACAAATCGACCTCTGCCGAAGGTTCGGTGAACGGAAAATAAGACGCACGAAAACGCAATTCCGCCTTGCGCTCGAAAAAGCTCTCCACGAACTGGTGCAGTACGGCCTTCAGATTCGCCAGGCTGATGCCGCGGTCGACGACGAGGCCTTCTACCTGGTGAAACATGGGCGTGTGCGTCTGATCCGAATCGCAGCGATACACGCGGCCCGGCGCGATGATGCGAATGGGCGCACCCTCCTCGACCATCGACCGAATTTGCACCGGAGAAGTGTGCGTGCGCAGCAGATTGCCGCCCGGGAAAAAGAAGGTATCGTGCAGCGCACGCGCCGGATGATTCTCGGGAAAATTCAGCGCCGTGAAATTGTGGAAATCGTCCTCGATCTCGGGGCCGGAACGAACCCCGAATCCCGCATTCTGAAAGATGCGCTCTACACGCGCCATCGCCCGGGAAACCGGATGCCGTCCTCCGATAGACCGACCACGTCCAGGCAAGGTCACGTCGACTTTGTCCGCCGCCAGCTTCTCCTCAAGGACGGCCGCGTTCAGTGCGTCGCGTTTCGCGTTCAGGCGCGACTGGACGTCCTGCTTGGCGCGATTGATCTCCTGACCGGCAGCCGGGCGCTCTTCAGGCGGCAACTCGCTGAGAGCCTTGAGCCTGGACGTGAGTTCGCCTTTCTTGCCGAGATATGCGACCCGGACTGCGTCGAGCGCAACGAGGTCTGTTGCCGCGTCGATTTCCGACGCGGCGGCTTGGATCAAGTCGCTCAGGGAGCGCAATACGTTAACCGCTTTGTGCGAGACCGGCCTTGGCCTGCTCGGCGATGGCGCCGAAGGCTTCGGGATCGTGGACAGCGATGTCCGCGAGTACCTTGCGGTCGATCTCGATCTCGGCCTTGTTGAGGCCGTTGATCAGGCGGCTGTACGACAGGCCGTGCAAACGCGCCGCCGCATTGATGCGCGTAATCCACAGGGCGCGAAACTGGCGCTTGCGCTGTCGCCGATCGCGATAGGCATATTGGCCGGCCTTGATGACGGCCTGCTTGGCGGTCTTGTACAGCTTGCTTCGGGCACCGTAATAACCCTTGGCCTTCTTGAGAACTTTCTTGTGGCGCGCCTTGGCGACGACGCCGCGTTTTACTCTTGCCATTTCTCAATCTCCTCCTAGCTGTACGGGAGCATGCGGCGCACGCTCTTCTTGTCGGCGTCGGCAATCTGCTCGGTCATGCCAAGCTGACGCTTACGCTTCGACTTTTTCTTGGTGAGGATGTGATTGAGGTGGGACTGGCGTCGCTTGAAGCCGCCCTTACCCGTGCGCCGGAAGCGCTTCGCCGCGCCCCGGTTGGTTTTCATTTTCGACATTGTCTTCTCCACTTTTCAGGCCATGCTACGTACCGGGCGACCGGCCGACACAGGCGGGATCCAGGTCTCCTGCAGCTGTCGATTTCTGCAGGCGACGATTTGCTAATGTTTTTTCGGTGCCAATACCATGATCATTTGCCGCCCTTCCATTTGCGGCATCTGCTCAACCGTACCGTACTCGTCCAGGTCCTCCCGGACCCTGGCCAGCAGCTGGGCACCCAGTTCCTGGTGTGCCATCTCCCGACCTCTAAATCTCAAGGTGACTTTTGTCTTGTCACCGTTCTCCAGGAATTGTACAAGCTTTCGCAGCTTGACCTGGTAGTCGCCTTCGTCCGTTCCCGGACGAAACTTGATCTCCTTGACGTGGACCTGCTTTTGCTTGCGCCTGGCAGACTGGGCTTTCTTGTTCTGCTCGAACAAATACTTGCCGAAGTCCATGATGCGACAAACCGGCGGTTCTGCCGTCGGTGCCACCTCGACGAGGTCCAGACCAACGTCTCTGGCCAGGTCGATCGCATCGACCAGCGGCATAACTCCAGCTTGCTCGCCTTCTGCGTCGATAACCCGAACTTCGGCGGCCTCTATTTCGTCGTTACGCCGTACGCGCTTTGTGACTGCGATTCCAGCATCCTCCAGTATTCAACAAGCCCGCGCCACGCCAGAACGCACATGAGCGCAAGCGCTGATGCGGGAACGCGATTCTATATAGCTGCATGGCAAGAAACAACCGTGGAAACGGCTGTTTTTCTACAAAAATCAGGCATTTTGTTGCCCACCGGCAACGTCGGGCCCGAATCGGGGCTGGTGGGCGATGCGGGTTTCGAACCTGCGACCTCCACGATGTCAACGTGGCGCTCTACCCCTGAGCTAATCGCCCTGTGATGCCGCAATGCCTTCGTTCGGCTGCCCCTGAGCTAGGGCTAATCGCCCCCTGTCCGGCCTCCCGAAGGGCGGCTTACGATACTCAAGCCTCAGTCCGCACGCAAGAGCATCAACCTGCTTTTTTGTCAGGGAATCCCAGCCCTTCTTCGCGGATCCTCTGAATTTCGTCTCGCAGCCTCGCTGCTTCCTCGAATTCGAGATCCCGGGCATGTTTGAGCATTTGTTTTTCGAGCTTTGCGGCCCGCTTCACGAGCTGCTCCGGCGTCATCGTATCGTAGCGAGCGGCGTCTTCCGCCACCTTCCGGCGGCGCTTGCCGGGCGCGGGATAGGCCGCCTCCATGATGTCCGCCACCTGCTTGACGATCGTCGCCGGCGTGATGCCGTGTTCCTCGTTGAAAGCGAGCTGTTTTAGCCGGCGCCTCTCTGTCTCGCCGATGGCGCGTTTCATGGATCCGGTAACCGCGTCCGCATACAGGATCGCGGTACCGTGGACGTTCCGCGCTGCCCGGCCGATGGTCTGTATGAGCGACCGTTCGGACCGTAAAAAGCCTTCCTTGTCCGCGTCCAGGATCGCGACGAGCGAGACTTCGGGCATATCGAGGCCCTCTCGCAGGAGATTGATGCCCACGAGCACATCGAACGCGCCGAGCCGCAGATCTCGAATGATCTCGGTGCGTTCCACCGTGCCGATATCGGAATGCAGGTAGCGGACCCGTTTCTTGTGTTCGCCGAGGTAATCGGTCAGGTCTTCGGCCATGCGTTTGGTCAGCGTGGTCACGAGTACGCGCTCATCAACGGCCACCCGGCGCGTTATCTCGGACAGCAGATCATCCACCTGGGTTTTCGCAGGACGGATCTCGACCATGGGATCAATGAGTCCGGTTGGCCGCACCAGTTGTTCGACCGTGTTGTCGGTATGCTCGACCTCATAAGCGCCCGGCGTCGCCGACACATAGATCGTCTGCGGAGCAAGCGCCTCGAACTCGTCGAAACGCAGCGGCCGGTTATCCAGCGCCGACGGAAGACGAAACCCGTATTCGACCAGGGTTTCCTTTCGTGACCGGTCACCGCGATACATCGCCCCGAGCTGAGGAACCGTGACGTGGCTTTCATCGATGATCAGCAATGCGTTGTCCGGCAGGTAATCGAACAGGCAGGGCGGCGGCTCACCCGCGGCGCGTCCCGACAGGTAGCGCGAGTAATTCTCGATCCCGGCACAGTAACCGAGCTCCTTTATCATCTCTAAATCAAATAAAGTTCGTTGTTCAAGTCTCTGAGCTTCAAGGAGTTTATCGTTGTTTCTAAGCGCCTCCAGTCGGTTCCCCAACTCCACCTTGATCTCGTCGCAGGCCGCCAGCAAGGTTTCTCGCGGGGTCACGTAGTGGGTCTTGGGGAATATTGTCAGTCGCGGCACCCTGCCCGTTACCTCACCGGTCAGCGGATCGAAGTACGAGAGGGTTTCGATCTCGTCGTCAAACAGCTCGATTCGGACGGCGTCGCGATCCGACTCGGCGGGGAAGATATCGATGACGTCGCCACGTACCCGGTATGTGCCCTGGGACAGGTCGAGTTCGTTCCGCGTGTATTGCAGCTCGGCGAGGCGCCGCAAAATAGTTCGTTGGTCGATCCGGTCGCCTCTGACGAGGTGCAGCACCATACTGAAGTAAGCTTCCGGGTCACCGAGACCGTAGATTGACGACACGGTCGCAACGATGATGGCATCGGGTCGTTCGAGCAGCGCCTTCGTCGCGGACAGGCGCATCTGCTCGATGTGCTGATTGATCGAGGCGTCTTTTTCTATGTATGTGTCCGAACTCGGTACATAGGCTTCGGGCTGGTAGTAGTCGTAATAAGAGACGAAGTACTCGACCGCGTTTCGTGGGAAGAACTCGCGCATTTCGCCGTAAAGTTGAGCTGCAAGGGTCTTGTTTGGCGCCAGGATGATCGCGGGCCGCTGCACTTTGTCGATGACGCTGGCCATCGTGAAGGTCTTCCCCGAGCCGGTGACTCCCAGAAGGGTCTGACGCGCAAGGCCGTCGTTGAGCCCCTCCACAAGGCCCGTGATGGCCGGCCCCTGATCGCCCGCAGGTGCGAAACTCGAGACGAGCGTAAGGCGGTCTTTTTCCCTCGCAGCGGCTCTGTTGGGCAGCTTTGTAGTTTCACGTACCATGTCGGGAATTGCTCGGAGGCAAACGCTTGAGTGTATCAGTTTCGAAACGCATGGCGCGTATCCGGCCCTCCCCGACAGGGATCATCGTCGCACTGGCTGCCGAGCTCAGAGCCGCAGGCCATGACGTCATCAGCATGGGCGCCGGCGAACCCGATTTCGACACGCCACAATTCATTAAAGATGCCGCGATCGCGGCAATCGGTGCTGGCGAGACCAAATACACGCCGGTCGACGGCACGACGGCGCTCAAGGACGCTATTCGTGACAAATTCTCCCGCGATAACGGCCTCGAGTATTCGCGGGAGCAGGTTCTCGTGTCATGCGGCGGCAAGCAATCGCTGTTCAACCTGTGCATCGCCCTGCTTGGACCCGGCGACGAAGCCATTATTCCGGCGCCTTACTGGGTCTCCTACCCGGACATGGTGCTGCTGGCCGGAGCTGAACCCGTCATCGTCGATACGGGCATCGAGCAGGACTTCAAGATCATGCCGTCGCAGTTGCAGGAAGCCATAACGGAGCGTACGCGCCTGCTGTTCCTGAACAGTCCATCGAACCCGACGGGGGCGAGTTACTCTCGCACCGAGCTGGCAGCTCTCGGCGAGGTTCTTTCCGACCATTCGCAGGTGGTCATCGCCTCCGATGACATCTACGAGCCCGTGCACTGGGCAAAGGAGCCGTTCACGAGTTTCGCAACGGCTTGCCCGAGCCTCTTCGACCGCACGGTAACGGTCAATGGCGTTTCGAAGTCCTATGCCATGACCGGCTGGCGCATCGGCTACGCCGCTGGCCCCGCAGAGCTCATCAGGGCCATGAAGACGGTCCAGAGCCAGAGCACGACCAACCCCTGCAGTGTCTCCCAGGCGGCTGCACAGGCCGCTCTGGAGGGTGACCAGACCTGTGTCGCGGAGATGGCCGCGGCCTACAGGCAGCGTCATGATTTCCTGGTCCCGGCGCTCAATGACATCGACGGGTTCGAGTGCCGTCCGGGCGAAGGCGCCTTTTACGCCTTTCCCAGAATTACGGGCGCTATCGAGAAGCTCGGCCTGGAAGATGACACGGCGTTCTGTCAGTACCTGATCAAAGAAGCCAACATCGCCCTCGTGCCAGGCTCGGCGTTTGGCGCCCCGGGATATGTTCGATTCTCTTTCGCCTGTGCCATGGATGATCTGCAGGAGGCCGTCAGGCGCATTAAACGCGCGCTGTCTGCTTGACTTCAGAGGGGTGCTGTCCCAGAATCGCGGCCCGCAACATTCCCCGGTAGCTCAGTTGGTAGAGCGGTTGACTGTTAATCAATTGGTCGCTGGTTCGAGTCCGGCCCGGGGAGCCAGACACTGTAAAAGCCCTCCTGGCGAGGGCTTTTTTTTGCGTTGCAGACGGTGGCGCCGGAAACCTCGCCTACCGGGTTGCGGAAATGTCGATAATCGTCAGCCACAAAAACCGGACAAACTCGACAAACGCTTTTTCTGACGCGCGCTCGTTGTCACTGTGTGGGCCATTGCCGCTGTTGAGTTCCTCCCGGCTCCGGATCGGACCGATGCCGTAGGCCGGAACGCCCTTGGCACGCACCTGCGACATGTCCGTCGCACCAGTCGACATTGTCGGCAAGACCGTCGCTTCGGGATAAACGATGGCCGCTATGCGTTCCAGCGTTTCAAACATTTCATTGTCGATACCGGACGGCGGCGCCGCAGGCCGATAAATTTTCTCCGGCACGATTTCTACACGCGGATCGTCGATAACGGCAGCGAGCTGCTCATAAAAGCCTTCGACGTCTTCATCGGGCAACATACGAATATCCAGGATCGCTCTTCCTTCCGACGGAATCACATTGCGGCGAAAGCCGGCGTCCAGCACCGTCGGCACGATTGACGTGCGCAGGATCGAGTAGTGGTACGGGAAGTTTTCGAGAAAGTCCTGCTGTATCGCCTCGCTCTCTTCGGGGTTGTTCACGTTTCGGTATTGGCGCGCATCCTCGGGTTCGGATATCTCCGCGAGCCTCTGGAAGTAGGCTTTCGTCGTGTCATTCAGCCGCATCTCTGTCTTCCAGGCGTCTGCCCTTGCAACGGCGCGCGCAAGGATCGCCACGGCATTGTCGATGCGGGGCACAGATCCGTGACCGGCGGTACCGCGTGCAACCAGCGTCGCACGCCTCGGCATCTTCTCGGTTGTCTGCACGCCGACCACGTGAGCGTGCCCGTCCTCCTCGATACCGCCGCCGCCTTCGGCCAGCGCAAATTCGGCCGCGATAGTGTCCCAATGGTGCTCGACCATATAGTTGATACCGACTTCCGGCGTACCCTCTTCCCCGGCTTCGGCCAGAAAGATAATGTCGCGGTCGAGTGCAATGTCATGGCGCTTCAGTAACGTCAAAACCATCATGCCGGCGGCTACCGAGTCCTTGTCGTCCAGGGAGCCGCGGCCGTACAACCATCCGTCTTCGCGCTCGCCGCCGAAAGGATCCTTTTCCCATTTGTCCGCCTGGACACCCACGACATCCGTGTGGCCCATGATCAGTATCGGCCGCTTGGATCCATTGCCCTTGATCCGCGCGACGAGATTGGCGCGCGCAGGATCACTCCAGTACATCTCGGAATCGATACCCTCATACGCGAGGGCCTCTTTGATGTACTCGGCAACCGCCGTTTCATTGCCGGGTGGATTGGTCGAGTCGATTCGAACCAGTGCGCTGAGGTGCCGCAGCGACTCTTCGCCCACGGATTCCCAATCGATAAGAAATCGTTCCTGCGCGAAGGTCGGCGCTGCCAGCAGCAACAGCCAGGATAACTGGAGTCGGCACATCGTAAAGATCATCCAATTGAAATCAGATTATTCCCCTTATACCTGATCCTGAGATCGAGTGACTCGTACTGCGTGGAATCGCAGGATCCGGGGCGCTATTCGTCGAGCAGTTCACGCAGGTGCTGCCGAAACGCAGCGCCTGTATCAGGATGATTCAATCCATAGGCAACCGTGGCCTCCAGGTAGCCAAGCTTGCTGCCGCAATCGAATCGCCGACCTTCGAACGAGTATGCATAGACAGCGGACTCATCGAGTAAATCCGCAATACCGTCGGTCAGCTGAATCTCTCCGCCGGCGCCTCGACCGGTCTTTTCGAGTTTATCGAAGATCCCGGGTGCCAGAAGATAGCGCCCCACCACCGCCAGGTTCGACGGCGCATCCTCCGGCGCCGGCTTTTCCACGATCTGTGTGATCCTCTGGGATTCGTCGACAGCGACGATGCCGTAACTCGACGTGTTTTCGGCCGGTATCGTCTCCACGGCTACGACACTGCCGCCATGCTTCGCCTGTTCCGCGGCCATTTGTGTCAGGCACGGCGTCTCGCTCGCAATCAAGTCATCGGCTAGATGTACAAAGAATGGCTCGTCACCGACCGCGGGGCGCGCGCACAAAACAGCGTGGCCCAGCCCCAGGGGCTCGCCCTGCCGAATGTAAATGCAGGTAACTCCATCAGGAACGATGCTGCGAATCGACTGCAGTAATTCATCCTTACCCGATTCCGTCAGAGCTTGTTCGAGTTCCGGGTCACTGTCGAAGTGGTCCTCAATGGCCCGCTTCGAACTGCCGGTGATAAACACCAGCTTCGTCGCCCCGGCATGGAGCGCTTCTTCCACCGCGTACTGAATCAGCGGCTTGTCGACGATCGGCAGCATTTCCTTGGGGCTCGCCTTCGTCGCAGGCAGGAAACGCGTTCCTCGCCCGGCAACCGGGAAGACGGCGGCTCGAATCGGCTTTGGCAAGATATCACTCCGATGCTCAACTCGGAATGCATGATAGCCAATTCGAGCGGACAGCGTTGTGACGGCTGTCGCCCGAACTGACGTGACGGCCTACTTTTTGGCGGCGTCCCTGACGAGGATGTAGGTTCGGTTGATCTCGACCGTGCGCTCGCCGATGCCCTTGACCAGCGACAGGTCGTCCGGGTTCTTGAACGGGCCGTGTTTCTTACGGTACTCGACGATCGCCCTGGCTTTGGCCAGGCCAATACCCTTCAATTCGGCCGAGATGGTCTCCGCACTGGCCGTATTGATATTCACGGGACCCGCCCATGCGATCAGCGGCAGGCATGCAACCAGGGCTATTGTTCCGCGCAGCAATCCATTCATGACAAGCTCCTTTCATCATTGGCAAGACAAGGAGCATAGTTTGAGAGACCGCCGGGTACGGCCTGGAAAACAGGGCAAATTATCGAGTAATGCTGTGCTGAAGCACGGTGTCGAACTGCACTCTCGAAGCAGGACGCTGCGTCTCCCAGTTACGACAACTCGGGCACTGCCACAGCAAGCGCTGGCTCGAAAAACCACATTCCTGGCATTGATAACGCGGCGTGGCGCTCGCCAGTTTGGACAGTGCCCCACGGACCTTCGCCAGCGCTTCCTCGCGATCATGGTCCTTGCCATTGGTGAACGCCTGGACGTCGACGAACTCCGACAAGGTCGGTTCCTCGAGCATGTACTGTTCCACACACCGATCGATAACCGGACTACCGCCGAGATTGTTGACGATGGCCGTATAAGCCACCAGAGGAGACATATCGGGATGTTTGTCCAGCATGCTTTGCAGCACGCTATCCAGTCCTTCCATCGAGCCCTCGCTCGTGTACGTGGCAACGATTTCCGGCAGCGCCTCTGCGATCAGGTAAGTGTGTTCGTCGATAATGCGGTTATAGAGCCGTAATGCCGTCTTGTGGTCATCCGTTGCGCGCGCTATATGCGCCCGGGTCAAAGCCCCGCGCATCGTCCTGGGTCGTCCCGCCTGCGCCTTTTTCACATACTGCCGTGCTGCGGAGTAATCGCCATTCGCAGCCGCGGCCTCGCTGAGTTCGCAGTAATAATGAGCAATTTGCAGAGCCAGCGAGCGCCCCCCCAGGGTCTCCAGCCGCTGGCCGGCATCAATGGCTCTCTGCCACTCCTTTTCCTGTTCATAAATACCGCAGAGATGCTCGAGTGCCTGCACCTGGTAACGCGACCCCTGCGCAAGTCGAACGAACAACTTCTCCGCGCGATCGAGCAGGCCCGCGCCCAGGTAATCCTTCGCCAGAGAGAAAAGCGCCTGGTCACGCTGTTCCGCCGCGATGTCCGGCCGTGCAATGATGTTCTGGTGGATACGAATGGCGCGGTCCACCTCGCCGCGCCGTCGAAACAGGTTGCCCAGCGCGAAGTGAGTCTCGATTGTCTTGTCATCGACGCGCACCATCTCGAGGAAATGCTCGAGAGCCTGGTCGGTCTGTTCGTTCAACAGGAAATTCAGGCCCTTGAGATAGTCGACATTCAGTGGCGGCGCGGCGTCTTCCTCGTCGCGCTCTCCAAAGCGGCCCAGCGCCCAGCCGGCTGCCGCCAGCAACAGGAATAATCCGGCTAGCAGAAAAGTTGATTCAGTCGGCATCGGACAACGGCAGATTGCGCAGGCTGCTGACTTCCGACTCGGACATGCGCAGCGAGCGTTTCAGGGTTCGTCGTTCGTTGATCATGCGGAACACGAACGCAGTCATACACAGCATGCCGACTATCATGCCGAGAACGAATGTGGCCACCAGTGTCATCGATATCGGGTAACTACGTTTGACAAAACCAAGATCAAGCTCTATCTGCCCCGTGTTCAGCGCCGTGAACGTGAACATCGCGGCAAACAGAATCACAATGAGAACAATCAGGCCAGCACGCTTGAGCATGTGCTTACTCCGGCACAAGGGAAACCCGCGGCCGAAGCCGCTTCCAGATAAGGAATTATATTAGTTTTTGATCGGAAAATGCCGCGAGGCGTTAACGCGCTCGCGCAGATCCTTGCCGGGTTTGAAATGAGGTACATATTTACCGGACAGCGCGACCGCCTCGCCCGTCTTGGGATTGCGCCCGATCCGCGGCGGGCGGAAGTGCAGCGAGAAGCTGCCAAAGCCGCGAATTTCGATTCGCTGGCCCTTGGCCAAAGAATCGCTCATGAGATCCAGAAGATGCTTCACTGCGAGTTCCACATCCTTTGCGGGAAGGTGCTTCTGCTTGCGGGCGATAACTTCAATGAGTTCTGATTTGGTCATCTTTCGCTTCTTCTGATTTTATGTGGCGCGTAACCCACGGATAATACTAACAATATAGCCCAGACCATGCGGTCTGGGCTACTGTTTTTACGTATTATTCGTCCTTACCGGACATTTTCTCCTTGAGCAGCTCGCCCAGGGTAGTGCCGACGGGGGCCGCACCGGCATCGGATTTGTAGCTGCTGATGGCCTCTTGCTCGTCGTGGACCTCCTTCGCCTTGATAGACAGGGCCACCGAACGATTCTTACGATCGACGTTGGTGAACTTGGCTTCGATCTCCTCACCGACCTTGATCATCGTGCGTGCGTCCTCGATACGACCGCGCGCCATCTCGGATGAACGCAGGGAGCCGATGACGCCGTCACCGAGATCGACAAGCGCACCGCGCGCGTCAACTTCCGTGACCGTGCCCTTCACGATCGAGTTCTTCGGATGCTCAGCAAGCCACGCCGAGAACGGATCCTTCTCCATCTGCTTTATGCCCAGCGAGATACGCTCACGCTCGGCGTCGATGGCCAGAACAGCCGCCTCGATCTCCTGGCCCTTCCTGTAATTGCGAACCGCCTCCTCGCCCGGCAGATCCCAGGAAATATCGGAGAGATGGACCAATCCGTCGATGCCGCCGTCGAGACCGATAAAGATGCCGAAATCGGTTATGGACTTGATCTGGCCGGAAACCTTGTCGTTGCGATTAAAGGTTGCGGCAAATTCTGCCCACGGGTTCGCTTTGCACTGTTTGATACCCAGCGAGATACGACGACGTTCCTCGTCGATCTCGATGACCATGACTTCGACTTCCTCGCCGATCGACACGACGCGCGACGGATTGACGTTTTTGTTCGTCCAATCCATCTCCGAGACGTGCACCAGGCCCTCGACACCGTCCTCGATCTCGACGAAGCAGCCGTAGTCGGCGATGTTCGTGACCTTGCCGAACAGGCGCGTCTGCGGCGGATAACGGCGCGCGAGATCCTTCCACGGATCGTCACCCAGCTGCTTCATGCCCAGCGAGACACGCTGACGCTCGCGATCGAACTTCAGAATCTTGACATCGATTTCCTGGCCCACGTCGACGACCTCGGAAGGATGCTTGACGCGCTTCCAGGCCATGTCCGTGATATGCAGCAGCCCGTCAATGCCGCCGAGATCCACGAACGCACCGTAGTCGGTCAGGTTCTTGACGATACCCTTGACCGTATTGCCTTCCTGCAGATCCTCGAGCAGCGCCTCGCGCTCTGCCGAGTACTCCTGCTCGACGACCGCGCGGCGAGAAACAACGACATTATTTCGCCGCTGATCCAGTTTGATTACCTTGAATTCGAGGCTCTTGCCTTCGAGATAACCTGGGTCGCGGACCGGGCGAACGTCGACCAGCGAACCCGGCAGGAATGCTCGGACGTTGTCGATTTCGACCGTGAATCCACCCTTGACCCGGCCATTGATAATACCTTCGACAACCTGGCCTTCCTCGAAAGCCTTCTCGAGTTCGGTCCAGGTGCGTGCGCGGATCGCTTTTTCCCGCGACAGGCGCGTTTCGCCGAAGCCGTCTTCAACGGCATCCAGCGCGACCTCGACCTCATCGCCGACGGAGATTCCGCCGTCCGACTGGTCGGCCCTGAATTGTTCGATGGGGATAACGGCCTCCGACTTGAGGCCTGCACTGACGATGACGACATCGTCGTTTACAGCAACAACGGTACCCTTGATGATGGAACCGGGCTTTATTTGTTGACTGGCAAAACTTTCTTCAAATAAC
>JABAOE010013440.1_pt1 | contig 18214 bp, 18 predicted proteins | sample 7062141 | NCBI WGS metagenome assembly JABAOE01 (sample SAMN14538627, study PRJNA623070) | marine sediment metagenome | biome: marine biome [ENVO:00000428]; feature: marine pelagic biome [ENVO:01000023]; material: deep marine sediment [ENVO:00002113] | place: India: Gulf of Khambhat ... | reverse complement strand
CCCCGTTGACCGCTTGGGTACCCCTCCGCGCACACAAGCCGAGTATTGTCTGGCCTAGCCTGGAACGTGTCAACAGAGGCAGGCCGCGGATTCGCAGGGCTCAGGGCCTCGCCGGGGCACCGAATCCGGGATCGATGACGAGCGGCCGTGGGCGCTGCCGCGACCGGCGCGGTTTGGACTACATAATCGACCGGCGGGGCCTCGAAACCCCCCGCCCGTGACGACCGATGGTCATGGAGGCGCAGACCCGATCGCCGTCTGCGGCCCGGGATCACTAGGATTATCAAGGGCTCCGGCGACCTTCGCCGGAGACGGACCGCACACCCTCGGGCGGGGAGCCGACTAGGCCCTTGATTTTGAACTCTCAGCGATCATCCTTACTCCCAACAACCCTTATAAGAAATCCGGCCTCGGCCGGCTGACGGAAATGGAACGGCGTTTACTAGCAAGAAACAAGGTCTCGACTGTCGTCTATCTCTCGGTACCCGGCGGCCGCTTCCACCGTTGCCGCGCCAAAAATCTGTCGGCCATGGGCGTGTTTCTCGAGATCAAGGCGATGGGACTGCCCGCCGGCACAGTCGTGAACCTCGTGTTCGCCGTGACGCTCGGAACCACGATCCGCCTGCACCGGCGCCGGGCTATCGTGACGCATATCAATGATCGTGGCGCCGGGCTCATGATGCAGGGGCGCCCGCGCTCAGGCCGAAAAGAAGCCGCCCGCGGCTAGACGCTTCTCTCTCCGTCACCAGGACCGTCTGGTCCGCCTACGCTCTCGTTCATGCTTCGTGGGTCGCCGCTGAGGCGCTTGCCATGGACGGCCTAAAGCGACGAGGCCCCGATTCGAGCCGAGGCAGCGATCTGCTCCTGCGATCGCTGCACTTCCGCCATCCTTGGCGGTCGCCAGGACGGCGAGGCGAGATTGAGCGACCNNTAAAGCGCAGCGAAGCGAGCCATCCCGTCGATTAACGGCACACGCGACTACCCCAGCGGCATACACACCGATCTTCCAGGGTTTACGGCCCGACTAGAAGTTGTCTTTCGCCGCGCGCGTGCGCGCGAAAACCTCGACTAGATCGTCGTCGCCGCAACCGACTGACGCTTGAATCTCCGCGCTCGCCGGGCGCAGAAACGGATTTGTGGCCTTCTCGAGCGCGAGGGTCGTCGGCACGGTTGGCTCATCCTTGGCGCGAAGACTGTCGACCTGCATGCTGCGTGCGACGAGCTCGGGATTGTTCGGCTCCACGCTTAGCGCAAACCGAGCGTTTGCCTGTGTGTACTCATGGGCACAGTACAGCAGTGTGTCATCGGGCCAACGCATGAGCTTTTGTAACGAGTTCCACATCTGGGCAGGTGTGCCCTCGAAGAGCCGCCCGCAACCGAGCGAGAAGAGCGTATCTCCGACGAAGGCCACGGAATCCTCCGGCAGGTGGTAGACGATGTGGCCGGTTGTATGACCGGGTGTATCGTAGACGTGCACGGTGCGGCCACCGAACGTGAATGATTCACCGTCGCCGTACTGTCGATCGATACCCGGAATACGCGCGGCATCGGCTCTCGGCCCGATGATCTCGCAGCCGGTCTGCTCTTTGAGCTCGAGGTTACCGCCCGCATGGTCAGGGTGGTGGTGAGTGTTGAAGATGTGTGTCAGCCGCCAGCCCTTGGTCTCGAGCGCTGCGTTGATCGCTTCGGCCGACGGCGTGTCTATCGTCGCCGTGACGTCATGCTCGGCGTCGTGAATGAGATAGCCGTAGTTATCGCTCAGGCATGGAAACATGTGAATCTCGAGCGGCTGCATATCTGTCCTCGATGTACGCGGCGTGCGCACCGCGACGCGTTTATTGTCTGATTCGTTGTCGTGCGAGCGGCGCCAACGGGTGAGCGCCACCGCTTCGGTCTTCTTATCGTACAATGCGCGGCGACGCGTGCAAGCCTAGAAACCATGCCTGTAATCACCCTGCCAGACGGATCGACTCGAGACTACCCCGCGCCTGTAACGGGGCTTGAGATTGCCGCATCGATCGGCGCCCGCCTCGAGAAGGACGCAGTCGCCTTGCGCGTCGATGGCGAGCTCGTCGACCTAACGCTCGAGCTGCACGAGCCGGCCAGTATCGAGATCATCACGCGTACGTCCGCGGATGGGCTCGAGATCCTTCGGCACGACGCGGCCCACGTCATGGCCGAGGCCGTCAAAGAGCTCTATCCGGAGACGCAGGTGACGATAGGACCGTCGATCGTCGACGGGTTCTATTACGACTTTGCCCGTGAGACGCCGTTTACGCCGGAAGACCTCGAGCGCATCGAAGAGCGAATGCAGGCGATCGTCGAGCGCGACGAGGCGATCACGCGCGAGGTCTGGGATCGGGACGACGCGATTCGGTTCTTCGGGGAAGCTGGNNAAAGCCAAGATCATCGCTTCGATTCCGGCAGACGAGGAAATCTCGCTTTATCGTCAAGGTGAGTTCATCGATCTGTGCCGTGGCCCGCACCTCCCATCCACAGCTCGTCTTGGACAGGCGTTCAAGCTCACAAAGCTTGCGGGCGCTTACTGGCGCGGCGATTCGCGCAACGAGATGCTGCAGCGAATCTACGGCACAGCATGGGCGAGTGAGAAAGAGCTCAAGGCCTATTTACACCGTCTCGAAGAAGCCGACCGGCGCGATCATCGCAAGCTCGGCCGCACGATGGACCTGTTTCACTTTCAGGACGAGGCTGTCGGATCGGCGTTCTGGCACCCCAAGGGCTGGACGCTGTTTCAATCCCTAATCGACTATCTACGCGCGAGGCAGCTCGCATCCGGCTATCGTGAGGTCAACACGCCCGAGCTCATGGATCGTTCGCTCTGGGAGGCCTCCGGGCACTGGGAAACGTTCGGCGAGTTGATGTTCACGAGTCAGACGGCCGATGAGCGGACGCTCGCGGTCAAGCCCATGAACTGCCCGGGGCACGTGCAAATCTTCAAGAACGACCTACGCAGCTACCGCGAGCTGCCTTTGCGCCTAGCGGAGTTCGGTAAGGTGCACCGCTATGAGCCGTCCGGCGCGCTGCATGGCCTCATGCGCGTGCGTGCGTTCACGCAGGATGACGCCCACATCTTCTGCACCACGGATCAGATCACGAGCGAGACCGGAGCCGTCTGCGACCTGTTGCTCGGCATTTACCGCGATTTGGGCTTCGACGACGTCCTCATCAAGTTTGCAGATCGCCCAGAGCGGCGCGTCGGCAGCGACGAAGTTTGGGATCGCGCCGAGACAGCGCTCAAGGATGCAATGGACGAGCTAGGGCTCGAGTACACGCACAACCCGGGCGAGGGTGCATTCTACGGGCCGAAGATCGAATTCCATCTACGCGATGCGATCGGCCGCGAATGGCAATGCGGCACGCTGCAGGTCGACTTCAATCTTCCCGGCCGGCTCGGCGCGACGTACGTAGGCGCGGATGGCGACAAGCACACGCCCGTGCTACTGCACCGGGCGATTTTCGGCTCGCTCGAACGATTTATCGGTATCCTGCTCGAGCATTTCGCCGGCAAGCTGCCGCTCTGGCTTGCGCCCGTGCAGGCCGTCGTCGCGACAATCACGTCGGATGCGGACGACTATGCGCTCGAGGTCATCGACACACTCGAGAAGGCAGGCTTACGCGCCGAAGCCGACACGCGCAACGAGAAGATCAATTTGAAAGTCCGCGAGCATGCGCTCGCAAAAGCGCCCGTGCTGCTTGCGCTAGGCAAGCGTGAAGTCGAGCAACGTACCGTGTCGATTCGCCGACTCGGCGAAAAAGCACAGCAGGTTCTCTCGCTCGAAGACGCCGTCGCGGCGTTGGATACGGAAATTCGCAGCCGAACGAAGGCTTGAGCCGTAAAGGATTGCGATGCGACTAGTGAGTTTCGAGCAGGAGGGCCGCGCCAGCTTCGGCCTCGTCCATGACGGTGACATCGTCGACGCCGGTCGGCGACTCGGCGATCGTTATGCCGATTTGCGAGCCGTGCTCGCGGCTGGCGCGCTCGATGAGCTCCGGAGCCTCGAGAACAGCTCGCCGGACGTCGGATTCGATGACGTCGAGCATCTGCCCGTCGTCCCAAACGCCGAGAAGATCCTTTGTGTAGGCATCAACTACATGGGACACATCAAGGAGACGGGTCGCGAGCCGCCCGAATACCCCGTGATGTTCACGCGGTTCTCCGATTCCTTCGTCGGGCACGGTCAAGCCATCGTTCGACCTGCAGTCTCGAACGATCTCGACTACGAAGGCGAGCTCGCGATCGTGATCGGTAAGCCGGCGTGGCATGTGAAACGCGAGGACGCGCTCGCCCATGTCGCCGGTTACACCTGTTGCAATGAAGGCAGCGTGCGGGACTTTCAGTTTCACACGATTCAGTTCACGGCCGGTAAGAATTTCTATCGCAGCGGCTCAATGGGCCCTTGGCTGTTGACGGCCGACGAGCAACCGGATCCCGGCCAGTTTCACTTGCAGACGCTGATCAACGGCGAGGTGCTGCAGGACGCACCCGTCAGCGATCTTTGCTTCGATATCCCCACGCTCATCGAGTATTGCTCAATTTGGACGCCACTTGCACCCGGCGACATCATCGTGACGGGCACTCCCGGCGGCGTCGGCCGTGTCCGCAAGCCGCCGATCTGGATGAAGCCCGGCGACACGGTCGAAATCGACATTCGCGGCCTCGGCACGCTGCGTAACTCGATTGTCGATGAGCGCGCCGGCTAGACGACGCTGCTTCAGTTCCCTACAGGCTACTGGCCTGGTTTTGTTCTTGACGTTCGAGGCCGCAACTGCTCAGCCGCCCGAGCTCGACTGGATCGATGAGGCGTCGATCCAAAATGGAGAAATTCTCATCGACTTCGGCGAGGACCGGCGCTTTCGCGGGCGCATCCGCGCTGCCGCGCTCGTCAATGCAAGTCCCGAGACGATTTGGGCAATCCTAAGCGACTGCGAATCGGCGCCCGAGTACCTCAATAGCGTGCAGAGCTGCGATCTCGTCGAAACGCTCGATGGCGGGCAGGCACAGGTATTCAGACAACGCGCCAAGCTACGCTGGTTCATGCCGAGTTTCGAGCACGAGTTTCGTCTCGATTATGAGCCGTACGAGCGCATCCGCGTCACGCGCGTAAGCGGACCCTTCGAGCGGCTCGATGGCATCTGGTGGCTCGTGCCGGATTCGCCCGAGCGCACACGCGTCGTTTACCGGCTGGACATCGAGCCCGGCCCGCTTATTCCGAACTTCATGTTGAGCGGTCCGCTGCGCCGTGACGTCCTAAACGCGATGCGCGCCGTGCGCGAAGGCTCCGAGACGGGGCTGTGAGCGAACCATGCTAGTCCGACGCTTCGGGTCGCGCAGCGGTCAAACCTTCGAAGTCGAACAGACTCGTATCCGCGAGATGTGACGGACTGACGTTCTGCAGACTGCGAAGTAGGCGCACTGTGCGCCCCGGATCCTCACGCTCCCAATCGGCCAGCATCGCTTTGATCTCTTTGCGCTGCGCGTGCTCTTGCGAGCCGCATAGGCGGCACGGAATGATCGGAAACGCTCGACCGCGCGCGTACCGGGTAATGTCTTGTTCTGCACAATACGCCAGCGGTCGGATCACGATATGGCGGCCATCGTCACTGAGCAGCTTCGGTGGCATCGTCTTGAGCCGGGCACCGTGAAACATATTCAGAAACAGCGTCTCGACGATGTCCTCGCGATGGTGACCCAGTGCGATCTTCGTGGCGCCGAGCTCCGACGCAACCCGATAAAGAATGCCGCGACGCAATCGCGAGCATAGCCCGCACATCGTCTTACCTTCGGGTATCACACGCTTGACGATCGAATACGTATCTTCCGTGACGATTCGATAGGACACACGAAGCTGCTCTAGATAGTTCGGCAACACGTCGGCGGGAAAGCCCGGCTGCTTTTGATCGAGGTTCACGGCGACGAGCTCGAAATCCACTGGCGCACGCTGCTTGAGGCTGAGCAAAAGATCGAGCAACGTATAGGAGTCCTTGCCACCCGACAGACAAACCATGATGCGGTCGCCTGCTTCGATCATGCCGTAGTCGGCAATCGCCTTGCCCGTAGCACTCCGCAGACGTGATCTCAGTCGCGCAAGCGTGCGTGAGGCCAGTGGCGGCTCCTGAACTGGCTCGTGACTACGCAAGTTGTCCAGCGGCAAGCTGGCGGCTAAGGGTCTGCTACTATTCATTCATCTGGGCCGGGATTGCTCTATCCCGGCCGCAAGTCTAAACGCGCAATTCCTTCATGGACAGCTGGCTGAGCAATCTGGATGCAATGATCGAGGCGCTGCCCGCATGGGCCGTGACCGCGCTCGGGCTTGCAGCGCTACTTCTCTTGGCGCTCGCGGCTGACATCATCGCCAGGCGAAGCTTGATACGCGCACTGCACCGGATCACCCACAACACTCGGTCGGAATGGGACAATGCGCTGTTGGAAGCGGGCGTGTTCCCGCGGCTCGCACATCTGCTACCGGCACTAGTGATTTATTTCGGGCTGCAGATGATTCCGGGCCTGACCGACACGATCGTGCGTCTCGGCATCAACGTTACGCTTGCCTACATACTGCTCATGGCGAGCCTCGTTATCGGCGCTGCCTTGACCGCCGCGAATGCGGTTTACGAGAAACAGCCGATCGCGAAGGAACGCCCGCTGAAGGGCTTCTTGCAGGTCGCCAAGATCGTGATCTTCGCGATCACGACCATTCTAATTGTTGCCGTCCTCATCGATCGCAGCCCAGTGCTGCTGCTCAGCGGTCTCGGCGCGATGACGGCCGTTCTGATACTCGTCTTCAAGGACACAATCTTATCGTTGGTTGCAAGCGTTCAGCTTACGAGTCTCGACATGATTCGCGTCGGAGACTGGATCGAGATGCCGAGCTGCAACGCCGATGGCGACATCGTGGACATTTCCTTGCACACGGTCAAAGTGCAGAACTGGGACAAAACGATTACGACGATTCCGACGCACAAGCTCATTGCAGAGTCGTTCAAGAACTGGCGCGGCATGAGTTTGTCGGGTGGGCGGCGCATCAAGCGCAACCTTCATATCGACTTGAGCTCGATTCGGTTTCTCACGGATGCTGAAATCAAACGGTTCGAAGGTTTCAAGCTGCTCGAAGATTACATCGCTGGAAAACAGCAGGAGCTCGCCGAATATAACGAAGCCGTCGGCGAGTCGGAGGACGCCAATCTCCGGCGACTCACTAACGTTGGGACCTTTCGCGCATACGTGTTCAACTACCTCAAACATCACCCCAAAATTCACGATGGAATGACACTACTCGTGCGTCAACTCCAACCGAGCCCGCAGGGCCTGCCGCTCGAAATCTATGCGTTCACGAACGTCACGGACTGGTTGATCTACGAAGACATTCAGTCCGATATCTTCGATCACCTCATGGCGATCATCGGCGAGTTCGGGCTGCGCGCCTTTCAGCAGCCGAGCGGCGAGGATATCGTCGCTCTCAGTGGCATCGAGATGCACGAGCCGGCCTCGAGTCAGCCCCGGCCGGGCGCGTAAACTTCCGAGGCGACCTGGGGCCTGTGAGCTTTACATAATTCAAAAATCTACCTAAACGGGCGAGTTCTTCGCCCCCGCATACGGGCTCTGTGAAGCCAATCACTGCAACCTGATCCGACCCGTCTTAGTGTCGGAAAGTCAAAAATTGCGTAAAGCGAGTGCAATGCATCGCAGGCTTATCGCAGCGGTTCTCACCGTCGCCGCCTTGGCGATGCTTGTCATGCTCGTCCTGGACTCGCGACCGATTCCGATCGACGCACACCTGGCTCATCATGCGGCGATCGCGGAGCTCGAGCGCTCGGCTGAGGACGCCGCTACACTCGTCGCCTCACTCGAATCCGCACGCGCAAGCAATCAAGCTTTCGGGGATGGCGCACGTACCGTGTTAGCGCGCTTCGAGCAGAGCCCCGAGCGTCTGCGTGCGCTGTTGTTCGGCTATTCGGGTCGAGCGCTGCATGAGGATCGCGTACTCAGCCGATTCGACGCGTACTCCGGCACGGTCGCTGACGCAAGCTCGGTCACACACATGGCCCTGAGCGAACAGGCGGAGCTTGTACAGGACCTAGATGTGGTCCGCCGATCTGGCCCCATTCTCATCGAGCGCATGCGTGACATACGTCTGGACGAGGCAGCGCGAACGACCTTCGAGCTCGTCGCGGGCATTCTCGACTACGCATCGCCTGCCAGCACGACCGATGGCGCCGACCTGGAACGTCTAGCGGACACGCTGGGTGCAGACCCCAGGATTGACGCGAATATGCCGGGACAAGTGCAGGCGCTCGTAGACGCAACGCAGGCCGTAATCTCCGGAGTTCGGCGCGTTGACAGCCTGATGGCTCGCCTCGAAGAAATTCCCCTGGTTGCGAGTGGCGCGAATCTGAGCGGTGCCACCGTGGAGCGCTATCGAGATACGCTCGCCGGCATCAACCGGGCACGTACGCTGCTGTCGATCTACGCAATCATTCTGCTCGGCGCCGCCGGCGTCATCGCCTTTCGGCTGAGCCAGAGTTATCAACTCCTCAACCGCGCGAACTCAGAGCTGGCGAAACTCAACGAATCACTCGAGCAGCGGGTTGCCGAGCGCACGAAAGAGCTCCAGAGCACACTCTTCGATCTCAAGGAATCTCAGGTTCAACTCGTTCAGGCTGAGAAGATGTCCTCCCTCGGGCAACTCGTTGCCGGCATCAGTCACGAGATCAATACCCCCCTGCTATATCTAGCCAATAACGCTGAGCTCATCCGTGAGCGCCTGGAGATTTTCGACGATTTCACCCGACGCAGCGCTGCAGCCTACGCGCTTCGCGTCGACGACTTCGACGATCGCAGGAGCTATCAGATTGCCCTCGCCGCCGCGCTGCACGACCTGCAGAGCTCAATCGTCAACGACGAGCTAATAGCTAGCATCGAGGAGGCGCGAGAGTTACTCGACGACAGCACACACGGTCTCAACGATCTCACGGAAATGGCCCAAGGGCTCAAAGATTTCAGTCGCATGGATCGAGCTCCCGTAGAGAGCTTCGACGTCAATGCCGGTCTAGAACGCAGTCTCTTGATCGCGAGGAGCGCGCTCAAGCACAAGGCGAACATCAATAAGTTCTTTGGTGACCTACCCAAGATTGAGTGTGCGCCATCGCAGCTCAACCAGGTCTTCCTGAACCTGCTGACCAATGCGGCCCAGGCGATAGACGAGCAAGGTGAAATCGTTATCAGGACAGAGCGTCACGACGAGGACCATATCGCTGTCATGATCTGCGATACGGGTTGCGGGATCTCCGCCGAGAATCTCGCAAAGATCAGGGACCCGTTCTTCACGACCAAGGACGTTGGTACCGGCACGGGTCTAGGATTGGCCATCGTTGATCAGATCGTCACCGCGCACGGCGGAGAGCTGCATATCGAATCCACACCTGGGAAAGGCTCGGTGTTCACGATCATCTTGCCGATACTCTCGAGCGGCGAAGCCGCTGTCGCCCAAAGCGATGACGAGATTCTGAACGAGCTCGCAGCCGTCGGATGACGGAGCCGCATATGGACAGTCGCGCCATACAGACGCCCGCGCAGCCGAGGGTCTTGTTCGTCGATGACGAGCAGCGCGTACTGAACTCGATGCGCATCATGTTCCGGCGTCGTTTCGACGTCTACTTCGCCTCCGATGGGCTCAGCGCTCTCGAAATCGTCAAGAAGCACGACATCGACGTCGTCGTTGCCGATCACCGAATGCCGCAGATGACGGGTGTCGAAGTTCTGACAGCCGTGCGAGCGCTGTCGCCGCGCACCGTGAGAATTCTGTTGACCGGCTACGCCGATCTTGACGCGATTGAGGGATCCATCAACGAGGGCGAGGTGTTCCGCTTCCTGACCAAGCCCTGTGCACCAGCGCAGCTACGCGCCACGCTCGATCTTGCAGCCGGCGTCGCGGAGAAGAGCCAAGCCCGGCCGGAGGCGGCTATCGATCCTACAGAGCAGCTTGCGCACGACATACTCTCCGAAGAGCCGCCCGAGCTGCCGCTCGTGTCGACGTCCGAGCCAGTCAATGACTTCACCCGCACGATGACCGAGCACGAGCTCGCTCAGACAGATGTCATCGAGCACACGGAGTTGGCCACCGTCATGCCGATGCCGCAGCCGCGCGCGGAGCCCGCGAAGCCCGACGTGATTTCGGACAGTGGCGTGATCGTTTTCTCCGTCGACGAGAATGTCATCGACAGCATGCGTCAGGCGTCGCGCGCGCGCTTCCCCGTGCATGTTGCATCGAACATCGTACAGGTCGTCGAGATACTGACCGAGAGTCGCCCGGGCGTGCTCGTGACTGACATCACGCACGATCGCAACACGATTCAGGTCATGACGGGCAGACTCAAGCAAATCCTGCCCGAGCTCGTCACGATCATCGTCTCGGAGCATCGCGATGCGCTCGATATGATCTGGTTAATCAATCACGGTCAGATCTTCAGATTCCTGCGCAAACCGGTCTCCGCGGGACGTTGCGCGGTTAGCATCCAAGCTGCGCTCCAGCATCATGAGGCGTTGCGTGTGAACCCGCTGCTCGCGGACCGGTACGCGGTCGACGATGCCGAAGATACCGGAATGCTCAGCGGAGTCTTCGATACGCTCAAATCCGTGCGGCGGCTCTGGGCATGACGACAACGAGCAGCAACGTTCCGGCCGACCGCGACCCTGCCGACGTCATGCTCTATCTCGGCGCCGCGATCGTCTTCGGCGTCGGCGTGAGCTGGCTGGTCCTCGCGCAACCCTGGCAGCGGTCTGCGGCCGACGAGGCCGGAACCGAATCCTCGGCATCGACAGCGGCAACGCCGCTGGCAGAGGCGGCCCCCAGCCGGCTGTCGACTCCCGAGCCAACCGTCGAAGAAGCTTTGCGAATGGCAGACGTCGCCCTGTCGGCCGGCATGCTAATCGAGCCAGAGCGATACAGCGCCTGGAAGCTCTACACCGATGCGCTGCGCATGGATCCGAACAATGTCGACGCACGCGACGGCATTCGCCGGGTTGCCGATATACTTCTGGCGCGCGCAACGACCGCGCTCGCGCAGGGTAGAATGACCGATGCGCGCGAGGTCCTCTCGCTCATCGCGCGCCAGTACCCCGATCACGCCGGCGCGACGGAGCTCGGCGAGCGCATAGATGCGGCCGAGGAGGCCGAGAGATCCCGGGCCACCGAGGAACTGGCACCGCCGACAGTCGAGACGAGCAATCAGTCGCTGGCGGGTGCCGCGCTAGACCTGACCGACCCGATGGAGGAACTCGGTTCGCAGTTCGATGCAGCATTTGCCGACGGCGACCTGCTGCAACCGGACGGAGGCAGCGCGAGATACTTTCTCAACGTAATGGCCGAGCGAGACGCTGCCCATGCGCTCACGAACCAAGCCCGCGTCGCCCTCGTAGACGCGATACTTAGCCGAGCATTCGAGGCCATCGAAGCTCTCGACGCCGTCGCGGCCAGAGCTTGGATCGACGCAGCGCGAGAGCTCGGCGCGGATGCAGCCCGAGTCGATGGCGCCGACGTCGCGCTCACGGTAGCACTGGTCACTGCCGAGTCACAGCGCCTGCGCCCGGCCGCCGAGCTAACGGTCGAGAGCTACACGCCGCCGCGATACCCCGCGGTCGCCGAACTGCGCCGGACGGCGGGGTGGGTCGACGTAGAGTTCGTCGTGACAACTACAGGCCAAACTCGCGACGTAACCGTCACGGACGCATCGCACGAAACGCTCTTTCGGCAGGAGGCCATCACGGCCGTCGAGGCCTGGACCTTCGAGCCGAGAATCTATCTCGATCGCCCGATCGAGCAAAGAGCTTATATGCGAATCCGCTTCGCGCTCGAGTAGCGCAACGCTTACCGTTGCGCGCCGCGACATTGATCGGTAATTCAACATAATCTAGAGCCGCTCACCGCTGCTCCTCGCGTTGCGCTAAGATGGCTGCAGCCCAAGGCTGTCGACGTCAGGGATAAGAATAATGAGCGCCCGCTCGAGGAGAACAGCGCAGATGGCTCGCATTACACCGTTCATGATCCTGGCCGCGATGATCGCAGGGACTCCCGTTAGCGCATGGGCGCAGTGGCGCTGCGACTGCACGACGATCGTTGGCAGCTGCAGCGCCGCGGTCACGCCCCAAGCGTCGTGGATCGACGTGACGACTGACAACCTGCAGTGCGCGCGGGTCGATTACTTCGTCGACGGTTTACCGTTCGTAACAACGGTCGTGGACGGCGAAAGCCGAATCGACTGGATGAGCCCGCGAGCAAATCCCGACGTCCGGATTCAGAGTTGCCAGGTCTGCGCCGATAACGCCGAAGCCGGCAACGCGGAGCCGATGGCGACCGAAGAGACGGGCCCGCTCGAGCCGCTGCTTCGTTGGGACGCCGAATATCCGGCCCAGGCACAGCGCAACGGCACTGAAGGATTCGTCGTCGTCGAGTTCGACGTGACACCTCAGGGCGACGTCGACAACGCAACGGTCGTGGAGTCAGAGCCCGGCGAGCTGTTTGACGCAGCCGCGCTCGCGGCCGTGAACCGATGGCGCTACATCGGCGATGAGCAACGCGGCGCGACGCGACTTACCGAGCGGTTGGAGTTCTCGCTCGACGACATGCTCTGGCAGCTACAACCCGACGTCGTTCAGCCCCAGCCCGATGCGGCCGTGAGCGCTCCGCGCAATCAATGCATCAGGGAGGATGTCGTCTACAACTTCGGCCAGATGATCGAAGCTGGCCTAATCAACGCGTGCGCCGAGCCGCTGCTCGTTTACGAATGCGCCGAAGGTGTGGGCCGGCAAACGGGCCGTTGGGTCTGCAATGACTCCGAACGACTTCAGACGCTACTCGTGCAGCCTGGCGATGAGCGAATCGGCACGACCATCCAGAACGGCACTCAGACCGCGAGCGTGCGTTGGCTGACGTTCAGCGACAACTTTTTCGTTGCCCGCCCGCCCAACTCGCAGTACTGGTGGATCGCCTGCGCACAGCCGGACGCCAACTGCCGCGATAACGCGCAGATGTGGGTTCGGTCAATGGACCGCCAGCCTGCGAGCGTCGACCCGCGTGGGCGCGCCTCGATTACGATCGCTCGCTCCTATTAGGACGACTCGACTTCTCGTCGAGCGCCCGCTGTCTGCTGGGCACGCGAGCGGCGGATCAGTTACGATGACGGCCGTCTCGCGACTCGAGCGCCAACGTAACTGCCGATGCCAAAGAACGCCCTGCGACAGCAACTGACCGAGCTACACGATACGCTCGCGTCGACCGCGGAGCTCGACCCCGAGCTGCGTACGCTGTTAAAAGAAGTCTCCGGTGACATTGAGGGTATCCTCGGAGAAGACGCCGCGACCGAGGAAACCTCGCCCACAAATCAGCTTCAAGCCCGCGTGCGACGCGCGACCGTGGATTTCGAAGCCGAGCACCCGCGTCTCGCGCGCATCCTCGAAGACCTGGCCGATACGCTGACGAAACTCGGCATCTAGGCCCGGCTCCGCTGAGACGCGGTAAACGCAAACATGAGCATCGAAATCAATTACGCCGATCAGCACGTTTTCGTTGCTGGCGGCAGTAGCGGTATCAACCTAGGTATCGCAAAGGGTTTCGCTGCGGCGGGCGCGCATGTCGGCATCCTGAGCCGCTCACAAGAGAAGATCGACGCAGCGTTACGTGACATCGAGCAGGCGGGCCCCGGCCAGGCCGCAGGCTTCAGCGCGGACGTGCGCAACGTCGAGGCAGTCGAAGCGGCATTGCGCGGTGCCTTCGATGCGTTCGGCCGAATCGACATCCTCGTCTCCGGCGCCGCAGGCAATTTTCCGGCGCTCGCCAAGGATCTCTCGCCGAACGGCTTTAAAGCCGTCGTCGACATCGACTTACTCGGTACATTCAACGTGCTACGAACCGGCCTCGAGTTTCTGCGCACGCCCGGCGCGAGCATCATCAATATCTCCGCGCCGCAGGCCCTGAATCCGACTATCGCTCAGATTCATGTTTGTGCAGCCAAGGCCGGCGTCGATATGGTGACGCGCGTATTGGCCATGGAGTGGGGCGCGCTCGGCATACGCGTGAACTCGATCGTGCCCGGACCGATCGCCGAGACTGAGGGTATGCGCCGCCTGGCGCCGACTTCTGAGGCGCTAGAGACGATGGCGCGCAACGTCCCGCTCGGCCGACTCGGCGCGATCGAGGACATCGCAGCGGCCGCGCTGCTGCTCTGCTCACCGCAAGCGGCGTACATCACCGGCGCCGTGATTCCCGTCGACGGTGGCTGGTCGCTTGGCGGCGACCAGGTTGCGACCGCCGCGATTCTCGCAGAGCTCGCAAAAGCCTCGCGCTGATTCGCGGCGAAATGGCCGGAAACTTGCGCGCCGATCGCTCGAGCACCCGATTAAACTAATCATTATGCGAAGAGACCCTATTGATGGGTAAGCGTGCACCGACGACGCTCTCAGGCTTCAGCCGCGACACGATTGCCTTCTTGAGCGAGCTGGCTTCGAACAACAACCGGGACTGGTTCCAGGCACACAAGCCACGCTACGAAGCAGCCGTCCGTGAGCCGGCGCTGGCGTTCATCGATACGCTCGCACCTGGCCTCGAACGTATTTCGCCCCATTTCGTCGCAAGCTCGCGGCGCTCGGGCGGCTCACTCATGCGCATTTATCGCGACTTGCGTTTCTCGCCCAACAAATCGCCGTACAAGACGAATATCGGCATCCAGTTTCGCCACACGCTCGGCAAAGACGTGCATGCACCGGGTTTCTACGTTCACATCGAGCCCGGCAGTTGTTTCTTCGGCGCGGGCGTCTGGCGGCCGGATTCGGCAGCGCTTGCGGCGATCCGCACACAAATCGTCGACTCGCCTGCCGCGTGGAAGCGTGCGCGTGACGCGAAAACCTTCGCCGCACGCTTCGCGCTCAAGGGCGAGCAACTCAAGCGGATTCCGCGCGGCTACGATGCGGATCATCCGCTAGCAGAAGATTTACGCCGCAAGGATTTCATCGGCATGACCAGTTATGACATCGGCGATATCACGGAGCCCGGCTACCCGGATCAGGTGTTAGCGGCCTTCTCAGACGCCAAGCCTTTCATGCGGTTTCTGTGTAAAGCCATCGGGGTCGCGTTCTGAACATGGCTATGCGGACACACACCGGCGGCTGTCACTGCGGTCGCGTGCGTTTGGAGGTCGATGCACCGGCCGAGCTGCGCGTAACGAGTTGCAACTGCTCCATTTGCGCGCGCAACGCCTACTTGCACCTGATCGTGCCGGCCGATCGCTTCAGGCTGCTGGCGGGTGATGAGTTTCTTAAAAGTTATCGGTTCAACACGGGCACCGCCAACCATCTATTTTGCAGCGTCTGCGGCATCAAAGCTTTCTACGTGCCACGCTCGCATCCCGACGGCATCAGCGTCAATGCGCGTTGCCTCGATCAGGCCACAGTGGCGTCGCTGATCGTCGAGCAGGAATTCGACGGGCAGAACTGGGAGCAGCACGCACACGAACTCGCGCCGCTAGACGAATAGCGGCGCGAGCGCGTAACGAACGAGAGCGCCTAGTTGCCGAGCAGGTTCGACGGCAAGAAGCGGCGCGTCGCTTCCTCGTCGCAGTTGAACGGCGCCATCTCGAGATCCGGACGGAAGAACAGCGCCCGGGTATGCGTCAGCGAGCCAACAATGTACTCGGGATCCTCGACGACAAAGTCGACCTCCATGCGCTCACCGTTGTCGATCAGCCGGTAGCGCTCGACGACGCGCTTCTGCGCGCCGGATGGAATGCCGTTCTGGTAAGGCGAGCGATGGTCTGCGAAGTTTCTCGTGTCGACAACGAGCGTGTCGCCCTCATATTGGCCAACCGAGTGACCAGTTTGAGTGCGCACGCTCGGATCGGGATGCGTGCTCCCGTCCATATACACGGTCCGGACATCATCGAAATATTGACTCCTGATCGTCAGCGTCTGATCACCGTTGTCGGCGATCTCCATCGGATAGAAGTCGGTGTAGACGATCATCGCCGGCGTCGGCTTCGGCACACACGTGAGCTCTGGGTTCTCTTCCGAGTCCTGACTGAACGCTTCATAAGCGATGCGGCCTCTGTCCGTCAGTCTCACCGTCGCCGCAATCTGATCGAGGCCGCCGGGGTAATCCGCCCCGAGGCTCTCCTGATCGACGATCCAACGGCCCAGGACCGACGTCGCGCGCGGCCTATCCGCGGCATTTGCACTGCGCTGCGTCGCCGGTGCAGCCTCCAGGCCGACCGGGGCGCCGTCCTTGATGACTGTCGACACGAGGCCGTAGCTGCGCCCGTCGCGCGCCGGATGAAGCGAAACCGTAATCTCGTCGCCGACGACGAGGGAGTCGCGCGTCCAGCCTCTACGCATGAGATTGACCATCGAGCCCATCTGCGCGGTCCACTCCTGCTGCGCGCCGCTGTCGTCCGTGACGCTTACGACGATGTAGGCGTGCGGATTGCGTAAGCTGAACTCAGTGACCGTGCCCTCGAGCGTCAGGACTCGGTTCATGTCTAAGGCGGCGTCACTATGGTGACCGTAAGCCGGCAGACCCACCGCGCAGGCAAAGAAAATGATCGTCAGAAATCGCATGGGCGCATACTCCATGAAATGTCGCATTCGGATTGTTCCGCTCGCCGGCTGATTGCCGGCCGGGCCCAGGTTCGGCGCTAGCCCCCGGTCTCGCTATTGCTGAATGATACCGAAATATCCGTCGACGAGGGCCCCTCTCGAGGCTACAGGCACCGACTCAGAAGGCGCCCTGGCTTTGTCGCTCGACCGCATTCATCGGCGCACACATGAGATCGGTTACGCCCGAGAAGAGCCCGTACCAACCGAAATAGGTGGTTCGCTCGGCCGGCTCGCGCTGGAAGTACCGCGTAATCGCCACGTAGGGCTCGGTGTAGAACTCTGGATCGTAGAGCACCATCTGATGCTCGATTCGATCAGGCGCGATGCGCCGGTAGCGCTCCTCGATGCGTGCGGCGAAGCTCTTGACGTGACCGACGCCATCGAGCCAGGCGCGATCATCCATGCCGACTGTGTTGACCACTAGCGTATCGCCCTGCCATTCAGCCACCGAGTGTCCATACCAGGCCGGACCGATGTTATCGAGGCTCTCGCCCGACAGTAGCTCGCGGCCGTCCATCCAGAACTCGCGCAGCGTGCGTCCGCGTTGCAGCAACTGCAGTATCCGTCCCTCGGTGTGCACGAACTCGAACAGCCGCACGCCGTGGTCGAAAATCGTCCGCGGAAAACCGCGCGGGTTGCAGGTGAACGTCGGGTCGTTGGACAACGCCGGGTCATCGACGAGCGTGAGCCGCGGGTCCGGCGAGCGCGTGGGTAGACTTTGGAAATACCGTTCCTCTCCCGCTGGCGTCATTTGTGGCGTTTCAGGACCGAAAGGCATGAAGCCGCCTCCGCCACCGTCGCCAGCCCATATGCCCGAGAGGTCGTGAGGGTCGAACAGTGCCTCCTGCGCCAGCAGCGATGAGCAAACGAGCGCGAGCACAGCCGCCAATGCAGCCAACAACTGTGTTCTGCTCATCGCGCTTCTTAATCTCCTGCGTTTCGTCCGAACGACCTTAGCATAGCGTTTTCCAGCCACTCAGAGCGGCAAAATCGGCCCGACTGCGGGACCTTTTCCGGCGCAAACCCGCTAGAATCGGAGGCCATAAGAACGTCCGGTCACGGGGAGAGGTATGACCTCGTTCCTGGGGGAGCTCAAACGCAGAAACGTCGTCAAAGTCGCGGTGGCTTACGCCATCGTCGGCTGGCTCGTGATCCAGATCGCCGCGACCGTGTTGCCGATCTTTGAGACGCCCGACTGGATCCTGCAGGCGTTCACGTTTCTCGTGATCCTCGGCTTCCCGCTCGCGCTGATTTTCGCCTGGGCCTTCGAGCTCACGCCCGAGGGCCTCGAGCGCACGACGACTGTGGCACAGTCCGAGAGCATCACGCATATCACGGGACGCAAGCTCAACGTTGCGATCATGGGCCTCATGGCCGTGGCGATCGGCTTTCTCGTCGTCGATAACTACGTGCTCGAGGACGCGTTTTCGACACGCAGCACTGATGTAGCGGTCGACCGAAGCTCGATCGCCGTGCTGCCGTTCGACAACTTCAGCGCGCGTGAGGAAGATCAGCCCTTCGTCAACGGTATTCACGACGAAATCCTCACGCAGC
>JABAOE010012808.1_pt1 | contig 18224 bp, 9 predicted proteins | sample 7062141 | NCBI WGS metagenome assembly JABAOE01 (sample SAMN14538627, study PRJNA623070) | marine sediment metagenome | biome: marine biome [ENVO:00000428]; feature: marine pelagic biome [ENVO:01000023]; material: deep marine sediment [ENVO:00002113] | place: India: Gulf of Khambhat ... | reverse complement strand
CGCCAGCAGCACCATGAACAGCGTGCAGCCGCTGGTCGCGACGAAGTCGCGTAGCGCCCCGCTCACCTCCTCCGACAACTGGATGCGATGCCACGCGCCACGATGGGTCTGGACCGGCGGCCGCGGACGGTCGGTCGGCAACGCCAGCTGCGCCGGCGCCCCGGCCAGTTGCCGCCGCCAGTACCCCAGCTGCCGCTCCAGCTCCGCACCCGCCAGCCAGGCGCGCTGCCACACCGCGTAGTCCGCGTACTGCACGCCCAGCGCCGCCCACTCCGGCGCGCGTCCCGCACGGTACGCGTTGTACGCCTCGGCCAGCTCCCGGAACAGCACCGCCATCGACCAGCCGTCCGCCACAATGTGATGCAGCACCAGCACCAGCACCTGCTCGTCCCGCCCCAGCTGCAGCACATGCACCCGCAGCAGCGGGCCCACCGACAGGTCGAACGGCCGGCGGATGAGCGCCGCGGCGCGCGACTGCCACGCGGCTTCGTCCGACGACTCCAGTTCGACCGGTACCACGAGGTCTTTGCGCACTCGCTGCGTCGGCTCGCCGTCGATCTCGAGGAACGTGGTGCGCAGGATCTCGTGACGGTCCGCCACCGCCGCGATCGCGCAGGACAGCGCATCCGCATTCAATGCGCCCCGCGCGCGCCCGATCCAGTGCAGGTGATAGGCGGAGCTGGCCGGCTCCAGCCTCGACAGGAACCACAGTCGCTGCTGCATCAGCGATGCCGGCAGCCTATCGACCGGGCGCGACCCGGCCCGCAGGGCGGGCGCAGCGCGCCGGACAGCAGCGCCGCGATCGATCACCACCGCGAGACCCGCTGGCGTCGGCGCGTCGAACAGCACGCGCAGCGGGAGCTCGACGTCGAACGCGTCGCGGATGCGCGCCGCCAGCTGCGTCGCCAGCAGCGAGTGCCCGCCCAGCTCGAAGAAATCGTCGTGGATGCCGACCGCGGTGGTCCCCAGCACCTCCGCGAAGAGGCTGACGAGTCCGGACTCGACCGCATCCCGCGGGGGAATCCCCGCGCCGGGTCCGGAGACCGGACTCGCCGGCGCCGGCAGGGCGCGCCGGTCGACCTTGCCGTTCGGCGTCAGCGGCAGCTCGTCCAGCGTCACGAACAGCGACGGCACCATGTAGTCGGGCAGGCGCTCCTTCAGCGAAGCCTGGAGCAACGCCTGATCCGGGAGTTCGCCCGACGGGACGACATAGGCGACCAGGCGGGCATCCCCGGGCGCGAACTCCCGCAAGATGACGACGCTCTCCGCGATGGTGGCATCGCTCGTCAGGGCCGCCTCGATCTCGCCCGGCTCAATACGGAAACCACGCAGCTTGATCTGCCGGTCGGTGCGGCCGAGCAGCTCCAGCGAGCCGTCGCCCCGAACGCGCGCGCGATCCCCGGTTCGATACAGTCGGCCGGCCTGTCGGAATGGGTCCGCGATGAATTTCTTCCGCGTGAGCGCCGGATCGTCGACGTACCCGACTCCGACACTCGCACCTCCGATGCAGAGTTCGCCGGGCACGCCGATGGGCTGCGGTCGCAAGTGATCATCGCAGACGTAGACGATGCTGTTCGGCAAAGCTTTCCCGATCGGCACGTTCGAATCCGCTCGCAGCGGCCCGCTCGCGGATGCGTCGAAACATGTGGCATCGACCGTGGCTTCAGCAACGCCGTAAGAGTTGATGACGCGCACACGCGGGCCGACGACGCGAACCAGCTCGTTACACTCCGCGCCGTGCCACGCGTCGGAGCCGACGACGAACAAACGCAGCGGAGTCAGATCCTCGCGCGCACCACCCGCGAGGTGCCGGACCAGCCCACGAACCACGGCCGGCACGAACTCGGCGATCGTGATTCGCCGCTCGCTCAGCGTCGCCGCCAGCGCTGGCGGATCGAGGAATATCGATTTCGGACACATGATGAGGCTCGCGCCGGAACACAGCGCACGCACCCAGTCCGCGGTAAACACGTCGAACGCGAGTCCCGCCATCTGCAAATGCCGATCGTCGGGCGTCAGCGCGTAGATGCGTTTCCACGCATCGAATGCGCTCGCGAGGTTCCGGTGGCTGATGCAAACGCCCTTCGGTTGGCCCGTCGAACCCGACGTGAACAAGACGTATGCCAGCATGTCCGGCGTGACGGCCACAGGCGGGCGGACGGCTGATCGCGCCGCGATCGCAGCCGCGCGCAGATCGAGCTCCACGACCAGGCGCCGCCCGGTGTGATCGCCGGCAAACAATTGCGCGAACCTCGAGCGCGTGATCACCGCATCGGGACCGGCGCTGTCCAACATCCGCGCGATACGCTCGGACGGGTATTCCGGATCGATCGGCACGTAGGCGCAACCGGCCTTATGCGCGGCCAATAGTGCCACGATGGCATCGACCGATCGTTCCAGGCAGACGGCGATACGTCGGCCGGGTTCGATGCCGTGCGCGCGCAACTCATGGGCGAGCCGGTTTCCGAGTCGATCCAGTTCGCCATAGGTCACGGTGCGCTTGCCGTCCACGATGGCCACCGAACCCGCCCGCAGCTCGGCCTGCTGCTCAAACAATCCCGGCGCCGTGCTCGCGGTGTCCTCGGCCGGGGGGACGTCCGCATGGGTCAGGCGCAGTATCTCGGCTGCGGTCAGCATCGGCAGGCGACTGAGCCGCCAATCGGGTGCCTCGACAATCGCGCGCAACAACTCGTCGTAGTGCGTTGCGATGCGGCCGATGGTTTCGCGATCGAACAGGTCGCTGTCATACTCGTACACGAGTTCCAGCCCATCGGCGCGCTCGCCGATCGACAAGGTCAGGTCGAACGTCGACACCCCGTGGTCGAGGAGGCGCCCCATCGTGAACTCGACGCCGCCGGCGTCGGCCTCTCGGTCGGGAATCGGCGTCAGGTTGAACATGACCTGGAATACCGGTGCGTGGCTCAGCGTGCGGTCGGGACGCAGCGCCTCGACGAGTTTTTCGAATGGCAGCCGTTGATGCGTCTGGGCGTCGAGCGTGACGTCACGGACCCGCGCCAGAAGATCGATGAATGTCGGGTCACCCGCGACATCCACTCGCAGCGCGACGGTATTGATGAACAAACCGATCAGCGCGTCGAATTCCATGCGCTCTCGCCCCGCCACCGGGGTCCCGACGACGAGGTCGGTCTGGCCCGAATATCGATGCAGCAGCACGTCGAACGCGGCCAGCATGACCATGAACAGCGTGCAGCCGTGGGCGTACCCCAGCTCGCGCAACGAGTCCGCCCGGCGTCGACCGAGCCGCCGCCAGAGCCAACCACCGCGAAAGCGCTGCTCGGCCGCCCGCGGCCGATCGGTGGGTAACTCCAGCGCGGGTGGCGCCCCTGCGAGTTGCTGCTGCCAGTAGGCCAGCGCGGCGGCGAGCTCCTTCTCCCTGCCGGGATCGCGCTGCCACCCCACGAACTGCGCGTAACGACAGGCCAGCGGCGGGAGGTCCGGTGGCTCTCCGGCGATCGCGGCGGCATAAAGCTGCGCCAGCTCGCTGAACAGATTCCCGTTCGACACGCCGTCGCTGACGATGTGATGAACGACGATGACCAGACGGCTGCTCGCGGGTCCGTAACGCTCGAGATGCACCCGCAGCAACGGCCCGGAAGCCAGGTCGAACGGCTGGGCCGCGATTTGCCACAGGTCGGACTGCAGCGCATCGTCGTCGAGCCCGGACCGATCCGTCTCCTCGAGCATGACTCGCGACTGCGCCGCGAACCGCTGACGCGGCCGCCCGCCGACGGCCGGAAACGACGCCCGGAGCGGCTCATGCCTCGCGACGAGCTGATCGAGCGCCTGCTGCATGGCGTGCGCGTCGACCTCACCCTTCATCTCGATGGTGAAGGCGATGTTGTAGGCCGGGCTGTCCGGGTCGAGCTCGTTGAGAAACCACAGGCGCTCCTGTCCGAACGAAAGGCGCGCCTCGTCGTCCGGCGACGACGGTACGTCCCCACTGAGAGGACGCTCGGTGGAATGGGTCGGCACTGCGCGTCGATCGATCGCGGCCGCCAGTGCGGCGACGGTCGGACCGTCGAATAATTCGCGCAGTGCAAGTTCGACGTCGAATTGTGCGCGCAGGCGCGCCAGCAATCGCGCCGCCGTCAGCGAGTGCCCGCCGCTCGCAAAGAAATCGTCTTCCCGGCCGACCCGCTCGACGCCGATGACGTCCCGCCATGTCGCGGCCACGACGGTCTCCGTCGGTCCGACGGGCGCCGCATACGGCGTGCCTGTCTCGTCCGACCGCAGATCCGCAGCTTCGGGTTCGGGCAGGGCGCGACGGTCGACCTTGCCGTTCGGCGTCAACGGCAGCGCATCGATGAATACATAGCCACCCGGAACCATGTAGGCCGGCAAACTCGACTGCGCCGCCTTGCGCAGTTCCGCACGCGCGCCGGACCCGGCGGCGGCGCCCAGACTCGGGACGACCCACGCGATCAGCAGCGGCTCACCCGATGCGTCCGCGCGCAGATCGACCGCCGCCCGATCGACGGCCGAGTCGTTCACCAGCGCGTTCTCGATTTCGCCGAACTCGATGCGAAATCCGCGCAGCTTCACCTGCTGGTCCATGCGGCCCAGGCACTCGATGTCGCCTTCCGGCAGGCGGCGAGCGAGATCACCGGTGCGATACATTTTCTCGTCCGCGCGGAACGGGTCGCGCGCGAACTTCTCTGCCGTCAATGCCGGTCGATTCCAGTAACCGGGGCCGACGCCGATACCGGCGACGCACAGTTCGCCGACGACGCCGTCGGGAACCGGCTGCCCGCCGGCGTCCAGGATATATGCGCGCACGTTTCCGATCGGCTTGCCGATCGGCACGCGGCGCTGCGACGGCTGCCATTCCCGCGTGTCGAAGCACGTCGCATCCCAGACTTCGGAGGTCCCGTACGTGTTCAGCAGCGTCACGTTCGGAGCCGCGCCGCGGAACCGACGAAGCAACGCCGGCGTCAACGGTTCCCCGCTGGTGATACAGCTGCGAAGATCCGGCAGACGAGCCCCGAGCTCGGGTTCCGCATCGAGCATCGCCGTCAGCAACGATGGCACGAGCACGATGTGACTGACGGGCACCCCGCCGGCGAGTGCACCGACGAGGCGAGCCGGATCGCGCAACGTGTCTTCCGGAAGAACCTTTAGCGTCGCGCCGTGACAAAGTACCCCGAAGATCTCCCAGACTGAGTCGACGAAGTTCGGGCTGGTCCGCAGCACGAAGCAGTCGTCCGCGCCGAAACCAAATTCACTCCACATCCAGGCGCAACGATTAACGGCGCCACGATGCAAACCGATCGCCCCCTTCGGATGACCCGTTGAACCGGAGGTATAAAGCACGTAGGCCGGGTCGTCAGGGGCGGTTGCGACTGCGGCCGGCGACCGCCGCGTTGCGTCCGTGTCCGGTTCCCGCCAGTCGCCCTCGTCGATCCTGACGACGCGCGTGCCGGCATCGAAGGTCGCGGTCATCGCGCCCGATGCCAGCACGATGCCGATGCCGGTATCGCGGGCGATGAACTCGAGCCGCGCCGCCGGGTATGCCGGATCGAGCGGGACGTATGCGCCGCCGGCCCGGAGCACGGCCAGGATGGCGATTACCAGCTCCGGGGACCGGCCAGCCGAAATGCCGACCGGTCCGCCGCGCTCCAGGCCGAGCGCGGTCAGGTGCGTCGCCAGCCGACCCGCGAGTCGATCGAGTTCCGCGTAGCTCAAGACCCGGTCGCCACGGCCAAAGCCCTCGGCGACCAGGGCGGGCGCTTCGGGGGTAAGACGCGCCTGCGCCGCGAACAGGCCGTGCAGCGTCTGCGTCTCGGGATACGGCGTCGCCGCGGAGCGGCTCGCGGCCGCAACGCATCGCGACTCGTCCGGATCGAGCATCGGCACTCGTGCGAGCGGAAGGTCCGGGGCACGCAGCAATGCCCGCAACCAGCGCTCCAGCCGTTGCGGAACCACGGCGGCCATGGCGCCGTCGAAGCGCCCGAGCGCATAACCGAAATACCCCTCGATCGGCGCGCCCGCGCCGCCATCCGACATCGATATCTCGAGATCCCAGTAAGATTCGCGTTCCGCGGCCCATGTCGTCAGGCCGAACTCGACGTCTGCACCGCGCGCGACGGGTTCGCGGCCGGCCTCGAACAGGAACAGCACCTGAAAAAGCGGATGGCGCCCGAAGTGGCGTTGCGGCGCCACCGCCTCGACCACCTGCTCGAAGGGCGCGGCACTGTTCTCGAATGCCGCGAGCGCCGTGGCTCTCTCGGCGTCCAGCGCGTCGCGGAACGACGCGGTGCCGTCGACGCGTGTGCGGAAAACGACGTTGTTCACCATGCAACCGACCATGTCGCGCGTCGCCCCGCCGTCGCGACACGTGACCGGCGAGCCGATCGGTACGTCTGACTCCTCGCTGTAGCGGAACAAGAGCGTTCGCAGTGCCGCCAGCAGCGTCATGAACACGGTTGCGCCGGACTCTTTCGCGAAATCCCGCAGGGCATCGGCGAGCGTCGCGTCGATCCGCAGACCGACTTGCGCATGGCGGTTATCGCCGGCCGCCTCGACCGCCAGGCTCGGCAGGCCGGTCGCCTCCGGCACATCCCGCAGTGCACGGGTCCAGTGATCGAGCTGATGCGCGAGTCGGACCCGATCGAACTCGGCACGCTGGCGCGCCGCGAACTCACGATACTGCATCCGCGGCGGCGGTAACGCCGGGGGCGTGGCGACGGTCGCGCATGCATACAGCGCTGCCAGGTCGTCACGCAGGACGCGAATCGAGAGGCCGTCCGCGACGATGTGATGCGCGTCGACGACGAGGCAGGCGCGCCGGGCGCTCAAGCGGTAGCAGGTGGCGCGAATCAGTGGACCGGTCCCAAGATCGTACTCGCGCCCACGCGATGCCGCCGCGGCCTCCCTCACGGCCGCCGGGCCGCCGTCCGTGTCGGACAAATCGACGAAGGGCAGCGCCAGCGGCCGGTGCGACATGACCCGCTGACGCGGTCCGTCCGCGGTGTCGCGAAAGACCGTCCGCAGTATCTCGTGTCGTTCCAGCAATCCGTTCCATGCCCGATCCAGCGCCGACCGGTCGAGTGCGCCCCGCAGCGGAATGACGAACTGCTCGTTGCCGCCGCCGATACCCGGGTACAGTTGCTCGAGCAACCAGAAGCTCTGCTGCGGAAACGACAGCGGCGCGAAGCTCGAGTCGCGCGTCTCGATCGCCGCGGCGCCGGCACGCAGGCGCCGCTCCTGCGCGTAGCGCGCCGCGACCTCGTCGGGATGGCGCTCCTGAAGATAATCCGCCAACGCACCGATCGTCGGGGCATCAAAGATCGCCACGAGCATGACGTTGGCATCGAGCATGCGCTGCATCGCACTCGTCAGGCGCACCGCCGAAATCGAATCGCCGCCGAGGTCGAAAAAGTTCTCGTCGCGATCGATGCCGTCGAGGTTCAACACCTCGCGCCATAGTTCCGCCAGGTCCGCCTCCAGCGGCGAACGGTATGCCGGGCAGGCGTCCGCTGACCGGTCGAGCGCGGGCGCCGGCAGCGCCTTCCGATCGAGCTTTCCACTCGGCGTGCGAGGCAGTTCGCTCAGCCGCATCCAGTCGACCGGTACCATGTACTCTGGCAGCCGCTCGGCGAGCCAGTGGCGTAGCCCGGCCAGCGACGAGTCCCCGGCATCGCGCGTCGGCGCGCTCCACAGCGCGCGATGGACGCGCGTCGATTCATAGGCGGTTTCTTCATACGGCGACGCATAGGCGAAGTGCTGATGCGCACCGGCAGGATTCTCGCAGGTCGTCTCGATTCGATAATCCGGGTGAACGCCGTCGGCCGACGACACGGACCAGCGTGCGTGGAGGTGCCGGCCTGCCGGCAGGCGCGGTGCGCTGTCCGCGCCGAGCGGGAAGAAAACGGGCAACCAGGCCCGCTGGTTCCGAAAATAGTCGACCGCGTCCTCGCCCGCGGTGGTCACCACGGTCCACAACACGTAGCCGTCCACGCGCGCATCGCGGTGCAGCTCGAAGCGCCCCCCGCCGACCGCGTCGAGATTCACTTCGCCATGGAAGTCCAGGTCCTCGAACACGAGTGCATCAGATACAATGGCCTGCGCAGGCAGATTGCGAATGCAGAGTCGCACGTCGAAACGCCGCCCGAGCTTGTCGAATGCGCGCTCGGCATAGCCTCGCGCCAGCCGGCCGAACGCCGGCCGCGCGGCCAGCTCGTCGGGCAGCTCGACGGCCGCGATCATGGTTCGGCATCGCGCCGGCACCGGCACACAATCGGCGGCGAAGAATCGGCGTGCCGCATTCCAGATGGGCACGATGCCGTCGGCGCTGCCGATGTTGCCGATGATCCCCTGCGTGCAGACCTCGACAGGTTCAGGCAGTTCCACGGTCGTCATGTCGCCCCGAATCACCTCGATCCGGTCGGAGAGCCCGTGGCCGCGAACCAGGGCACGCGCCTTGTCGCACGCCTCCTCTATCAGCTCGACCGCATAGACGCGACGCGCACCCGCCTCCGCGCACATGCGCGCCAGCAGCGCGTTCTCGCCGGTTCCGATATCGAGCACGACGCGATCGCGGACGACTGCGGCGAGCGCCTCGCGGTAGCGATCGAGGCGCTCGGTCTCGGCGCTCATCAGGTCATACAGGAACTCGTCATAGATCTGGTATGGCCCGACGGACGGCCAGAACTCGGGCGCATCGCTATCGGCTGCCGCGTCATCGGGCACCACGTAGCCGACGAGGCGCGCCTGACCATTGGCCCCCGGACGGAGCGCAACCGCCGCATCGCGAACGTCGGCGCGCGCGCGCAAGACCGCCTCGATCTCGCCTGGCTCGATCCGGTAGCCCCGCAGCTTCACCTGGTCGTCCGCGCGACCGCAGAACTCCAGGCTGCCGTCTTCGAGCACGCGCGCCAGGTCCCCGGTCCGGTAAGCACGCACCGCCTCGCGACCGCGAACCGGAATCCAGACGAAGCGGCGCTCCGTCAGCGCCTCGTCGCCGATATAGCCGCGCGCGACGCCCTGTCCGCCGACGAACAGCTCGCCCACCTCGCCGACGGGCACCGGGCGCAGCTGAGCGTCGAGAACGTGCAGCTCGGCATGCTCGAGCGGGCGCCCGACGGTGCGCAAGTCCGCCTCCGACAGCCGCTCGCGGCAATACTCGTGCAGCGTCAACTGCCCACTCGTCTCGGTGATCGCGTAGGTGTTGAACAGCGTCGGCCGCGCCTCGCGATGTCGGTCGAACCATGCGCGGACGTCGGCGCCGACCGCCGCCTCGCCGCTCAGCACGATCGCGCGCAGCGTCGTTCCGTATGCGTCCGGGCCGGCCGCCTCGGCCAGAAAATTCTGCCGAAACGCCGACGGCGTCTGACTGACCACGGTGACCTCCTCGTCGCGGACCAGCTGCGCGAACCCGCGTGGATCGGTACGCAACGCCGGTGGCACGATGACCAGCCGACCGCCGTGACGAAGCGCGCCCCAGATCTCCCAGACGGAAAACCCGAACGCGCAAGTGTGAAACAGCGTCCAGGCGTCGTCACTCGCGATGTCGAGCCGACGACCCATGTCGTCGAACAGGCACGCGAGATTGTCGTGGGTAATCATGACCCCCTTCGGTTCGCCCGAAGAACCCGAGGTGAACATGACGTAGCACAACTGCGAGCCGACGAACGCCACGCCGGGATCCGTGTCATCACCGTCGCAGGACGAGACCGGCAGGACCGGGATATCCGCTTCGTCGAACAGCACCGAGCCGTGCTCGCCCGCGACGATCGCGCCAGGCCGCGCCTTCTCCGTCATGCGGGCGAGACGGTGTGACGGCAGCGCCGGATCGAGCGGCAGATACGCGGCGCCCGCCTTCATGATGCCGAGCATCCCGACGATCAAGTCGACCCGCGCGCCGGCTGTCAAACCGACCACGTCATCGGCGCCGACGCCCTCATCGATCAGTCGGTGCGCGACGCGGTTCGCACGCGCATTCAGTTCCGCGTACGTCAGGCGCGAGCGCGAATCGCTGATGGCGATCGCCCCGGCACGCGATGCGGCGAAGCCTTCTACAAAGGCATGCAGCGGTCGCATAAGGTCAGGGCCGACACTCGAGCCCGGTGATGGGGGGGTTCGACAGGTACTCTTGCCAGTACTCCCGGCCGTAAGCCGCGATGCCGGCCGGGTCGAGCATCAGCGGGCGCCAGTTCACCGACCGAAACCCGGACATCTGCAGCACGCGCTCGTAGGTCGCGCGCGAGTACCAGTGCGCATGTATCTGAAATACCTCCCGTCCGGCAATCATCCAGTAGGTGATGCGCGCGCCATCGCGCAGCGGTGGCTCCAGTGTTTTATTGAAACCGTATTGCTCGTAGCCAGCGAAGCTTTCCGGCGGCTGGTCGGGATTCTCGTTCAGTGCCACGAAACGTCCGCCCGGCCGCAGGTGGGCTGCGACGTTCGCGCACATGCGGAGCAGCGCGGCGGTGTCCGGCGCGTAATGCAGCAGGTAGGCCGCGGAGACGATGTCGAACTGCCCCAGTGCCGTCGCTGCGCCGAGATCCGCCACATCGGCGCGCACGTACTCGATGCCGAGGGGATCCGCCTGCTCCTGCTCCCGGGCGAGGTCGACCATCGCGCCCGACACGTCCACACCGACGACCCGCGCCGCCCCGGCCGCCCGAAGACGGCGCGTGTAGAATCCGTCGCCGCACGCAAGATCGAGCACGTGCCTGCCGCGAACGTCGCCAATCAGTCGCATGAACGTGTGCGCCTCGACGTGGCGACGCAGCGGAGACATCTTGGAACGCCGGTATTGCTCGGCGATGGCATCATATTGCGTGACGTCTTCGGACGCGCTCATCTCCCTGTCTCGACTCAGCGACGGCCAGACCCGGGCGACCACTGTGCCAGCAGCTCACGACACTCATCGGCGAGGCAAGGCCCGCTGATCGCGACATCGAGACCGCCCTGCGACCACGCCGCCCGATCGATGCGCAGCTCTCCACCCGTGAGTCGGTGAATATCCTCGAGCGCAGCCCCGAACACGATGCGCCGAATGCCGGCGTAGTGGCAGGCGCCGAGGCACATCGGGCACGGCTCGACGGTTGCATACAGCGTGCAGCCGCCGAGCGACAAGCTGCGGCGTTGCCGGCACGCATCGCGAATGACCCGTATCTCCGCATGCGCGGTGGCGTCGAGTTCACTGATGACGCCGTTGCTGGACCTTGCGAGGATGGTGCCATCACTGACGAGGCAGGCACCGATCGGCGGTTCGCCCGCCAGCAGGCCACGGCGGGCGACCTCGATCGCAGCGCGCATATAGCGTTCGTCCGCGTCACCGGCGGCCATGACTCGCGCCGGAACCTCAGTCATGCTCGCCCCGATAGATGCAACCGGTGGTGCAGGTCTCGTTGATCACGACACGAGTCAACTGCGGCAGATCGGGTTTCAGACGATCCCAGATCCATTTGGCCAGCACCTCGCTCGTCGGATTTTCGAGGCCCTCGATGTCGTTCAGGTAATGGTGATCGAGCTCCTCGTAGATCGGCCTGAAAATCTTCTTTATGTCGGCGTAGTCCATGACCCACCCCTGTTCCCGGTCGACTTCGCCGGCGACGTATATCGTGCCCTTCCACGAGTGCCCATGCAGCCGGGCACACTTGTGGCCCTCCGGCACGTTCGGAAGCCGGTGAGCAGCCTCGAACATGAACTCCTTATATATCTCCATATACTCCTCCAACACCCGCCGGTTTCGCTGCCGCGGCTGGTCGCGCGCCTGCTCGACGAAAAAGGGCTGAATTCGTCATCCGGTATGTTTTTGCCCATCGGGCGCGGCAGTTTTCTTCGACTGCCGTGTCCTCAACTCGGTCGGGTCGGGTACGGGTATTCTGCAACAGTCGCGGTCCGATCGGCCACCGGCCTGGCAACCTCGATCGCAGCCGTTATTGGCCGATCCCCCGCCGCGGGCTAACATTCCCATTCGCCGCAGCCACGGAACACGCAATTACCATGGAAACCTCTCAGAGCATCGAGACGATCGCGATCATCGGTGGCACCGGAGCCCTCGGCACCGGGCTCGCGAGACGCTGGGCCCGCGCCGGTTACGCGATCGTCGTCGGTTCCCGGACGCAGGAAAAGGCAGACGCCGCGGCGGAGCAGCTTCGCGCCGCGGTGCCGGGCGCGAGCGTCGCCGGGCAGACGAACCTCGCGGCCGCCTCGTCCGCGGACCTCGTCGTGCTGACCGTGCCATTCGCGCATCAGCAACCGACGCTCGAGGACATCCGCGCCGGACTCGCCGGCAAGATTCTCGTCGACACGACGGTGCCACTCGTGCCGCCGAAGGTTGCTCGCGTGCAGCTGCCCGACGCCGGCAGCGCGGCCATCCTGGCCCGGCAAATCGTTGGTGAAGACGTGCGCGTCGTATCGGCCTTTCACAACGTCGCGGCAGACCTGGTGGCGTCCGACGCCGTCATGGACTGCGACGTGCTGGTCGCCGGCGACGACATCGCCGCCCGCGAAGTCGTGATTCACCTGGCCGCACAGGCGGGTTTCACGGGGTGGCACGCGGGGCCCCTGGTCAACTCCGCCGCGATGGAGGCGCTGACATCGGTCCTGATCTTCATCAACAAGCGGTACCCGGGCAGCCACGCGGGGATCCGCATGACCGGTATCGCCGAGGACTAGCGCCGGACGCCGAAATGACCGCGCCGACGCTGTCCTTCCTGCCGGTCGCCGGAATACCGGAGATCGAGCCCGGCACCGATCTAGCGGCGCTGCTGATCGAATGCTTCGATGGAGCGGGATTCGAGCTGCGCGACGGCGATATCGTCGCCGTCGCGCAGAAGATCGTCTCCAAGGCGGAAGGCCGGTTCGTCGATCTGAACGATGTCACGCCGTCGGCCGAGGCCCTGTCGCTCGCCTATGCCGGCGAGAAAGACCCGCGCCTCGCCGAACTCATCCTGCGCGAGAGCCGGCGAGTCGTGCGCGATACGCCGACCGTGATCATCGTCGAGCACCGGAGCGGCATCGTGCTCGCGAATGCCGGCATCGACCGTTCGAACGTGCGGGGCGACGAAGAGACGGTCCTGCTGTTGCCCGAGAATGCCGACGCCTCGGCCGCCGAACTCAGGCGCCGGTTCGAACGACACTATGCGGTGCGGCTCGGCGTGATGATCACCGACAGCGTGGGCCGCCCCTGGCGCCTCGGCACGACCGGCATCGCGATCGGCTGCGCCGGCATCGAAGCGATCAACGACATGCGCGGCGAGACGGACATGTTCGGCCGCGTGTTGCAGGTCGCGGAGGTCGCGACCGCCGACAGTGTCGCGGGTGTCGCCGGCCTGATCATGGGCGAAGGGGACGCGGCAGTTCCGGCGGTCATCGTGCGCGGCCTGGGCGCCGGCGCATCCGGGCAGACGGCGCGCGACATCCTGCGACCGCCCGAAGAAGACCTGTTCAGATGACGAGGCCCGCAACGCCGGATAGCGGCAGTTACGTCGCGCTGTCCGGAGGCGTCGGCGGTGCCAAGCTCGTGCTGGGCCTCTCGCACGTCGTGCCGGCCGATCGCCTCGCGATCATCGCGAACACCGGTGACGATTTCGAGCACCTTGGCCTGCACATCTCGCCCGACATCGACACGCTGATGTACACGCTCGGCGAAATCGTCGATCCGGACACCGGCTGGGGCCGCCGCGACGAGACCTGGGCGTTCATGGACGCGCTCGACCGACTCGGCGGCGAGACCTGGTTCCGGCTCGGCGATCGTGACCTCGCGACCCACGTGTTCAGGACGCAGATGCTGGCCGCCGGCGCGACGCTATCCGAGGCGACCGCGGCGCTGTGCGCACGCCTCGACATCCGGCAGCGTATCGTCCCGATGTCCGACGATGAAGTGCGCACCCGCCTGCTCGTCGACGACGGCGCGCTCGATTTCCAGCACTACTTCGTGCGCGAGCGCGCCGAGCCGCGCGTGCGCCGAATCGACTATCACGGCGCGCGCGGGGCGCACCCGACGGCGGCGGCGCTGGCCGCGGTGCGCGACCCCGCGCTCGCGGGCATCATCATCGCGCCGTCGAACCCGTACCTGAGCATCGACCCGATTCTCTCTATGCCCACGCTGCGCGCCGCAATACGTGCGACACGAGCGCCGGTGGTCGCGATATCTCCGATCGTCGGCGGCGCGGCGATCAAAGGCCCGACTGCGAAGATCATGGGCGAACTGGGCATCGCCGTCTCGCCAGCCTCGGTCGCGGCACACTACGGCGAGCTGCTGGACGGTCTGATCATCGACCTGATTGACCGGGACTCGGCGCCGAACATCCGCGCGGCGACGGCGCGCGCAAACCCGACGCTCGAGATCGTCGCCGCGCAGACCGTGATGGAGACACTGGAGGACAAAGTCGGCCTCGCCGCGGCGACGCTCGACCTGCTCGGCTCGCTGTCAGGCCGCCTGACGTAGCGCGGGAATCACCTCTCCGGCCAGCACCTCGAGCTGTTCGACGAAATCCCACAGCGGGTTCAGCACGATCATGCCCGCCCCCAACCGCAATACGTCGGACAAGCCCTCGGCCACCTGCCCGGGCGTTCCCCAGACGCAGGTATCCGCGACATAGTCGGGATTCGCGTCGAGCTGCCATGGATAGCGTCGCGCGAAAAACTCGTCCAGCCGCCGCTTCGCGCGCGCGGCTTCCGTATCGACGGCCAGGTAGACTCGCTTGGACAGCGGAAACGTCGCGGGGTCGCGGCCCTCCTCGTCCAGGAAGCGCCTGATCTGTTCGACATTGCGGCCGAAATCACCGGTGGTCGTCGGGCCCGCTCCCATGTAACCGTCGGCGACGCGCACGGCCCGCCGCAAGGCGTTCGGATGCTGCCCTCCGAACCACAGCGGTGGATGCGGTTTCTGCACGGGCTTGGGCTCCATGCTGGCATCGCGCAGCGTGTAAAAGGAACCCGCGAGGCTGACCTTTTCCTCGGTCCACAAGCGCTTCATGATTTCGACGCTCTCGTTGAAGCGCGCCAGTGCCTCCGACGCCCTCGTGCCGAAGATCCGAAAATAGTTGTCTCCGGCGAAGACCGGCCCGAGGCCGACGCCGAGTATGATGCGCCCGCCGCTCATGTGATCGATCGTGCCGACCGATTTCGCGAGCTGTGGCGCGTTGCGAATCGGCAGCACGACGACCGACACGCCGAGTCGCAGGCGCTCCGTGACGGCCGCGGCATAGGCCAGCAGACTCATCGATTCGAGCAGCGGCACGTCGCCGGCGACCTGGTCCTGCACCCACGCGCTGTCGAAGCCGAGATCCTCGGCGCACCGCAGGGTTCGACGCACCAACTCCATATCGGCCCGACCGTCCATGAAGACCTGGGGCACCGGCACGCCGAAGCGAGGTTCGGACCCCGCCGCGGCGCCGGCGTCTCTCACAGCAGTTCCTCTGCGAGCAGGCGCAGGGCCTCGACCGAGGTCGTGCCGGCAATCAGCGTGCCAACATGACCCCTGCTCCCGGCTTCCTTCCAGGCGGAGAGCCGCTCGCGGATGCGCGCGGCCGGACCGACCAGCGCGCAATCGTCGATCAGCCCGTCGGGGACGGCGCGCGCGGCTTCGACTTTGTTTCCGGCGAGGTACAGGTCCTGAATCTGCCTGGCCTCCGCTTCGTAACCCATCCGCGCCGCATAGTCGTTATAGAAATTTCGGCCGCGTGGGCCCATGCCGCCGATGTACAGCGCGAGGTGCGCGCGGACCTGGGCGCGGCACGCATCGATATCGTCCCCCGGCACCACGCTGACCAGCGGCGCGACATCAAAGTCGGCCAGCGACTTGCCGTTGCCGGCGGCCGCAAATCCTTCTTCGAGGTAACCGGACAGCAGATCGAATCGTTCCGGGTTCATCCAGATCGGGAACACGCCGTCGGCGACTTCGGCGCTGCAGCGCAAGCCGTTTGGCGTGATGGATGCCGTGTAGATCTTCAGACCCGGGTCGCCATGCAGAATGCTCTTCAGCGGGATACCGAGGCCGGTCGCGCCTTCCCCCGTGTACGGGATCTGGTAGTGATAGCCCTCGTGGCGCAGCGGCGCCTTGCGCTCGATGATGTCGCGAATGATCGCGATGTATTCGCGCGTGCGCGTGATCGGCCGACCGTATGGCACGCCGTGCCACCCTTCGACGACACCCGGCCCCGACGGACCGATACCGAGCCTGAATCGTCCGCCGGACAAAGCGCCGAGCGTCATCGCCGTCATCGCCGCCATGGCGGGCGTGCGCGCCGGCATCTGCATGATCGCGGTGCCGACGTTGATGCGTTTCGTCCGGGCGAGAATCCAGGCTGCGGGCGATACCGCATCGGAGCCGTACGCCTCGGAAGTCCAGACAGAATCGAAACCGAGTCGCTCGGCTTCGAACACCAGGTCGATCGGGATATTGACCTGCGCCGGCGAATAGCCGGCCATCAGCCCTAGTCTCATCGCTGCTCTCACCTGTGATAAAGAAGGGGAAGTCAGCGCAATAGTGTGACCGGCCGGCGACGGACGTCAAGGCGGGTCGTCGAACCGGATGTCAGCAGTCGCGCAGGAATTCTTCGGTGGGGACGCTGTCGTCGTCCGCGGGCGCTTGCGGGCGATGCGCGACGGCGCGAATTTTTTCCGGAGGGTCGCCGCGTCCGGCGGCCGGCCGACTCACCTGGTCTCGCATCGCCCGGGAACCCGCCTCCATCACGCTGAGCTCGGTTTCCATCTCCTTCGCATGCGCCTCGGCCCTGATCGTTGCCTCGACGCGCTCGGTCAGCTCAAGCCGGAGTTCGCGGACCTTCGCCGTCTCGTCGCGCAGGGCCCCCTCCGCCTCGACGAGCCTCGCTTCGCGCTCCGCGAACACCGCTTCGAGCTCTTCGTGCGCCTCTTTCAGCGAATTGAAGTCGGCGCAGGTCGAGTCGAACTGCTCGGTCATGTCGTCCGCTTTCTTCTGCGCGACGCGCAAACTCGCCTGCAGCGATCGAATGTGGCGGTGCTCACTCGGGGCCTCGACTGCCGGATCGCGTCCGTTCCGAGGGCCGGCGATCTTCGCCCCGACCCAGCCGAATACGAAAGCGACGACGGCGATGGCAAGAAGCAATCCTGACTGGCTGAACATGGCGGAGATCGTCGCAACCTTTTGACAGGGGTTAATTTAGTAACGGCATGCTCGCGATTCCTTGCGCCAGTTCTCAGTCTTTCCAGTCCGCGCAATGCGCCCGCCCCACGCGAGGTGCTTATGACCGAAACATTTCGCCGCTGAGCGACGGTCAGGCCAGGCCGCTAGTCGGGCAAGGAATACGCGAGCAGATAGTCGTCGATGCCGTTGGCGTAATACCAGCTGTGGCCGCCGGCGGCGATAACGACGAACTGGCGACCGCCGACCTCGTAGGTCATCGGCGTCGCCATGGCCGAAGTCGGCAGCATGTCCTGCCATAGTTCCTCGCCCGTATCGACGTCGAACGCCCGGAACCGCGAATCCGCCGTGGCGCCAATGAAGATCAGCCCGCCGGCGGTGATGATCGGCCCGCCGGCAGACGGTGCTCCCCAGTTCAGGGGCAGCGGCACGGGCACGAGCTTGTCGAGGACGCCGAACGGGATCTCCCACTTAATCTCGCCCACCGCCATGTCGACGGCGACCAGCTTGTTCCACGGCGGCGCGGTGCACGGCGAGAAAAACGGCGACATCAGCGGTCCGTGCTCGACCGCATACGGCGTGTTGCCGATGTAGCCCGGCGGCTGCATCGGCGCACCGGCCTGCGGCAGCTTGGCCGTCGCCGGATCGACTTCTTCCCGCGGGATGAGTCGAACGAAGTATGGAATTTGCGAGACCGGCGTGACGAGCAGGTTGCGTTGCGGGTCGAACGCGCCACCGCCCCAGTTGCTGCCGCCGCCGATCTGCGGGTAGAGCGCCGTGCCCTTTTCCGTCGGTGGCGTGTACATGGAGCCGTAACGCAACGCCTCGATCTTTTGCCGGCACACGTTCCGATCGAAGTACGTGAAGCCCCACGCATCATCCGGCGTGATGTCCTGTCGCACGAGCGGCGGCGGCCTGACCGTAAAAGGCTGGGTCGGAGACAGCTGTTCGCCGGGGATGCCGTCGGTGGGGACCGGCCTTTCCTCGATCGGAAACAACGGCTCACCCGTTTCGCGATTGAACGCGAAGGCCATGCCCGATTTGCTGAGCTGAATTACCGCCGGGATCCTCTCGCCGTCGCGTCGTATGTCGACGACGATCGGCTGAGCCGGCACGTCCCGAT
>JABAOE010001191.1_pt3 | contig 18234 bp, 15 predicted proteins | sample 7062141 | NCBI WGS metagenome assembly JABAOE01 (sample SAMN14538627, study PRJNA623070) | marine sediment metagenome | biome: marine biome [ENVO:00000428]; feature: marine pelagic biome [ENVO:01000023]; material: deep marine sediment [ENVO:00002113] | place: India: Gulf of Khambhat ... | reverse complement strand
GTCGTCTCTGTCTCGCGGGCGGGGCAGATCGTGGCCCGGCGCCGCTACCGGTTGCCGCGCGCCGTCTATTTTCACGACTGGTTCGTCACGGCGAAACACTTCGCCTTCTGGCTGCACCCGGCCTTCCTCGACCTGCGGGCGCTCGGCCTCGTGCTGATCGCGCGCGAGACGTTCGCGTCGGCGATCCGCTGGCGGCCCGAGGCCGGCTCCGTGCTGTTCGTCGCCGACCGCCGCGATGACCAGGCCTGGGAACTGGAATCCGGGGCTTGCTGGATGTGGCACGCGGTCAATGCCTATGACGATGGCGACGAGCTCGTCTGCGACTTCGTCGGCAGCGAGAATGGCGGGGGACTCGGGACGGACGACTCCGCCTGGTTCGGGATCATGCGCGGCGACCGGGTCGCGCCCGCCGCGGCGCCGGTCAGCTTCATTCGGCGGATGCGCGTCAATCCACGCGTCGGTCGCCTCGAGACGTCCATCGTTTCGACCGGCGCCGATTACGAGCTGCCGGGCGTGTCGGCGACCGAGCGCGGCCAGCGGCACTCAATGGCCTACATGATCCAGGCCGATCCGGGCGAACTGTTCGCGCGCAACCTGTGCCAATACGATGCCGACGTCGGCGCGACGCGCACGTGGTCATTCGCGCACGGCGAGTACTGCGGGGAACCGGTTTTCTGCGATGCGCTGGGTGACGTCCGGGGTCGGTATGTCGTCTCGCAGGTATACCGAGCGGAGGACAAGAAGAGCTACTTCGCCTTTTTCGATGAGGAACGGTTCACGGACGGACCGGTCGCGCGCGTATGGTTGCGGCATCACGTGCCGCTGAGTTTTCATGGCTATTGGTCGCCAGCTTGCTGAAATCAGTCGAGGTGGTTATCAAATCCGCAAGTGCTGCTGCGCTTTTTCTGCTGCCGATTATTAGCCGCCGCGCGGCTTTGTCTCGCTCGATGCCACCCACGGATCGACGGGGATGAGACCGACGGGCTTCCTGTGCTCCGGCTCGATGACGATGACGTAGGCACCCTGCTTGCCGATCACCGGCACGCCCGAGAGACGGTCGCCCTGCTCGTGCGTCTCGATGATATGNNCGCGTCGGGCCGCTCGCGGCCGAACGCCGCGAGCGGGGTTGCCTTCTCGAGGACCACGTCAGACTTTTCGGCGTATGGTGACCAGTACTCCGGTCGTCGCTCGATGTCCGGCTTGCCCTGCAATACTTCGTCGATCAGGCGCTGCTGTTCTTCCAGTGAGTCGGGCAGGCTGGCGACGACATAGATCGGCTCGGACCATGATTTCTGTTTCAGCCGGTCGTCGGTGATCGCGGTCTCGTCGACGTCCTTGCGCGCGAGCACCTCGAAGCGATCGATCGCGAACACGACGAAGTAGGGGCGCTCCGAGTAGATCGTGACCAGGCCGTACACGAGTGCGGCGACCTGGATTCCCGCGATGATACTGAGATCGAACACGAGCCCGGGTTTACCCGAGCGGAACAGCATCAGTGTCATCGCCGGGCCGATGACCAGGTCGACCATGATCAGAATCCGGACGACGTTCCACGTGCCCGCGATCTGGAAGTACGGTGACGGATACCAGACGAAGAAGACCACCGCGAGGGCGGCGCCGACGACCGCGGCGCTGATCGACAGGTGGATCAGGAATGCTCGAGCCTTGCTCATCCGATAGGTTGGCCCCGTTCGCCCGAATCCGGTAACTCGCTCGAGAAAGTACCCGGATGCCGCGCGCAGTCAAGTGACGAAGTTCGCAAATACGTCGGCGGAGCGACCGTGTTCGCCTCGCAGCCGGGTTGTGCCACGGTCGTTGCCGTGCGCGTCGACTCCGCTATTGTCGGGATACGGCTGCGTCGAAGGATAACGAGGAGAGCGCCATGAGCATTGCCCACCCCTGGCTCGAGCAGGAACCCTGGCCCACCGCGCAGATGCCGAAAGAGCTGCTCGAGAGCCGCATCGAACGCGTGCTGACGATGACCAACATCGGCTGTCTCGGCACGGTGTCGAAGACCGGGGCACCGATCGTCAGCCCGGTCGAGTTCTACAACGACGGCATGCGGCTCTATATCTTTCCGCAGCCGAACAGTCCGAAGCTGAGGGCCATGCAGCGAGATCCGCGGGTCTCATTCGCCATCATGAACTCGATGGCCGGCTGGGCCTGCGTGATGGGGTGCCAGATCTTCGGCACGGCGACCCTGCTGGATGTCGGCACGCCCGAATGGGAGCACGGCATGAAGGTGTTCAAATGGGTCGCCTCGTCGTTCGAGCTCGGGCGGCCGCTCGAGCGGCCGCCGCAGGGTCAGCTCGCGCGCATCGATCCCGAGCGGATCGTCTACACCGAGCACCTGATGCGCAAGCAGGGCTATGCGCCGCGGCAGATCTGGCGCGAGGGCGAAGAGTCGCCCCAGGTGGTGCCGGGTGGCAACATCACGTAACGGACGGAGCCGCCGGGTCGCCCGCTCGCTGCGATACCCGCGCTTATGTCAACTTGCGTTACGACTTGCTCCGGCGTATCGTTAAAGTCCCCGCTGACGCAAGAAAATAATCATAGGGGACAGTTGAATGAACAACGAACACTCGCCCGTTCTGGGCCCCGCGCCGCTCGTACTGGGGATCTTGCTGGTGTCTTTGGCATACGCGTCGCCGGCGTTCGCCAGGAGCGATGGCAGCATTTTATCCAACCGTGATTGTGGTGGCTGTCACACCGGCGGTACAGGAACGGTGGCGCTCACGCTCAGCGGACCGGAGCAGGTCATTGCCGACTCGGAGAACACATATACCTTGACGATCTCCGGCGGGCCGGCCGCCGTTGGAGGCTTGGACGTTTGGGCGCCGGACGGCGGCACCCTCAGCGTGATCGACACGGTGCTGACGCAGATTAACGATGGAGAAGTCACACATATAACCCCCAAGATATTCTCGGCTGGAAGCGTTAGCTGGGACTTTTCGTGGCTGGCGCCCAGCGAGCTCGGCCCCTACGCCTTGATGGCCCAGGGCGTCAGCGCAAACGGCGATGGCAAGACTAGCCTTGATTTGTCGGGTATGACTTCGCTTGCCATTGAAGTGGTCGCGATTCCCGTTCCCGCCGCGGCGATACTGTTCGGATCCGCACTCGGCCTGCTGGGCTGGATCAGGCGCCGCGCCGTATCCTGATACGACGGAGTCAGCTCAACGACAAAATCCCGGCCACATGGCCGGGATTTTTCTTTCTCAGTCCTCGCGGGCGGCGTCGCCGGCGCGATAGCGGCCGAGCCTGATCGTCAGCCAGTCGCGGCTCGGCAGCGACTCCCCGTCGCAGTTGATCAGGTAGGGTTGACCGGTCCAGGAACTCTTGCTCGCGAGGCGCTCGATGAACGCCTCGGCCGTCCGGACCCGCGAGCCGGCCCGACGGTACTTCATTGCCAGGTGGTCCCGCGCCTCGGCGGCGCTGTGGTCCTTTCCGTTCCGCGTGAATACGCAGTCGCTGGCCCCGACGGTATCCAGCAGATACTGGATCTCGGGATCGGACCCGCCCGCGAAGGCCGTCGCCGCGAGTGCGACGTAGAAGATGAGCAAGATTTGGAACGCGCGCATGTTCATAGGCTCAGCGTGATCGCCATCGGGTTGTGATCGGAGGTATCGACGACTTCGGTCGAGGCCGCGATCGCGGTCAGGCCCCGCACGAAGACCCGGTCGACGATATTGCCCAGCGGCGTGACCCGATTGTCGACGTCGAAAGATAATTCCGTCAGTTGCAGTCGCCCGGTCAGCTCGTGCAGCAGGTCGAGACGCCGTTTCCGCCACGTGTTGAAATCGCCCGCGAGGATCACGGGCCCGTCATGGTCGGACAGCACGGCTTCGATCTTGGCGATCTGCCGGGCGAAGCCGGCGACGCCGAGCGTGAAATTGATCGCGTGCACGTTGACGACCGCCAGCGTCTCGTTTCTCGACTCGAGCGCGAACTCGGTGACGCTGATGGCCTTCGGCGAGCGCAGCCATGGCTCCCGGTCGGTGAGGTAGCAGTGCGTCAATGGGGTCGTGTTGCCCAGCGTCATCACCCCGGTCGATGCGGAAGCCGTTCGGTAGCCGGGCGCGAAGGACCAGAATCGGGCGCGATCGAGGACGTCGACCGGACGTTGCTGCAGTCGCGCCTCCTGGATCAGGACGAGGTCCATGTCGCCGGCCAGGCGCTCGAGGTCCGCCAGGGATCCGGGATGCGCGCCCTTCCTGATGTTCCAGACGAACAGGTCGATGCGACCCGGGTCGAGCTTGGGTGCGTCCGCGGCGGACGTGGCCGCGATCGCGGACCGGCACGAGTCATGGCCCGCGATGCCCGGAACGTCATGATTCGAGAGCTGGACCGACGTCGGCAGTGGCTTCTGGAGCGGGGTGCCCGCGCAGCCCAGCAGCGTTGCGGCGGCGACGAGGAGCAGCAAAGTTCGGTCGCTGAGCCGTTCGAGCATCGAGCCTCCGTCTGGTGTCCAGGGCGCACCGCACGGTGTCGCCGATGCACAATGATCGGGGATTGTAGTCCGGAAATCCCCTCGGCGTCTGTCCGGGTGTCTCAAATAAGGGTCATATCGGGTCTGAGCCGGTCCGACCGGCTCCCCGGGGCCATGACCGGCGGTCGGTGCGCAGATCCAATTCGCCCCGCGCTGCGAATAACCAACCATGGCAGAGGGCAAATCATCGGCGTCTGCGCGGTCGGACGTCATCGTGTCATATCGGGCGTGGTGGGGGCTCGCCGGATGTGGGCTCATCATGGCGGCGATCCTGGCCTTCGGTGCGCGGAGCGACGGATCTCTGTTCGGTCCCGACCGTGGCAACTTCTGGTATTACTGGCAGCTCGCGGACGCCAACGCCTGGACCCGCTTGTCGGCGTGGCTCCCGTACCTCGCGCACACGATTTCGATCTGGTTCCTGATCGCGAACGCTCGCAAGGCCCGGCCACGCTACGTATTCGGGCTCCATTGGTTCAATGTCTGGGCGCTGGCGATCAACGGTTTCTTCATCGCCTTGCATATCGTGCAGACGCGGCTGTTCTACGACGGGTTGGCTCAGGATGTGCACGAACTGACCTCGATGGGATCGGTCGTGCTGATGCTATTCCTGATCCTGCTGATGGAGAATAACCGGCGCGGGCTGTTCTTCGGGCGGAAGGTCAAGGCGCTGGCGCGAACCGGTGACGTCGTGCGGCGTTATCACGGGTATTACATCTCGTGGGCGATTATCTATACCTTCTGGTATCACCCGGTGGAATTGACGCTCGGACACTTCGCGGGCTTTGCGTACATGATGCTGCTGCTGCTGCAGAGCAGTCTGTTCTTCACCCGCTACCACACGAATCGTTGGTGGACCATGTTCCTCGAAACACTATTCGTCGTGCACGGCGCACTGGTCGCTTACTTCATCGTGCAGAAGGGTCAGACCGGGCCGTGGGCGATGTTCCTGTTTGGCGGGGTGGCGGTGTTCCTGATTACTCAGCTGCATGGCCTCGGACTCGGCCTCAAGGGCAAGCTGGCGATCGCGTTGCCGCTGCTGGCGATCATGGTCGGCTTTTATGCGTGGTTTCCTGAACACATCATGGGCGTGACGCGCCTGCCCATGATTATGTATATCGGCACGTTCCTGATGGCCGGCATCGTCTGGGTGTTGATCCGCTTCCGCCGGTGGCTCGAGCCCGCCGAAATGGTGACCAGCGGCGCGTGATTCAGGCGCATCGGCCCGCCCAGGTCTTCGGTCCTTCGTCTGCCTGACTGGCTCGGCTAAGCCCGCGGTGGAGATATAGCCATACGCCACCAGGTCCGTCACAGAATCGACTGCTCAACCAGTTCTTCGGCGAACCCGTCGGCTGATAACCCACGACATTGACAGCGTGCTGCCCAAGATGACAGCATCCTGTCGATTGCGAGGAACTCGGCATGGCGAGGCTCGCGGCCTTGGGTGCTGGCCTTCGGGGAACTGGCGTTGGAAAGTTTTCGCCGCAATCATTGCCTGCTGACGGCAACTGCACACGTCACCACGCTGTCCGACGACACCGCGATCCCGTCGCGTGCGCGAATCGATTCCTAGCCGGTCGAGGAGCGAGCATGAACGAAAATATCGAATGCACCGGCGCACGCGAAATCACCAGCGACGCTCGCCGCCCGGCATCGCGAGGATTGCGGCGGATAATCGCCAGATGAGCACGAGGTAATCGGGATGCGTCTATTTATCAGGATCATCGGGGTGTTTTTCCTTCTGCTTGTCGTCGCGATCGCCAGCCTTGCGTTCACGCTGCGCGCGCACCACCCGGAAGCGACCTTCGACCCGCGAGCACGGGAGGCCGGCGACGATTCCTCGTTCCTGATCTTCGGCGCGACGCGCAACACCGGGTTGATGGTTGCCCGGATCCTGGTGGGTCGAGGAGACCGAGTGACCGCATTCGTGCGGCCGACGTCGAATCGAGCGGAGCTCGAGAAGCTCGGCGTCTCGTTCGCGGTCGGTGACGCGATGGACATCGACAGCGTACGCGCGGCGATGGCGACCGGGGAATTCGATGCCGCACTGACGACGATCGGATGTTTGCGTTGCGACCCGCCGCCGGATTACCAGGGCAATGCGAATATCATCCAGGCAGCGCGTGATTCCGGCATCCGTCGGCTGGTGCTGGTCACAACCATCGGGGCCGGTGACAGCGCCGAGGCCGTCCCCTGGTTGTCCTCGCGGGTGCTCGGGAAGACGCTACCATTGAAAACACAGGCCGAGGACGACCTGCGCGCGAGCGGTCTCGAATACACCATCATTCGTCCGGGCGGGTTGCGTTCCGGGCGTCGGACCGGAAACGGGATCCTGTCGGAGGATCGCACCGCGTTCGGCTTCATCTTCCGTGAGGATCTGGCCGAGGTCATCGTCGCGGCGCTCGACGATGACCGCGCGATCGGCAAGACGTTCGCCGCGATCGATGCGAAGCGTGACTTCCCGTGGTCGAACGAGTGAAGCGTCTCTCCTGTAGCGGTAATCATGACTATGGCGACGACAGACATACGGCCCGACCGTGACGTCGAGCCGGCGCTGCGCGCGCTCGACCTGAAGAAGGTCTATCACACCGGCGAGGTCGACGTGCACGCCCTGCGCGGCGTCAGCCTGGAGCTGTACCCGGCCGATCTCGTCGCGTTGCTCGGACCGTCGGGCAGCGGCAAGTCGACGCTTCTGAATATTCTCGGTGGTCTGGATCATGCGTCGGCCGGCAAAGTCTGGTTCCGCGGTGAGGAGCTGACGACGCTGGATGACCGCAGCCTGACGCAATATCGGCGCGCGCATGTCGGCTTCGTGTTCCAGTTCTACAACTTGATCCCGAGCCTGACGGCGACCGAGAACGTTGCCCTCGTCACCGAGATTGCGTCCGACCCGATGGCGCCGGAGGAGGCCCTGCGAATCGTCGGGCTTGGCGACCGTCTCGGGCACTTCCCGGCACAATTGTCGGGCGGTGAACAGCAGCGCGTCGCGATCGCGCGCGCGATTGCCAAACGGCCGGAGCTGTTGCTTTGCGACGAACCCACCGGCGCCCTCGACAGCCAGACCGGGGTGCTCGTCCTCGAGGCAATCGAGCGCATTCACGCGGAACTCGGCACGACGACGGTTCTGATCACGCACAATGCGGTGATTGCCGATATGACCGACAGGGTGCTGACCATGGGCGACGGCCGGGTGATCGAGGAGCGTCGCAACCCGCGCAAGCGCCGCGCCGCGGAGTTGCAGTGGTAGCCGCCCCGTGACGCCGCTGAACCGAAAACTCGTCCGTGACCTGTGGCGGTTGCGTGGCCAGGTGGTCGCGGTCGCCATGGTGATCGCGTCCGGCGTCGCGGTGCTCAGCATGTCGCTCAGCACGATTGAGGCGCTCGGCGAGACGGCTACGGCCTATTACGACCGGTATCGGTTCGCGGACGTGTTCGCGAGGGTGCGCCGTGCGCCGGAGTACCTGGCCGAGCGCACGCGGCTGTTTCCCGGTGTGCAATCGATCAGCACCCGCATCGTGGAGATGGCGGTGCTGGACATCGAGGGTTTCGCCGAGCCGGCTATCGGCCAGTTCGTGTCGATTCCCGAGCGAGGCGCGCCACAGCTGAACAAGCTCGCGCTGCGGGCGGGACGCATGCCGCAACTCGGCCGTCCGGACGAGGCGGTATTGTCCGAACCGTTCGCCGAAGCGCACGGCCTCTTTCCGGGCAGCACATTCAAGGCGATCCTGAACGGGCACTGGCGGGAACTCGAGGTCGTCGGCACCGCGTTGTCGCCGGAGTTCGTCTATACGATCGGTCCGGGCGCGCTGATACCGGACAACGAGCGCTTCGGCATCATATGGATGGCCGAGGAGGCGCTGCAGGCGGCATTCGACCTCGATAGTGCATTCAATGACATCACTCTCGGCTTGCTGCCCGGCGCCTCGCCCGATTCGGTCATCGCACGGCTCGATGACCTGTTGGAGCCGTACGGAGGTTTAGGCGCGTACGCGCGCGCGGATCAGCAGTCGGACTGGTTCCTGAAAAACGAGATCGCGCAGCTGCGATCACTGTCGGTGATCCTGCCAACGACTTTCCTCGCCGTGGCGGCCTTCTTGGCTAACGTTCTGCTGGCGCGGCTGGTGGCGATGGATCGCAGCGAAATCGGCCTGTTGAAGGCCTTCGGTTACGGCAATGGCGAGATCGGCTGGCACTACGTCAAGTTCGTGCTGGCGATCGCGGCCGGCGGGATGGTACTGGGCGGCGTGGCCGGGTATGGATTCGGGCGGACCAGCACCGAAGTCTACGCCGAAATGTTTCGCTTCCCGTTCCTGTTGTACCAGCCTGGTCCGCGAGCCTTCATCATCGCAACGATCGCCAGCACGATCGCGGCGCTCGTCGGTGCACTCGGCGCGGTGCGAGCCGCTGTCCGCTTGCCACCGGCCGAGGCGATGCGGCCACCGGCACCTCCGGCATTCCACCGCAGCCTTTTGAGCGGGCTCTCCGCCGGCCGGTTCTTCGATCAGCCGACCCGCATTTTGCTGCGACAGCTCGGCCGCCGGCCCGGCCGTGCGCTCCTGACGAGCTTCAGCATCGGCATGGCGCTGGCCGTGCTGATCAGTTCGATCCAGTGGTTCGACACCGTCGAGAGGATGGTCGACGTCTACTTCAAGCAGGCGCAGGGGCAGGACCTGACGATTGGCTTCGCCGAAGTGCAGGATAGCGCCGTGGAGCTTGATCTCGCGCGGCTCCCGGGCGTCATCACGACCGAACCGACGCGGTCCGTGGCGGTCAAGCTCAGGTTCGGTCCCCGCGAAGAGCGACAGAGCCTGCTCGGCGTGCCCGCCCGGCAGGAATTGCAGCGCGTATTCGACGTGCGTGCCCGCGCGCTGGAGTTGCCGCCCGATGGCCTGGTCCTGTCGACACAACTGGCCGACATGCTGGAGACCGGCGCCGGTGACACCGTGATTGTCGAGGTGCTCGAGGGCCGCCGTCCGACACTGGAGCTGCCCGTCGTTGCCTTGTTCGAGACGTATATCGGCGCGCCGGCATACGTCGAGATCGGTGCGCTGAACGACGCGCTCGGCGACGGGCGGGCGCTGAACAGCGTGCACCTCCGCGTCGATCCGCTGGAATCGGACGCCCTCTTTGAAGAACTTCGCGAGATCCCTGGCGTCGCATCGATCTCGCTGCGCCAGGCGATGATCCTGGGATTCGAGGACACGCTGGCGCGGATCCTGCTCGTGTTCGTCTCGTTCTTCGTCGTCTTTGCCTGCGCGCTGGCGATTGGCGTCGCTTACAACTCCGCCAGGATCGCACTGTCCGAGCGCGGGCGGGAGCTGGCCACGCTGCGGGTGCTCGGATTCTCGCGCACGGAGATCGGCTACATTTTGCTCGGCGAACTGGCGCTGCTGACGCTCGTGGCATTGCCGCTGGGGTGCGCGACTGGCTATGCGCTGACGTTCGTGTGGCAGGGCGCGTTCGTGACCGAGTTGTTCAGGGTGCCGTTCCTGATCTTGCCGAAGACCTATGCGGTATCGATTATCCTAACGGTTGGCGCGACCTTGTTGGCGGCGTTACTGGTGGGCCGCCGGGTGCACCATCTGGATCTGATCGCCGTGCTGAAGACGCGGGAGTAGTGAATGCCATCGAGTAACGTCCGCCGGTTCCTGTTCTGGTCGCCACTCGTCCTGGCCGTGCTCGTCGCGGTCGCGATACTGCTTCGACCGCAACCAGTGCCCGTGGACATCGTGACGGCGACGCGCGGCGACATCGTGGTTTCGGTATCCGAGGAAGGCGAGACCCGCGTCAAGGAGGTGTTCGTCGTCTCCGCGCCGGTGCCGGGCCTGATGCGCCGTATCGAAGTGCACGCCGGCGATCCCGTCGAGGCCGGCAAGACCGTCGTCGCACAGATCGAGCCGAGTGATCCATCGTTCCTCGATGCGCGGTCGATGGCGGAGGCGGAAGCAGCGGTGCGCGCGGCCCAGGCGAACCTCCGCTTCGCGCTGGCCGCAGTGGAGCGCGCGGACGCGGAGCTCGACTTCGCCGACGCGGAATTGCTGCGGTTCGAGCGTCTCGCGGAGCGGCAGTCGATATCGGCCAACGAGCTGGAGGCAGCGCGGCGTCGCGCGCGCATCGCCGCGGCGGCCGTCGAGGAGGCGAAGGCGGGTCTGCGCGCGCGCTCCTCGGAGCTCGAGATGACCAAGGCACGATTGATGGAGCCGGCCGCCGCCCGCGCGCAACGGGCGAAGGACGCCGACTACGTGTCGGTCTACTCGCCCGTCAGCGGCTGCGTGCTGCGCGTCGTCAACGAGAGCGAGACCGTCGTCGCGGCCGGCACCCCGCTGATCGAGGTCGGCGATTCGAGGCAACTCGAGGTGATCGTGGACCTGCTGTCTACGGAGGCGGTGCGCGTGGAACCAGGCCAGCGCGTGCTCGTGGAGGCATGGGGCGGCGCGGAGCCGCTGGAGGGGGTCGTCCACCGCGTCGAGCCCTACGGTTTCACGAAGGTCTCGGCCCTCGGGGTCGAGGAGAAGCGTGTCCGGGTGCTGATCGAGCTGACCGACCCGCCGGAGAAATGGGAGCGGCTCGGACATGGCTTTCGCGTGCAGCCGCGAATCGTCCTCGCGGAATCGAAAGGCGTCCTCAAACTGCCGCGCTCCGCGCTGTTTCGCGACGGCGACCGCTGGGCTGTATTCACCATGGAAGACGATCTGGCGCGGCGTCGGCGGGTCGAGCTGGGACTGCAGAACAGCCTGGAGGCCGAGATCGTTGGCGGCCTCGAGGAGGGTGAACGGGTCGTGCTGCAGCCGGGCGACCGCGTCAGCGACGGTGCTCTGATCGCGGAACGGGCTTAGGTGCGATCGCACGGATCCGATTGCGCGGACCGCGTCGGTTTCGCTGCGATGTAGAATGTTGGCTTTCAGGATTTGCCCAGTTTTGGTGATACCTTACGGAATGCGCGATGATGTGCATCGTGGCACCGAGCAGAGGGCAGTCACTATATCAATCAGGCAAGGAGGGGGACGATGGCATACAAACTTCATGGCTACATGCTGGAAGCGTGCACGTGCAACGCGATTTGTCCTTGTTGGGTCGGCGAGGATCCGGACGGCGGAACTTGTCATGGCACGATCGCGTGGCATTTTGAGAAGGGTGAGATCGATGGCGTGGACGTATCAGGCCTTACTTACTCAATTTTGCTGCACATCCCGGACAACGCGCTATCGGGAAATTGGCGAGTTGTCGCGTTTGTCGATGACAAGGCGACGGCCGAGCAGGAGAAGGCAATCCTTAGCGTCTACACGGGCGAGCAGGGCGGACCGGTGGCCGATATGGCGCAACTCGTCGGTGAAGTCGTCGCGGTAGAGAGGGTGCCGATCACCTTCGATGTCGTCGAGGGTAAAGGGGAGCTGAAGATCGGGACCAATCTCGATGCAGAGATCAGCCCCTTCGAGGGACCCACGGGCAGGCGGACCACCCTCCAGGATGCGGCGTTCTGCGTCATCGAGGATTCGCCTTACTACGTGGGTAAAGCGACTCACTTGAAGGCTTCGCATCCGTCACTCGGCCTGAACCTGGATATTCAGGGTAAGAGCGCCGTTCAGGGGCCGTTTGCGTTCGAGGCATAGCTATTGCCGATCCATGATGCGGATAGAGCGCTGGGGATGCCCGGCGCTCGTCCTGACGGCGCACGGAGCCGGCGTCAGTTTGTGCTGCTGATGGGAGCGCTGGTGACGCTCGCGTGGCTGACGCTCTGGCTCTGGGGGCAATCACCATACGGGCGATATCTCGACCACGGCAGCTGGACTGAAGTGGGCCGGTCGGGAAGTGGCGGCCACGATCATCTCGACGGATCGATCGTTTTTCAGACCCTGCTTTACGTCGGCGGATGGGTCTTGATGACCGCGGCGATGATGTTGCCGACGACCATACCCTTGCTAGAGATCTTTCGACGGCTCACGCGAAGACGGCCGGACGCCGGACGCCTCGTGAGCCTGTTAACGGTCGGCTATTTGTCCATCTGGCTATTGTTCGGTGCAGTAGCTCACGCCATGGATTGGGGTGTGAGCCAGGCCGCACGACAGAGCGCTTGGCTTGGACTCAACAGCTGGCTTCTCGGATCAATTGTGCTCGGAATCGCCGGAGCCTTTCAGTTCACGGACCTCAAATATCGGTGCCTCGATCAGTGCCGCGCGCCACTGAGCTTCGTCCTTCGGCACTGGCGAGGAGGCAACGCCGAGCGACAAGCCCTCGCCATCGGAGTACATCACGGCGCTTACTGCGTAGGCTGTTGTTGGGCGCTGATGCTCTTGATGTTCATCGTCGGCACCGGCAGCATCGGGTGGATGCTCTTGCTCGGGGCGGTGATGGCCGCGGAAAAAAACCTGCCGGGCGGCCGAGTTCTTGCCAAGCCGTTGGGCGGCGTGCTGCTCGCGGGGGCCGTAATCGTCGCATTTCAGAACCACGCAACCTGGCTGTCGTGACGACTGCTGGTTGCCTGAAAGTGGGCGACTGTCTCGGACCATCACGGTAAGATCAGGCGTTCCCCGTCACACCCCGGCGATTCTCGTGCCGAGCGGCAGCGAACGGATGCGTTTGCCGGTCGCCGCGAACACCGCATTGGCGATCGCCGGTGCCACACCGGGCACGGCGGTCTCGCCGACGCCTTCCGGTCGCCCCCCCTGCGCCAGGATGTGTACCTCGATGTCGGGTACTTCATCGATGGCGATCGCATCGAGTTGATCGAAGTTGGCTTGCTCGACCCGCCCCCGCTCCAGCGTGATCTCGCCGCGCAGTGCGGCGCCGATGCCGAAGACGATTCCGCCCTCCATCATCGCGACGACGGTGTCCGGGTGCACGACACTCCCCGGGTCGGCCACGCAAACGACGCGGTCGACCGTCAGCTTTCCGCCGGCATCGACCGTCACGTCGACGACCTGTGCGACGCAGGTTCGCGCCTTCTCGAACAGCGCGACGCCGCGGCCCTGGTCCGCGGGGATGGGTTCGCCCCAGTCGGCGCGGCGGGCGGCTTCCTCAAGCACTGCCCGACGCCGCGAGTCGGGCGCGAGGTGCGCGAGGCGGAACTCGACCGGATCGAATCCGTTCTCGACCGCGATTTCATCCATGAAACTCTCGACGCAGAACGTGACGTATGACGTACTCGTGCTGCGCCAGTAGCCCACCGGCACATGCGAGAACTGCGGAACGTAAGCGACCCGGACCGTCGGCAGGTCGTAGATCAGGTCGTATACGCCTGTCGCGACGGTGTTGTCGCGCGCGGCCCTGCTCGGCCTCGGGGTCGGCGTGCGTTCGGCGAAGCTCGCAACGACCGACTGCGTCGCCAGCGTGAAGTCGAGCGCGGCGATGCGGCCGTCGTCCTGCACGCCGGCGGTCAACCGGGCGACGCCGGCGGGTCGATACATGTCGCGTCGCGTTTCCTGCTCGCGCGTGTAGAACATCTTGACGGGCCGGCCCGGGACCTGCATGGCCGCCTCGACCGCGCGTTCGACGAAATCCATCTCTGCTCGGCGGCCGAAGCCTCCGCCGAGCAGCGTTCGGTGGACGGTGACCTGGCTGCGGTCCAGTCCCGCCGACGCGGCGGCCACCTGCTGCGCCGTACTGATCGCCTGGCTGCCGACCCAGACGCTCAGGTGCTGATCGTCAGCGTCGAGCAGGGCCGTGCAGTTCATCGGTTCCATGCACGAATGCGCCAGGTAGGGCCACTGGTAGTTCTTCGACGTCTTCGGCACACCGTCCAGTGCGGCCAGTGTGTCCGCATCGTCGCGAAACACGGCGGGCTCCGGATCGTCGAGTGCCGCGCCGTAAGAGTCGAACAAGTCCGCCGAGCTGACGGGCGACTCGACCGGCGCAGCCTCGATGTCGATGTGCTCGGCCGCTCGCAGCGCCGACCAGGTATCGCTTGCGAGCACGCCCACCGCGGCATCGGCGAGCGGCACGACGGCCTCCACGCCCGGCATCTGCCGCGCCGCCGACGCGTCGAAGGATGCCACGCGACCGCCGGCGACGGGGCTGCAGACGATGGCGCCGTAGAGCATGCCCGGCAAGCTGATGTCGCTGCCGAATTTCGCAGAGCCGTTGATCTTCGCCGGCACGTCGAGGCGCGGCACACTCCTGCCGACGAGCCGGTAATCGGCGCGGTCCTTCGGCGCGGCATCGATCGAGCGGTCGATTCTCGCAGCCGCTTCGGCGAGCTCGCCGTAGTCCGCCGATCGATCGGTCTGCGGATCCCGGACGCGATGACGCTCGGTTCGGAGCCGGCCATGCGGGGCGTCCCAACGCTCGGCGGCGGCCGCAACGAGCAGCGCCCGCGCCGCCGCGCCCGCGGGCCGGAGTGTGTCGTAGGCGTCGATGATGCTGGTGCTGCTCAGGGTCAGCGAGTCGCCCCGCGCATGAAAAACGCGACGCAGCAATCGCGTGCCGAGATCGGGCCAGAGGCCTTCCGCGTCGCCGAACGGACGACCGCGACCCATCACGCCGAAATTGAAGTAGTCCTTATCGACCGGGGGGAACTCGTAGGCGACCCGATCCCAGTCCGCGTCGAGTTCCTCCGCCAGCATCATCGGCAGCGATGTCGTGACGCCCTGGCCCATTTCGGCGCGGTGCACGGCGAACGTCACGAGTCCGTCGGGCGCGATCTTGATCCAGGCGTTCAGTCCGATCGCGTCCGGTGTGGTCGCCGCGAATTTCAGTCGAGCTTCGCCATCGCCGCCCGTGTCCAGCATCCGCGCGCCGGAATAGACGAGAAGGCCGCCGCCGGCAGCCAGGCCCGTGTAGATAAACCCCCTTCGCGAGATCGCCACGTCGAATCCACCCGGTCGGCGTCCGCCCGATACCCGGGCAGAGCGTTATGCAAATCGTTAGGCGTTGTTCGGGCCAGTATACTGGAGGCCGGTGCAGGGCGGGGGTCGGAACATGCGGGCGCTGATCAGGCAATACCTGGACGAGAAACTCAGTCGCCGGAGCTTCATCGGGGAACTCGGCGCGCTCGGCGTCTCGCTGGCATCCGCGGAGCTCTTGCTCGCGAGCCTGTCCGACGCGCGGGCCGACGACGCGTCGCTCGACGAAACGCTGGCGCGTGTCTTCAATGGCAACGGTACGGAGATGATCTTCGAGACGCTGCAGGAAGCCGGCGTCAAATATATTTTTCACGGCTGCGGCGGCGGAACGAATCGTCTTTATGACGGTATTTTGAATCGCCCGTCCATGAAAAACTTCCTCGCCACCAACGAGGGACAGTGCATCGCGATGGCCGAGGGCTATCACATCGCGTCGGGCGGCGACCTCGGCGTCGCCGTCATTCCGCGACCCGGCCTGATGAATTCCGGCGGCAACATTCACAACGCGATGGCAAACCGTTCTTCACTGATCGTGCTGACGCCTCGCGAGAGCGAGGCGACCTCGCAGCGGCGCGGCAACATCGAGCTGATCGAATGGGAGACGGTGTTCGATCCGTTCATGAAGTGGAGTTACAGGATGGATCAGCTCGAGCGCGTGCCGGAATTCACGCGCCGGGCGATCAAGGTGGCGCGCACGGCGCCGGGCGGACCCGTGTTCCTGCAGATGACCGACGACCTGAACGATGCGGAGGGAGAGGCCAAGATCATCCCGCAGGACCGCTTCGAGGTGGCAGCGCGCGTGAAGGCGAGGCCGGAGTTGATCGAGCGGGCGGCGCGGATGCTGGTGGAAGCCGACAATCCCCTGCTGGTCGTCGGGCTGGAAGTCACCAAGGCGAACGCGGGCGCGGAGCTGGTCGAACTCGCCGAACTCCTGGGCATGCCGGTGATGCAGGGACTGAGCCCATTCGCCGATGTGCCCACGCGCCACGATCTCTCGCTCGGCTGGTTTACGCGTTTCTCGCGATACATGCGCCAGTCGGATCTGATGGTGTTGATCGGCAGCCAGATGCCCGACGAGGGCCACTATGTGCTGACTGGACCGCCGCCCGAGGGCGCGAAGATCGTGCATATCTCACTCGAGCCGGACATGCTCGGCATGTCCTGGCCGACGGACCTCGGCATCGTCGCGGACGCGCGCGAGGCGATTGTCGATCTGATCGCAGCGGTCAGGAGCCTCTTGACCGAGCAGCGCCTGGCGACCATCCGCAGCGAACGACTGCCGGCGGTGACGGAAATGGTCCGCACCGAGCGGGGGCGCAAACTCGCCCGCGCGCGTCGTTTCTGGGATCGGACGCCGATCACTTATCCGCGACTGTCGACCGAACTCGACGAGTGGCTGGATGAGGATGCGATCGTCGTATCCGAGTCACTGTTCGACGTCGCCGGCTGGTTCGACGCCGGCCACGACCGCAAGCTGCAGATCGGCCCGCCGCCGGGCGAGGTCCTGGGCTGGGCAACCGGCGTCGCGCTCGGCGCCAAGCTGGCGCAGCCAGATCGGCAGGTCGTGGCGATCTCCGGGGACGGCGCATTCATGTTCCAGAACGCGTTGTGGAGCCTGTCGCGCTATGACGCGCCGATCATGATCGTGATCTACAACAATCGCGCCTACAACATGAACTGGGCGTTCATGCGCGCCGGCAAGGGCGCGCAGGCCGAGCAGAAGAAAGACCTGGCGACCTATCTCGGCAACCCCGATGTCGACTTCGCGATGTGGGCGAAGTCGCACGCCGTCGATGGAGAAACCGTCGCGGCGCCCGGTCAGCTCGCGGGGGCGATCAAGCGCGGCATTCGCGCGATGCGTGACGGGCGACCCTACCTGCTGGACGTGCATGCCGAGCGCTGGGGCGGCGTCGGCGAGTACACCTGGCACCCGGACATCTCGATCGCGGAAATGCGGACGAAAAAAGTATGATTCGTGTCGTCTTTTTAGTTGCGTGCCTGTTGGGCGCGGGGGCGGTGTGTGCCGGCGGCGCCGAACTGTTTGCGGACTTCTGTCAGAGTTGCCACGGTGAGAATCCGGAACCGCTGCGGGCGTTCTCGGAAACACAAGACGGCTTTCGAAGGGTGCTCGAAGACGCCCGTGAGGGCATGCCGGATTTCTACGGCGTGTTCAGCGATGAGGAGATCGACGCGCTCTACGATTACGTGACAGGACTGGACGGTGGCGACGTGAGTGCGGGGGAGCACTGACTGTGGATATCGATATCATCCTCGAGCCGGACCTCTCGCCCGCGCAGGTTGCCGAGATCGGCATCGAGGCGGAGCGCCTGGGCATTCGCGCGTTGTGGTCCTCGAACTATCACTTCCAGTACGACGCGTTCTTGTCCCTGGCGCCGCTGGCACTGGCGACGTCGAGGTTGATCATCGGGCCGCTCGCGGTGAGTCCGTGGGAAATGCATCCGCTCAAAATGGCCAATGCGCTGCTGACGCTCAACGAGATGTCGGACGGCCGGGCGATGATCGGTGTCAGTGGCGGCGGCGGGTTGCTGGGTGCGATCGGCTGGCGGGCGCGCAACGGCGGTCCGGTGTGGCCGCCGCAAGACCCGGAACGGCGGGTGAGCGAGCCAGATCGGCGCGTCCGGGGCATGCGCGAGTGCGTCGAGGTGCTCAAGATCGCCCGTTCGGGAGAGTTCGTCATGGGATACGACGGCGGCGTGTTCGTCATTCGCCGCCCATTCGGCATGCCCTGGGCGAAGTGTGATGGGCCGCTGCTCTACAGCTGCTCGAGCGGTCCGCAGACGATCCGCATGGGCGCAAGGGTCGCGGACGGGATCCAGTTCAGCGACTTTACCGTCGAGATGCTGCCCGAAGCGATGGAACTGATCGAGCAGGGCTTGGCCCGGCGGGATGAGC
>JABAOE010011925.1_pt2 | contig 18240 bp, 19 predicted proteins | sample 7062141 | NCBI WGS metagenome assembly JABAOE01 (sample SAMN14538627, study PRJNA623070) | marine sediment metagenome | biome: marine biome [ENVO:00000428]; feature: marine pelagic biome [ENVO:01000023]; material: deep marine sediment [ENVO:00002113] | place: India: Gulf of Khambhat ... | reverse complement strand
CTCCGCCTGCTCCGCAGACGTCTCGTACTGGCCCCGCAGCGCGTTCAGGTTGTTCTCGGCGGCCTGGAGCTTCATCGCCAGCGCCTGGGCCGTCCGGGTCCATTTGTCCTGCTCGGCGACGTCGCCGGCGGCCTTTGCGTCCTCCGCCTTGAGGATGGCTTGCTTGGCCATCTCGCGGGCCTCGCCGACGTCGTCGGCCGCCTTCTCCATCTTCGTCTCGATCTGGGTGCGGTGGGCAACGACCTTCGCCGCCTGGTTGCGCAGCTCCTGGTCGCGCTTGCGCGCCTCGTTGATCGCCTGTTCGATTTCGATCTCGGGGTTCATCGCGCTCTCGGTGGTGCGGCGGAACCACGTCGTGATGTAACCCCAGAGTCGCTTCAGGAAGCTCATGGACACCCTTCCGGCTCAGTGAACGTGGCAAAAGTGTAGGGAACGGCGCGCCGGTTCGCGACAGCGGCTCAACGCCTCCGCCGGCGACCGCCGCGGACCCGCTGCCCTCCGGTGCCCCGGCGCGACTCCCGCATCGGCGGGGACATACGCCGGTCCTGTGGTGGAGGCGACGACGGGCCGGGAACCACCGTCCGCCGCCGCCGGCGCCGCTCCGACCCCCGTCGTGCCGGTGCGCCCATCGGTCCGAACAGGCCGCCCCCTCCCCTCGCCCGCCTGTTACCTCGCCGGCTCATCATCGCCCCGCCCATCATGATGAGCATGTCCATGATGCCGGGACCGGAGAGGGCGCTGCGGCGGGACGGCCGGCGCCGGTACTCACGGTCGCGGCCCGGCGGTGCCCCGGGCGGGGCGCCGACCGGCTCCCGTGCCACAGGCTCGAGACGGCGGCGCTCCGGCTTGGGAGGGAGCGACTTGCCGTCGAGGATCGCCTCGGCGCTGTCGAGACGCCAGATGGCCTCGTCGAGGTCATTGGAGATCTCCAGCAGATCATGCGGCGTCGTTGCCGGGCCCAGGGCCTCGAGGGCGCGCCGGTAGGTCTCGGACGCCTCTTCGTAGAACCGGCCGGCCCGGGGGTCCTCGGCGAGCCGCACCTCATCCTCGAGATCGAGGATGTCGTTGGCGACTGCGTCGACCTGTTTCTGGATCTCCGCCTTGGCGGCTGCGATTCGCGCCGCGTCCGCCTCCTGCGCCTTGCGCTGCGACCGGCGGTTGAGCCAGACGAACCCGACGACGCCCACGACCACCAGGAGGACGATCCACAGCCACCCGAGCCCAATGCCGCCCGAGGACCCGTCGCCGGACCCACCCGTGGCCGTCGTCGTCGCCGGCGCGGCGGTGGTCACGCGCTCCCCGGTGAGATCGGCGACGAAGGCGGCAACGAGCACGGCATCGTCGCCTCCGGCCTCGAGCGCCGCATCCAGTGCCGCATCGATCGCAGCCGTGTCGTAGACGGTGCCGATGCCGGCGTAGCCGACCGACTCGGGGGCGACGACGACGACGAGCCCGGAGCCCGCCCGATCGAAGACGGCGTCGGCGAATGTCGTGGCGCCGGCGAGCGGCTCCTCGGCGAGGACGACGACCGCGAGGTTCTCGCCGGCCCTGCGGGCTGCGGCGACCGCATCGCCCACCTCGGCATCCGTCGCCGAGGCCCCCGGCTCGACGAACACGCCGTCGTCGCGGATACCGGCGGCGGCATCGGAGGCGTCGGCTCCGAGGGCGGGGGTCGCAGTCGCAACCACGACGACGGCAGCGGCAGCGACGACGAGACGGCGCATCGAGACCATGTGACGAGGATACCGGCGCCGGCCGCGCCGGCGCCCAGTGGTCAACTCCGGCCGACCACGGCGCGCAGGAAGAAGCCGAGGTTGGCGGGCCGTTCCGCCATCCTCCGGGTCAGATAGGGGTACCAGGCCACGCCGTAGGGAAGATAGATCCGCACCGGGTACCCGGCCGTGATGAGCTCACGCTGGAGCGGCCCGCGCACGCCGTACAGCAGCTGGAACTCGTACGGGTCCTCCCGTTCGGCGGCGAGCCGTCTCGCAAGGGCGAGCCGGTCGTCGTCGTGGGTGGCGATTGCCGGTTTCGTCTCGGGCGCCGCCATCAGCGTCTCGAGGAGCCGGTCGAAGCTCGATGCGACCTCGGCCCTGCCCTGAAAGGCGACATCGGCAGGCTCGAGATAGGCGCCCTTGCACAACCGGATGTGGCCGCCCAGGGGGATGATCCGGTCGAGATCGGTTGCCGAGCGCAACAAATAGGCCTGGATGGCGATGCCGAGGTTGCCGTGGGTGCGCTGGGCCGTCTCGTAGAGCTCGATCGTCGCGCTGGTGTGCTCGCTCTCCTCCATGTCGACCGTGACGGTCGTCCCGGCGGCGGCGGCCCGGGTCGCCAGCTCATCGAGCGACGACGCCGCCAGATCGGTGTCGAAGCCGAGGCCGAGCTGGGTCAGCTTGATCGAGATGTTGGCGTCGAGCCCCCCTGCGGCGATCCGGTCGAAGCAGGCCAGGTAGTCGTCGCGGGCCGCAACCGCCTGGTCGCGATCGGTGACATGCTCGCCGAGGTGATCGAGCGACACCGAGAACCCGTCCTCGTTGAGCCGGCGAGCGACGTCGATGGCGTCGGAGAGCTCTTCGCCTGCGACGAAGCGCGTGGCCAGTGCCCGGCCCGGCCGGGTCGACGTGAAGAGCGAACGCACGGCGGAGCGCTCTGTGGCGAGCAGCACGAGTTTGCCGAGCGCCGAGGCCATCAGGCCTCGGCGTCGCTCTCGGCTGCCTCGCCGAGAGCCCGGGAGCGCTGGGCCGCAGCCCGCACCGCGTCCTCCATGAGGGCGCGGAAGCCCCCGTCCTCGAGCACGTGCATCGCCGCGGCCGTCGTCCCCCCGGGCGAGGTGACTTCGCCGCGCAGTCGGAACGCGCTCTTCTCCGAACCCTGGAGCAGCACCCCGGCGCCGCGGAGCGTCTGGTCGACGAGGCGTTCGGCGGCGTGGTGGGGAAGCCCCTCGCGGATGGCCGCCTCGGTGAGCGCCTCGGCGAGGAGGAACACGTAGGCCGGCCCCGTTCCCGACACGGCGGTGACGGCGTCGAGGAGGTCCTCCGACAGGTTGATCGTCGCCCCCACCGCACCGAGCACCGCCGCCGCCTTCGCCGTCGCCGCCTCGTCGGCGTGGGAACCGACGCAATATGCCGTGATCGCCTCGTCGACCGCGGCGGGCGTGTTCGGCATCGACCGCACGACCGGTACGCCCGGCATTGCCCGCTCGAAGACCCGGGTCGCCACGCCGGCTGCGAGAGAGACGACCACCTGGTCGGGCCCGATCGCGCCGCCCACCTGTCCGAGCAGCCCCTCGACGTCCTTCGGTTTGACGGCGACGACGACGACGTCCCGGCCGGCGACCGCAGCGGCCGGATCGAGCACGACCTCGACGCCCGTCTGCTTCTCCGCCTCGCGCGCTCGCTCCTCACGGCGGGCAGCGAGCACGATGTTTTCCGGCTCCCATCCCGCGCGCAGCAGCCCCTCGGCGAGGATGGTCCCCATCGAGCCCGCCCCGAGGATCGCAACGGTCGGTCGCATCGCGCGATGTTAGGGCGGCCTCCCGACCCCGGAGCGGCGCGCCCGGGCCGGCTCAGCAGTTCGCGACGAACGAGCCGTCGACGGCCGAGTCGGGGAGCGAGTAGGCGGACATATCGGGGACGGACTCGGGCGCCGCTGCGGCGTCGGCTTCCACGGTGCTCGTGTGACCGGCGAACCCCGATCCGTCGTTGATCTCGACCGTTCCGTACAGCCCCTCGCTCGCGTCGCCGGTCCGGCGCACCGTGCCGCCGCCCGGGCCCAGCGACAACAGGATCTGGCGCTGTGGCACCATCGCGGTGTATGGACCACCGCCGCAACCCGCCCGGTGGCGGCCGCGCCGCCCTGCCACGCCGCGAGGCCGCTCGCGCCTCGCCGGCCGACGGGTCCTCGGGCGCGTGAACTCCCGCATCTCGGACCTGCGGGCCGATCTCCGGGGCCTGTTCACCGGGAAGCGAACGATCGGCGATTCCACGCTGCCGCCCATCGTCTTCGTCGCGGTGAACGCCTGGCGGGGGCTCGGTGCGGCGGTGGTCGCCGCGCTCGTCGTGGGAGGGCTGCTCACGGTGCTCAGGCTGTGGCGGGGCGGGTCGCTGTCGTATGCGCTCGGCGGGGTCGGCGTCGTCGCCGTCGCCGTCGTCTTCGCCCTCCGCAGCGGGCGGGCCGAGGGGTATTTCCTGCCCGGGATCCTCTCCAACAGCGGGTACGCCGTCGCCGGGATCGTGAGCGTGGCGGCGCGCCGCCCCCTCGTCGTCTTCGTGAGCTGGTTCGTCCGCCGCTGGCCGCTCGGGTGGTACTGGCGCGATGACGTCCGGCCCGCCTACACCGCAGTGACCTGGCTGTGGATCGGGTACTGGGCGACCCGGGCGGTCGTCCAGTGGCTGCTCTTCATCGAGGGGCGCACCGAACTCCTCGGCGCAGTCAGGGTGCTGTCCGGGCTCCCGGTCGGTATCCCGCTCGTCGTGGTCTCCTACCTCTACGGCAGCCGCTTGCTGCACGGGCTCGGCGGTCCGTCGGTTGTCGAGTACCGGGCGGGCGCCGCCCCGCCATTCTCGGGGCAGCAGCGCGGGTTCTGACACCGCAGCGCGCCGGAGCAGATTCACAACACAGACTATTGAGTACTCTCTATTGACAACGTACTACGACGTTACATACGGTTGCAGCAATGCGACGGGCGGTCGATCGCGGACGAGGGTTGATGCTCCTCGTCGGCTTCGAGGTCGCGGGGCTCTGGGTCCTCACCCGGTTGGCAACGCGACCGGATCTCCACATTCCCTGGGGCGACGTCGGGAGGTGGCTCGCCACCGCTCCGGTGGAGGTGGCAGTCGCCGCCGCCGTCCACAAGCTCGCGTTCGCCGGGACCGCCTGGCTCGCGCTGAGCACCGTCGGGTACCTCGTCGCGGCGTCGATCCGGGCGCCGCGGGCGACGGCTCTGCTGCGCGCCGTCACTCTGCCCGTCGTGAGATCCGCCGTCGACCGGGCGTGCGCGCTGTCGCTCGTCGCCGCCCTGTCGATACCACCGCCGCTCGCCGTCACCGGCGGTTCCGGGGAGCCGCCGCCGCCGTCCCCGACCTCCGTGCTCCCGCCCGCCGTCGCCGCCGTCGGCTTCTCGCCGTCGCCGGACCGGAAGCCGGCAGGTGGTGAAGATGCACCTTCGGCCGCAGACGGCGCGTCCTCGGCGCCGGAGCGCCGGGCGCGACTCCACATTGTCGAGCGCGGCGACAACCTGTGGCGCATCGCCACCGTCGACGTCGCCCGACACGGGGGATCCACCGGCGACGTCGCGGCCCACTGGGTACGCATCGTCGCCGCCAACCGCGACCGCATCCGCTCCGGCAATCCGGATCTCATCTACCCCGGCGAACGCATCACCCTCCCCGACGGCTTGGGTGGCGGCGAAACGTGAATGCTGCGAGTCCGGCGCCGGAGCGCGGGCGGCTCAGGCCCGGCGCGCTTCGTCCCCATGGCCGAACCGCCGGCCGAGCGCGGCGACGGCGCGCCCGGCCGCCCGAGCAAAAACACGTGGAAGAAGGGGCCGGAGCAAGCGCAGCGGTCCCCGGACCCGGACCGCGGCCGTGAGCGAGAGCTGCGACCCGCCGGGGGAGGCGTCGACGACGACGGTGTCCACCGACTCCAGGAACCGGGCACGCGCGAGGTAGCGAGCGGTCCGAGGCGGATCGTGCTCGATGAGCTCGTAGGTCACCGCCGCCGGCCTGCCGAAGAACGTGACGACCACGTCGCAGACGGCGCCCACCGCCGGGCCGCCGGAGCGCCATGCGGAGCTCACCACCCCCGGATCCCATTCCGCCAGCCGGCCGAAGTCGGCGACGAGGGCGAACACCTCGGAAGGCTCCGCTGCGAGGGCGACGCTCAGTGATTCCTCCACCGGGGGGCACCGTACCGTCACCCGGCCGGCTTCGTCGCGGGATCGGTCGGCCGGGAACGCAGATGCTGGCGATCGAAAGAGGCTGGGAGCGGGCGGGTCACGGCGGCGCGGCGCCGACCGTCACCGGAACCCGGCGGCCGGGGAGCCACGACACAACGGGCGCAAAGCGAGGCGACGAGCCGTAGACGACGAGGGCGAGCATCACGCCGTAGAACGGCAGGTGACCGATGAGCTCGGAGGCACCGAAGAAGAAGAGCGTCACGTTGAAGGGAATGCCGGTGAGCAGCATCGCCAGCTGCGGCATGGCGCCACTCATGATGAGGAGCCCGAAGAAGAGCTCGACGCCGCCGGCGACGCGCACGAACTCGACGTCGCCGACCCCCAGCCCGAGACCATCGAGGACGTTGAGGAACGGGTATTCGTCGATGATGGCCAGGGCCAGCTCGGGACGCGCCAGCTTCTCGGTGAGGGCGAGGACGACGAGCGACCCTCCGGTGAGCAGACGCAGGCCGGCCAGCGGGCCGGCGATGTCACCGGGTCGGGCGCGGACGGCCCCGTGGCGGTCGGCGCCGGGGGGCACGAGGGCGAGGAACAGGGCGATGCCGAGCAGATCGACCCGTTCCACGATCGGGATCACGCCGTAGAACGGCAATCCGATGGGTCCGGCGGCAACGAGGGCCCAGGCGGCAGGGCGGATACGGAACCCGGACACCAACCACACACCGAGCACTCCTTCGGCGATCGCGAGGAGGTCTCCCCCCACGCCGGAGGGCAGCTCGAGGCCGGGAGCGAGGTACGTCCCGGCGTACGCCTGGGCGATGAGGGACACGCCGGCGTGGATCCCGAGGAGGCGGGGTACCCAGGGGGCGAGACCCCCGACCGGCTCCAGCGGAGGGATCTCGGGTCGGGGCACCCGGCGGGACGCCCACCGCCACAGCGCCGCCACGATCACGGCGGCGGCGATGTAGGCGAGGGTCAGCGGCTCGAAGAGGAAACCGAGATCGTACCCGGGTCGCTCATCGGTGAACCAGGTCTCGTGGGCGAGGATCTCCATCGGCCGGTCCCGAGTGTACGTGCCGCGACGACGGCGGAATCCGCCGTCGGCACCGGCGCCGGCGGCGAGCAGCGGACGCCCCGCTCCGGGCCTCTAGGGTCCGGCGTGAGCACGCCATGGACCGCATCGCCACCGTCATCGTCACACGCTCCCGGGCGATCCTCGCCGTCACCGGGATCCTCACCGTGGCGGCCGCCGCCATGCTCTTTCGGATGGACTTCAACGCCGACATCGCCTCGGTGGTACTCGAGGGTCACGAGCGCGGCGAGGAGTTCAAGGCGCTCCAGGCCGAGTATGCGACGGCAGATCCCATCAACGTCCTCGCCACCATCGAGGGTCCGGCCACGTTCCGCGAGAAAGAGGGCCTCGTCGCGCTCGTCGAGTTGCAGGAGCGCCTCGCCGCCGTCGAAGGTGTCGCCGCCGTCGCCTCGGTCGTGCCCGACACCAACCCGCTCACCGGGGAGCGGATCACGACCGCGATGATCGAGGCCTTCCCCGAACCGGCCATCGCCGGCCTTCTCGGGATGAGCCCGGTCTCCGATCTCCTCCTCGACGAGCCGGGGGCCAACACGCTGCTCCTCGTCGTGCCGGGCGGCGAGGCGCTGGATGTGGCGCGCGAGCTCGACGACGTCGCCCCGCCACCGGGACTGAGCCTCACGTTCAGCGGCAACCCCGTGGTGTTCGCGACGGTGCTCGACGTGCTCTCCCTGTTCCTCCTCTTCATCCCTCCGGTCGTGATCGCCCTGCTCGTCGCCGTCTTCTACGCGACGATCGGCGACAGGCGACTCAGCGTGCTCGCCATCGTCCCCGCCGCCCTCGGGTCGATCTGGACCTTCGGGCTCATCTTCGGCCTCGGCAGGGAGGTCGACATCGTCACGGTCATCGTTCCGATCTTCGTCGTCGTCATGGGGTCGGCCGACGGACTCCACTTCGTCACCCACTTCCAGCAGGAGGCCGAGACCGGAGCCGACGCGATCGCCCGGGTTCGCTCCGCGCTCGCCCACGTCGGCATCCCGATGATCCTGACGACGATCAGCACCTCTGCCGGGTTCCTCTCCCTCGTCGCCACCGACGTACAGCCAATTCGCCAGCTCGGGCTCTTCGCCGCCATCGGCATCGTGTTCGCCGGGATCATCTCCTTCTTCGCCCTGCCGGCGCTCATGAGCCGGGTCACGGTGCACCCGAAGCACCACGGCGCCCTCCTCGGGCCGCGCGTCACCGCCGGCCTCAAGCGCCTGGTGAGCAGTCGCGTCCCCGCCGCTGGCCTCACCATCGGGCTGGTCGCGTTCGCGCTGTGGTTCGTCCCGAGACTCGACGTCAACTCCGATCAGCTGTTCTTCTTCAAGGACGACGACCCCGTTCGCCTCGCGTTCGAACGGACCGAGGAGCTCTTCGGCGGGGCGACCCCCCTCTTCGGGGAGTTCGCGTTCGACCCGGCCGCGGGCCCGGCAGGCCTCGATGCGGTCGCCGAGGCGTCCGTCGAGCTCGAGCGCCAGCCCGGGGTTCGCGAGGTGTTCTCGATCGCCGACGTCGCCTCGAGCCTGCCGCCGGCACAGGTCGACGCGCTCCTCAAGGAGGAGATCACGCTGCCCCTCGGGGACATGGTGAGCGACGACGGCCTCCGCTTCGTGCTCTTCCCCTCCGAGTTCTCGACCGAGGACCTGCGGGCGTGGCTCGACGTCACCGACCGCAACGACACGATCCGCGTGCTGACCGGCATGCCGGTGGTCTGGGATGAGATCGCCCGGCTCGTGCTCCGGGCTCAGGTGGCATCGCTCATCGTTGCCTTCGCCCTCGTCGCCGCGATGCTTGCGATCGCCTACCGGCGCCTACGCGAGACGTTGGTCTCGCTCGCCCCGATCCTGCTCACAGTGCTCACGCTTCTCGGCTTCATCGCCGCGTCCGGCATCCAGCTCAACCTGCTCACGGCCGTCATCTCCAGCATCGTCATCGGCGTCGGCATCGACTACGCGATCCACTTCGTCGCCGCCATCGACAGGGCCCGATCCGCCGGGCCCGGCTACGTCTTGCGTGCCATCGACCGCGCCGGTCGGCCCATCGCCGCCAACGCGCTCGGCATCGCCGTGGCCCTCAGCGCCTTGTGGCTCTCCCCGCTCAAGATCCACTCCCAGGTCTCGATGATCATGTGGGTCGCGATGACGACCGCGGCGCTGAGCGCCATGACGGTCATCCCGGCGTTGCTGACCCGTGACGGGGTGCAGCGGCCGCCTGAGATGGCCGCCTCGTAGCGGCGGCCCTCGGGCACGTCGCCCCTTACACGCCTGCCGCCGCGGTAGCGTGCGGATCGATGACGCGGCTCTACTTCAACCCGCGCTGTGCCACGGCGAGGACCGTTCGCGACATGCTGCAGGATGCCGGTGTCGAGGCCGAGGTCGTCGAGTACCTCAAGACGCCGCCGGACGAGCACGAGCTCCGCTCGCTCGTGTCGGGGCTCGACGTACCTCCTGCGGAGCTGGTTCGCAAAGACGCCCGGTTCCGCAAGCTGGGGCTCGACCCCGGCGCATATGCGACCGAAGATGCCGTTGTCGCCCTCCTCCTCGAGCACCCCGAGCTGTTGCAGCGACCCCTCGTGGTGACCGACCAGCGGGTCCTCATCGCCCGACCGGCCAGCCGGATCGAGGCCTGGCTGAACTCCATCTGAAACCGCGATCCGGGCCTCGAAGGACCGAAGCTGGGCGGTAAATCAGAGCGGCTCCGACATCGGTCGGAGCCCGACGAGGAAGGCCCGTGCCTTCTCCGGCTGGGTGAGGGCAAACACGACGGCCGAGGCGACGTCCTCGGGATCGAGCATCCCCTCGAGCGCCGGATCGTCGGCGGTGCGACCGGTGCCCATGGCGAACTCGGTGCTCACGCCTCCGGGGGCAACGACGCTCACCTTCACGCCCCGGTCGCGCGTCTCGTAATCGAGAGCCTGGGCATAGCCCATCTGGGCGAACTTCGTCGCGCAGTACACGGTCTCGCCGGGAAGCCCCTTGAGGCCGGCGACGGAGCCGAGGAAGCACACCTGGCCGTGGGCCCGCTCGACCATGGCGGGGAGGAAGGCCCTCGTGCACAAGAACCCCGAGCGCATGTTCGTGTCCATCATCCAGTCGTAGTCCTCCGCCGTGAGCGAGTCGAACGGCCCGTATTTCCCCACCCCGGCGTTGTTCACGAGGATGTCGACCCTGCCGAAGCGGGCCAGGGCGGCCTCGTGGAGCCGGTCGACCTCGTCCTCCCGGGTCACGTCTGCGGTGACGGCGAGCGCCTCGCGGCCTGCCGATTCGAGCTCACCGGCGAGATCCTCGACCCGCGCCCGCCGCCGGCCGACGACGACGACGGCGGCACCTTCCGCCGCGATCGCTCGCGCCGCAGCCCGGCCGATCCCGCTGCTGGCCCCCGTGATCACCGCCACCTCGTTCGCGAGCCGCACGCCCGCCTCCTCTCTCGTCCGACGACGCACTGTACGGCTGTGACCCGACCCGCCGGCCGACTCGGCGCCGCCGCCAGGCGATCCAGAGACCGACCGCGGCGCAGAGTCCTTCAGCAAGGCCTCACAGCTACCGTTCCTTGTCTGAGGATGCTCGCCAAACGGATCACCGAAGCCCGACCGCGAATCGATCGCGCCCCCGCTTGGGCGACGTTCCTCATGGTGTTGGTTCCGTTGCTCACCGTGTACCTCGTGTCGAACGAGCGGGAGCACCAGAACGTCGACGCCATCACCGCCGCGCTCCCCGCATGGGAGATCGCGACCCACGGCGACGTCGACCTCACCCGGTTCGCCGATCTCCCGCTCCCCGCCATCGTCGAGAGCGGGGGGAGAACCGTCAGCGTCGTGCCCCCCGGGACCACCTTCGTCGCAGTTCCGTTCTACCTGGCGGCGGGCGACGAGCTTGCCGGTCGCCTGCCGTCGATGGTGCCGGCCGCCGTGACGGGCTCGGTGGTGACGGCGCTGGCGATGGCCATCCTCCATCTGGGCTTTCGCAGGCTCGTCTCTCCGTCCGTCGCCGTTGTCGCCGCGCTCCTGGCCGGCCTGGGGACATCGACGTGGACCATCTCATCGGACCAGCTGTGGCCTCACGGGCCGACGCAACTCTGGCTCGCCACGGCCGTCGTCGCCACGGCGGCACGGCGCCATCTCGCGTCGGGCCTCGCCTTCGCAGCGGCGGTGGTGACGAGGCCGGTCACCGCCGTGGCGGCGGCGGCAACCGGCCTCACCCTCGGGTGGCTCCACCGGCACTGGAAGCCGGTCGTGCTCGTCGGGATCGGGGCGGCAACGGGGGTGCTCGGGCTCAGCATCTACAACCAGGTGGTGTTCGACACGTTCGGACCGTTCACCGAGCACTACGGGGGCTGGCACATCGAACGGGCCGCAACCCGAGGCCCCCTCTGGTACCTGGGCAACGTCATCGGATCGCTCGTCGGCCCGTTCCACGGGTTCCTGGTCTGGTCGCCCTTCCTCCTCGTCCTCCTCCCCGGACTCCCCAGGGCGTGGCGAGCCGCCCCCGAATGGGTGCGGGCGGCCGCGCTCGGCGGCGCCGTCTACATGCTCGTGCACCTCTGGCTCAACCGGCAGTCGGGAGGACTCGCCTACAACTACCGGTACCCGCTGGCGATGATGACGATGGCGGCGCCGCTGCTCCTGCTCTCCTGCCGGGAGTGGGTGGCAGGCGCCGGCGAGCGGGTGAAGCGGTACTTTGCGATCGCGGTCGTCGTCTCGGTCGGCATCCAGGCCGCCGAGGCCTGGGTGACACACCAGAGCCTGTTTCTCCTGACGTAGACAGAGCCCCGCGAGCGTCTCCGCTCCCGGGGCTCTCGCCCGGCGGTTCCTCGGGAACCGCCCTGCCCGTTCATCGTGATCCGGCCCCCGGGCCTACGTGTCCCGAACAGGCACTTCGAATCTACCCGGCGGCGTCCCCTGGCGTCAACGGGCAGGACCGTCAGATGTCCCAATCTCCCGATCTCTCAGATCTCTCAGATCTCTCAGATCTCAGATCTCGATCCCGACGAGGACGACGTCTGCGGAGCGCCGCTCGCCGTCGCGGACATACGTGACCGTCACCTCCGTGCCGGCGCGACGGGTGACGACGGCGGCGAAGAGCGTGGTGGGCTCGGTGATCGGCTCGTCGTCCACCGCAACGATGCGGTCGCCGACCTCGAGCCCGGCGTGCGCCGCCGGCGAGCCGTCGAGGACCTCGCGGATGATCGCTCCGCCTTCACCCGTCGTCGAGGGGATGGTGTTGACCCCGAGCACCGCGAGCTGGACGTCGTCGCCTGCGGTCAGCTGGTCGGCGACGACGATGGCGACATCGATGGAGATGGCGAAGCCGATGCCGTCGTTGCCTCCGCCCCTGGTGAAGATGACGTCGTTGATGCCGATGACGCGCCCCGAGCCGTCGACGAGCGGGCCGCCGGAATTCCCGGGGTTGATCGCGGCGTCGGTCTGGACCATGGGGACACCATTCACCGTCCGGTTGACGGCCGAGACGATGCCGGCGGTGACCGTCTGGTCGAAGCCGAACGGGCTGCCGAGGGCAACCGCGAGCTCTCCAACCCGAATCGGGCTGCCGTAGCCGAGCACCGCGACCGGGAGATCGGAGGCACCGAAGACCTGCACGACGGCGACATCGGTGAGGTGGTGGGCGCCGATGACCATCCCCCGGAACAGCCTCCCGTCGGCAAGGCGCACGTCCACGGACTCCGACCCCGACACGACGTGGGCGGCGGTGAGGATGAGACCGGAGGTGTCGTAGATCACCCCGGATCCGAGGCCGGAACCGGACTCGAGTTGGACGACCGTGGGAGCCACGGCCTCGGCGACCGCGGCGACGCGGCCGACATCGTCCGGGGAGGTGATCGGCGGTGGCTCCGGGGTTCGCGCCTGCGGTGACCCACCACCGTCCGCCGGGCCGGCGAGGCGGGCAAGGCCGAATCCTGCGGAGACGGCGAGAACGAGACCGACCACCAGCCAGGCCCGGTGCCGGCGCCGGGACCCTGCTGTGGGCGGTGGCGGGCCGGCCGAATCCTCGAACAGCTCGTCCTGATCCTTGCCGGTCTCCGTGTCGTCGAGTCGCGTCGCCATGTCGTGATCCTTCCTTCCCACCGGCAAGCCGGTCCCCGTCGACCACGATTCACCGAAGGTCGCTCAGCCGACACTCGTCGGACCCGGTCCGGAACGCAAGCCGCTCCTCTACCCTCCCGGCCATGCCGACGGCCCACAGACTCCAACCGTTCGGCCAGTCGATCTTCACGACGATGACGCGGCTGGCCGCCGAGCACGACGCGATCAACCTCGGCCAGGGATACCCGGACTTCGACGGCCCGGCGTTTGTCACATCCGCCGCGATCGCGGCGATCGAGGCCGGGGAGGGTCAGTACGCTCGCTCGGCGGGTATCGGGGCCCTCGCCGAGGCGATCGCAGCCCGGTTCACCGCCGACACCGGGGTCGAGATCGACCCGATGACCGAGGTGACGGTGACCTCTGGCTGCACCGAGGCGCTCGCCGCCTCGTTCCTCGGCCTCCTCGAACCGGGTGACGAGGTCGTCCTCATCGAGCCCACCTACGACGCGTACCGCCCGGACGCGTCGCTGGCCGGGGCCGTCCCCCGGTTCGTGACGCTGCGTCCTCCCGAATTCGCGCTCGATGGCGACGAGTTGCGGGCCGCGTTCTCGCCGAAGACGGCCGCCATCGTCGTCAACACGCCGCACAACCCGTCGGGCCGCGTCTTCGACAGAACCGAGTTGGAGACGATCGCGCAGCTCTGCATCAAATACGGTGCGATCGCCATCACCGATGAGGTCTATGAGCGGATCGTCTTCGACGGGGAGCACGTGTCGCTGGCGACGCTGGACGGAATGTGGGACCGCACCGTCACGCTGTCGTCGCTGGGGAAGTCCTTCTCGCTCACGGGCTGGAAGGTCGGCTGGGCGATCGCCCCCGCCGCACTCACCGCCGGGGTGCGAGCGGCGCACCAGTTCCTCACGTTCGCCACCGCCACCCCGCTCCAGCACGGTGCCGCTGCCGCGCTCGGCGCCGGCGAGGACTACTACCGGGAACTGGAAGCCTCATACCGGTCGCGACGCGACCTGCTCGCCACCGGCCTCGACGCAATCGGCTTCGACGTGTTCACCCCGGAGGGGACATATTTCATGCTCGCCGATCACACCCCGTTCGGGCTCGGCGGCGACGACGTCGCCTTCGTCGAGCACCTCATCCGGACGACCGGGGTGGCCGCAATCCCGCCGTCGGCCTTCTACCACCGCCCCGTCGACGGAGCATCGCTCGTGAGGTTCGCGTTCTGCAAGGACGAAGCGACACTGGCCACAGCCCTGGATCGCATGGACCGGCTCCGTGCGTGACGGGACCGCGCGGCGGCTCTCCTCGCTCCATCGCGGTCTGTACCGGGCCACGGCCGGGCTCGTCGGTCGCAGGCTCGTCGGCAACGACATGATGCTCCTCACCACCCGCGGCCGCCGCACCGGGAAGGCACACACCGTCCCTCTGCTCTGTCTACCCGACGGGACCGACGTCGTCGTCATCGCCTCGTGGGGCGGGCGGAACACCCACCCCGAGTGGTACCTCAACCTCCTCGCCGAACCCGCCGTTGAGATCCAGCGGGGCGGCCGGCGCGAGCCGGCCGTTGCCATCCCGATGGAAGAGCCCGAGCGTGGCCACTGGTGGGAACTGGCGGTCGCCGCGTACCCCGGCTACGAGACCTACCGGCAGCGCACCCAACGGCGCATCCCCGTCGTGCGGCTGCGGATCGGCAACGGGGCTCGGGAAGGCCCCCCGTGAGGTACGCTGCGAAGGCCCCGGAGCCAGAGACGTGATGGATCTCCAGCAGCTGGCAGACGAGCTCGAGCCCGACTTCGAGGAGCGCTATTTCGAGGCCGAGGGCGTCACGGTTCTTGCCCCACCCGTCCCGATCGACCTCTCGATGCTCGCCGCCGAGCTCTACCCGGACGACTGCGACGAGGACACCGCGTACGACGTCGTCGGAGGCGTCGCCGGGCTCATCCCGATGGTGGATTTCGAATGGGTCGAGGACGGCGCCAAGCCGTTCCACATGTCGCTCGACCTCATGGCGCTCGGTGAGAGCGTGTACGTCACGATCTCCCCCGACGACGCCATTGGCCAGTCCTGGGAGGCGATCGCGGCACTCAAGAGCTACACACCGGCAGTGCTCGCCCCCCTGCTACTCCACATGCTCCGCGACAATGGGACGAGCCTGGGCTGTGACCTCCTCTCCAGCCTCCCGACCCGCATCCGGTCGAGCTTCATCAAGCCGATCACGTTTCTCATCGGGTTTCGCGACTACCTGGACTGGGACGAGGAGCGCAACCCCGGGGCGTGGGAGACGGCCGGGGCCTATCTCCCCGACCGCCTCAAGTCGCACGAGCGTCTTGCTCGGGCGGCAGCAGAGGTGGCCGCCGGGGCAAGCGGTGACCCTCGCGACGAGTTCCTCGCCGCCTACGTCGTCGCGACGTTTGACGGGGACATCCCGATGTGAGCGGAGGCGGCCGGGCCCGGGTCCTGTAGATTGCCCCGCCGTGGCACGGCCCTTTCCCGAATACGAGACGTTCGACGCCCTCGGGCTCGCCGCCCTCGTCGCCGACGGCGAGATCACGCCGGCCGAGCTCGTCGAGGCCGGGCTCGACAGGATCGATCGGCGCAACCCCAAGCTGAACGCAGTCGTCAAGGTCGAGGCCGATCGAGCCCGGGCGGCCGCCGACGAACCTCCCGGCGACGGCCCGTTTGCCGGTGTCCCGTTCGTCGTCAAGGACCTCGAGCTGGTTGCGGGAGAGCGCACCACCTTCGGCTCGGTCTTCTTCCGGGACTATGTCGCCGAGACGTCCTCGGAGCTCGCCCGTCGGATGCGCCACGCCGGGCTCATCTCGCTCGGCCGCACCAACACCCCGGAGTTCGGGCTGCTCCCCGTCACAGAGCCCGTGCTCTTCGGCGCCACGGCCAACCCCTGGGACCTCGCCCGCAGCCCAGGAGGGTCGAGCGGGGGAGCCGCGGCGGCGGTCGCGGCCGGCATCGTCCCCATGGCCCACGGCGGCGACGGCGGCGGGTCGATCCGCATCCCCGCCGCCAACTGCGGCATCTTCGGCCTCAAGGCGTCGCGGGGCCGCATCCCGCAGCATCCGGCCGCGCCGTCCGACATGCTCGCCCTCGGGGGATGCCTCAGCCGGACGGTGAGGGATTCCGCCGCCTTTCTCGACGCCACCGCGGGAGCCCTTCCGGGGGCCCGCTACGCCCTCCCCCCTCCGGACACACCATTCACCTCGGCACCGTCGGCCGACCCCGGCCGGCTGCGGATCGCGGTGATGCGCACCGACTTCGCCGGCGAGGCGCTCAACCCGGACTGCGCTGCTGCGGTGGAAACGACGGCGCACCTCCTCGAGGACCTCGGCCACGACGTCGAAGACGCCCGTCCCGCCATCCCACCCGACGACGTGGAGGCTGCCTTTCTCGTCGTGTGGGCCGCCCTCGCCGCCTCGATCTTCGAGCTCATCCTCGAAGAGGCGGCAAAGACGCGAAGAGGCCGGTTCATGCGGCGCGCCTTCGGAGACCGGCGGACCGTCAAGATCATCACCCGCCTCGACGAGCGCAAGAGCGGGCTCGAGGCGTTCGAACCGTTCACGGTTGGTCTCGCCGAGCGCTCCAGCCGCCAGACGCCGGCGAAGCTGGCGATGGCCGACACGGTCCTGCAGACGGCCTCGTACCGGCTTGCCGAGTTCATGGGCGGCTACGACATACTGCTCACGCCGACGCTGGGCGCTCCCCCGGTGTTGACCGGTGAGATCGATCAGACGGAGGCGTGGGATGACCTCGAGCGGAGGTTGCGGGCGTACGTCCCCTTCACCCCGATCGCCAACTTCACCGGTCGTCCCGCCATGTCGGTGCCGCTGCACTGGAGCGACGACGGACTCCCCATCGGGTCGCACTTCATCGGAGCTGAAGGGGGCGAGTTCGCGCTGCTTCGGCTCGCCGGCCAGCTCGAGCGGGCCCGGCCCTGGGCGCAGCGAACCCCCGACGTGGCATCGATCTGAGCGACGAGCCGCGCCACGCGGTCAGCGGCGCAACCGCACGCCCTCGAAGAAGGTAGGCAACACGTATCCGACGAACCGGCCCCGGTCTGCGATCGCGATGGCGACGATGGTTGCCACCGTCACGACGAGGGCCGGAAGCGAGTTCGCGGCGAAGAGGAACAGCAGGGGCCCATAGCCGGTCGCCTGGAGGAGCATCCCGAAGGCGAAGTTCCCGGTCGTCACCAGCACGACGCCGAACGCCACGCCGGCCGCCGCGAACGGCAGCACGGGGACGTGCCCACCGGCGAGCACCCCGACGAGCACTCCCGCACCCACGATCGCGTCGGCGTATCCGTCCCAGTCTCCGAGCCGGGTTCCCGTCGTCGACTTCGCGACCCTCCCGTCGAAGTAGTCGGTCCACCACGCGATGCTCAGCAGGATCCCGGCCCCGAGCCAGCGATCGCCGGCGATGACGGGAACGAGGACGAGTCCCAGCGGCACCCGGGACGCGGTGAGGGCATCCGCCAGGTGTGCCCGCGTCATCGCGACGGACCGCGAGGTCATGCGGGAAGGGTAGAGCCCGGTTGGCGCCCTCCCCGTCGATTCGGAGGTCCACGAGGGCTCACGGACCGGCCGTCACCCCCACCGGGTGCCGGAGGCGCCTACTGGTAGTCCTCGATCGGGGGGCATGCACAGACGACGTGACGATCGCCGTACTGCTGGTCGATCCTGCCCACCGGCGGCCAGTACTTGTCGCCGCGCAGGCCGGGGGCGGGGTAGGCAGCTTCCTCCCGGCTGTAGGCGTGGGGCCAGTCGTCGGCGACGACGTCCTCCGCGGGGTGCGGTGCGTTGCGCAGCGGCGAGTCCTCGAGAGGCGTCTCGCCGGTGGCGACGGCGTCGATCTCGTCGCGAATCGCGATCATCGCGTCGCAGAACCGGTCGAGCTCCTCCTTCGACTCGGTCTCGGTCGGCTCGATCATCAGCGTGCCGGTCACCGGCCACGAGACCGTGGGCGCGTGGAAGCCGTAGTCGATGAGCCTCTTGGCGACGTCCTCCTCCGTGATCCCGGACGCCCGCTTCAGCGGTCGCAGATCCACGATGAACTCGTGGGCCACGAGACCGCCCGCACCGCGATAGAGAATGTCGAAGTGGGCCTCCAGGCGCTTCGCCATGTAGTTGGCGTTGAGGATGGCCACCTCGGAGGCGCGACGCGCCCCGGCGCGACCCAGCATGCCGATGTAGGCCCAGGAGATCG
>JABAOE010002656.1_pt10 | contig 18256 bp, 16 predicted proteins | sample 7062141 | NCBI WGS metagenome assembly JABAOE01 (sample SAMN14538627, study PRJNA623070) | marine sediment metagenome | biome: marine biome [ENVO:00000428]; feature: marine pelagic biome [ENVO:01000023]; material: deep marine sediment [ENVO:00002113] | place: India: Gulf of Khambhat ... | reverse complement strand
TGCCGGTCACTCCCCACTGCCGTGCGCTGACGGCCCGTCAGTGCGTCTCAAATGACACCGCTCTTACGCATGTTCTCGATCTGCTCCTCGCCATAGCCGAGCGACTTCAGCACGGCCCTCGTGTGTTCGCCCAGCTCGGGACCGAGCCAACGGGTCTCGCCTGGCGTCGACGAGAGTTTCGGCACCACCCCAGGAATCTTCAATGTACGCCCATCAGCCAGGCGAGCCTGTTCAATCATGCCGCGGGCAAGAAAGTGCACATCGCCCACGATGTCGGCGATGTCGTAAATCTTTCCCGCTGGCACTTCAGCACCATCGAGCACCGCAAGTACCTCATCGAGATCGCGCGCACCACACCAAGCACCGATCGCCTCGTCGAGTTCATCGCTACGTGCGGCGCGTCCGTCGTTGCGGACTAGATCCGGATCATTGGCCAGATCGTCACGGCCGATTGCCTTCATCATCCGTTTGAAAATGGAATCCCCGTTGCCACCGATCACGACGTACTTACCATCACGGGTAGTGTAGGTATTCGACGGCGCGATGCCCGGCAGGGATGCACCAGTGCGTTCGCGCACGAAATCGTACATGTCATACTCGGGCAACAAACTTTCCATCAGGCTGAATACCGCCTCATAAAGGGCAACATCGACCACCTGCCCTTGCCCACCGTTGACTTCGCGTTGGCGCAATGCCATGAGCGCGCCAATCACGCCATACAGCGACGCCACCGCATCGCCCAGACTGATCCCGACCCGCACCGGCGGACGATCCGGATAACCGGTCACGTGACGCAAGCCGCCCATCGCTTCGCCAATAGCACCGAAACCAGGCTTGTCGCGGTAGGGACCGGTTTGCCCGTAACCAGACAAGCGCACCATCACCAAACCCGGATTTTGCTGCGACAATACCTCGTAACCCAGCCCCCACTTTTCCATGGCGCCCGGGCGAAAGTTCTCCACTACGATATCGGCCTCAGCGGCAAGTCGCCGCACGATTTCCTGCCCCTCAGCCGTTTTTAGATTAACGGTTAGCGACTGTTTGTTGCGCGCCTGTAGCAACCACCAAAGTGACTTTCCCTGATAGAGTTTGCGCCACTGCCGTAGTGGATCACCAGTGCTAGGCGTTTCGACCTTGATCACCTCCGCGCCAAACTCGCCCAATATACGTGTGCAGAACGGGCCGGCGATCAACTGCCCCAACTCGATTACCTTGACTCCCGACAATGCTCCCATGCAGAGATTTTAACGCGGTTGATTTATCGGCACGACCGCGCATATCAGGGAACTACGGCCTTTGAGCTGCATCTTATGATTGAACCGGACAGTGTGGTTGTGGTCTTCTAAGTTACGACCCGCCGCGTCCAACAACCAAGGAGAGAAGCCGGAAATGAAATACCGCTTGTGCGCTTTGCTGGCGCCGGTGCTGTTGCTGATCTCTCAGACGGCAATAAGCGCCTGTCCCAGCGTGCTCGACCACCGACTCAAGGACCTTAATGGCAAGCCACTCGATCTGTGCCGCTTCTCCGGCAAAGTGGTCCTCGCCGTGAATACTGCAACTTACTGCGGGAACACACCGCAGTACCAAGGGCTGCAGGCGCTACATGAACGGTACCACGATCGAGGTTTGGTGGTGATTGGCTTTCCGGCAAATGATTTCGGCTATCAGGAGCCGGGCACCAACGCCGAAATCCGCGATTTCTGCGAGGTCACCTATGGCGTCGAGTTTCCAATGGTCGAGAAAACCAATGTCGTCCACGAGAAAGCCAACCCGGTATTCGCCGAGCTGACCAGAATGACTGGGGATGCACCCGAGTGGAATTTCCATAAATACCTTGTTTCGCGCGACGGTGAGCGTGCTTACAGCTATCCGGCCAGGATGAAGCCGCGAGACCCGAAGATCGTATCGCGCATTGAGGCACTACTTGCCGAGTAGCATTTGATACAACAGTGGCGACGCGTCGAGGGATGCGACAAACATCAGGCGTTGAAGTCGCGCAGCACCCGACCGGCGCATGTTGCGCCGGAGCGCATGCCATTGGCATCTGCCAGCTGAACGCCGTTCACCCACACACCTTGTACGCCTTTGGCAGGTGTTGTTAGGCGCGAGGCACCGGCAGGCAGATCGTAAACTCGGACGGTCGCTCCGCGGCCCACAGTTTTCGGATCAAACAACAGCAGGTCCGCCCAAGCACCTTTTTCCAGCCGGCCGCGATCCTGGATACCAAACAGGCGCGCCGGCTCCGAAGTGAGCTTGCGTACTGCCTCCTCAATTGGCAGCTGGCGCCTCTCGCGCACCCAGTGTCCGAGCACATGTAAACCAAAACCGGCATCACACAAAAACGTCAGATGCGCACCTGCATCCGATAGAGAAACAATGGCATTTTCATCGCGAAGCAGCCTTCCAACAGCTTCCTCGTCGGAATTGAGCAAGGTCGCGGTGAATAGCGTATCGAGCTCCTCCGATAGCGCCAGATCAAGCATGAAATCAAGCGGATCGCTACCGCTCGCCGCAGCCAGGTCGGCGACGCTGCGCCCATCATAGTCGGCATGTGTCGGGGCCGCCGCTTGCGCCACGAATAGCTTGTCCCATTCGCCATTGAACACGCGCAGCGATCGCTCTCGCAGTTCGTGTCTGACGTCGGCACGTAACCGGCGATCAGCCAATGCCGCACGGTAGGCTGCCTGATCCATGCGCATCAACGGCTGCCAGCAACGAAAGCCCTCCAAAGGATAGGGTTCATGAAAAGTAAACTCGAAGGTCAGCGGGCATGCCGACACCGCGCCGTACATGTGACGGCCACGCCGTTGCGCAGCGCCGATGTCGACAAGATCGTTGAAGGCGAGTTCGGGCGCGATGTTCGAATGCAGCAACGCAGCGACCAAATAGGGGCGCCCCGCCGCGGCACACAACGACTCAATCCACGACATGTCGGTATCGGAGGCCTTGGTCATCATCAGCAGGCCCTTGCCAGCATCACGCAGGGCACCGGACAAGGTGATCATTTCATGGTCATCGGCCAACCGCGAAGGCATCGGAATGCCCGCCTCACCGTTGTGCTGATAAGAACGGGTCGTGGCAAAGCCGCACGCACCCGCCTCCATGGCCTCGGTGACGATGTTGCGCATGCGTTTCACCTCTTCCGCGTCGGCGGCACGCTTCGAGGCGGCGTCACGCAAAACAAATGTGCGCACACCGGAATGACCAACGAAACACGCAACGTTCGGCCCCACGCCTTTTCTCTCGAGCATGTCAAGATATTGGGGGAATGTTTCGAACCCCCAGTCGATCCCCTGCCGCAAGGCATCGAGCGACATGCCTTCGACATGGTTGAGGTTGCGCATCGTTAGATCACGGTCGGTCGGGCGACATGGCGCAATGGTGAATCCGCAGTTCCCCATCACCACCGTGGTCACACCCAGCGCCGGTGACGGGTTGGCGTACGGATCCCAGGTGATCTGCGCGTCGTAATGGGTATGGGTATCGACGATGCCGGGCATCAGTGCCAGACCATGGGCGTCGATACAAGTCTGCGCCGCGCCAACGAAGTCGCCAAGTTCACAGATCCGACCATCCTTAACGCCAAGCGATCCGGTTTTGGCAGCATTGCCACTGCCATCATAAATCGTGGCGTCATCGATACGCAGGTCCAGCACTTGATCTCTCCTCGCGTAAAACAGCGTCTCTACTCCGGGCGCTACCTCGTACTGCTGGCCGTCGCCGCCAACAGTTATGGGCTCAGGTTGGTTTGCTCGTCCGGTCCGGGTAGGTGATTTCGAGTACGTCCAGCGTGGTGGATCCGGCCGGCCGCTTCCACGTCACCGTGTCACCGACTCGTGAACCCAGTAATGCCTTGGCTAATGGCGATACCCACGAAATCTTGTGCTTTTTGACGTCTGCTTCGTCTTCTCCAACGATGGTAAAACTATTGGTGTTGCCTGCTTCATCTTCGGTTTTCACCGTCGCGCCAAAGTGCACTTCGTCTTTGGGCTCGCTCGCGACATCGACAACAATCGCACTTTCCAGCCTGGACTGGAAATAACGCAAGTCGCGCTCGTTTACGGCCAATTGCGGTTTTTCAAATGCTTCTGCCGCTTCTCGCAGCCGCGCATGCTCGCGTGAGAGCCCTTCGACGCGTTCGCGCAGCTGACGTAACCCCTCGGGCGTCACATAGTTGGGCGCGTTACTGACCGGGCGCTCCGGCAACTCCTCACTCGGTCGGTCCTCATTATCGTCTTTTACAAATGCACGGCTCATCGCGCGACTCCGCAACACAGGCAAGAACTTCGGTTAATACTGCCAATACCGACATGGTAACAAGAACCGGCAAGCGTCCCCGCGGATTGGCAGCTACCTAGCAGCTGACCAGCTGCGGCCTGCCAGCTCTGCCATAAACTGTTTGCGCAATTAGAACTTATTTGGCCTTGCAGTAAGCCGGGGGCAAGGCTCCAAAAGATCGTCAAATGGAAAATTGGAACTAAAAGCTGAACCGAAAACGTTGCGCCATAAGGTCAGCGTCATCAAAGTGGCGGCGCCCTAGAAATGCGGTTGCATGTGTACCCCACTGACGCATCGCGCCCGCGCTATCGATCCCCATTGGCCAAAAAAGGTAACGCTCCCCGCGCTGCGTGCCAGGCACCAGACCGTCGGGGCCGAATGCACTGCGCGAACCGCCCGTCGGGAGCGGCAGCGTACGCAATATGTCGTAGTCCGCAAACGAGTACTCAACGCCGGCCCGGGTCTTGTTCGGCCATACATTGCTCAGATAGTGCGTGCGTGTCCGAACGGTGACCGTGACGCGTGAGTCCTCGGGAATTGTTGGCAGCGTGGCAGGGATAAATGCCCATTCGACATATTTTCGCGGGGCCGGTACCGGCTCCGCACGGGGCGTCGGGAAGAACATGTGGAAACAACCGCACGGATGCATTGCGTCGTAGACGAGCGGCTCGCCGTCGGGAGCCAGCGTAACCCGCCAGACGATGCCATCGAGCTTTCCGCCGAGCATGTCAAAAGTGCCCTCCTTCGGGCGCTCTTTCATCCAAGCAACATAGACAAGCTGAACCAACGTGCGGCCATCGACGCGAGTATAGCCAAGCTTGCGATACACGGTCGGTTGCGAGCTATTGACCTCAGGTGCAGCCGAAGTAGACCAATACAACCTCCCGATCTGATCATAGTCTCCGGTTGTCTCAATCTCGAGCACCGGCGCGTAGGTCGAGAACAGGCGCTCGCGTTGTTCCGCTGACAGCATCACGATTCCCAGGGGACCGGCGCTATGCCCGAGCAGCGCCGCAACCTGCTCGCGCGTATAGCTGTAGCCGGCGGGTGGCACGTAGCGGGTAATCGGATGAACCGACGTATTGCCGTTGCGGGCCTGTTGGAAGGTCTCGACTGTTTCTTCTTGCCAGTCTTCGATACCCGCGTTGAACGGCACGCGGGTAAGTACATAGAGACCAAGCGCCCGTTTTAGCGAGCTGTAATCGTCGTTGACGTGGGCACGTTTTTCCAGCACCAATTTTGTGTGTTCGTCATCGGCGAGATTCGCAGCAGCCATGGTTTGTGAGCATTCGCGTGAGCGCGATAACGCGACACCTTTATTGCCGACGCCGAGTCTCTCGATCGCCGCATGCGGCAAGTTGGCGATCTCCACACGCCGCCCATCCGCATCCAGCGCCTGCATGCGCTCAATCCATGCATTGAATGTGGCTCGGTCGGCCCTGGCCAACGGCCCCATGTATGCCGTGAAACGGTCAACGCGAAGATAAGGAAAACCCTCTACACGGCGCGCTGCCATGTCGTTCACGCCGGCATGAGTTACCTCGGCATCGAGCGACTTGAACCATTGCGCGCATGCCCGCAGATTTGGGTCATCGGCAGCAAGGTTGTCACGTTGCGGCTGTTGGATGCTGGCACAGCCAGTAGCGAATAGCACCACGGCAACGCCGGCCAGCCTGCGCAACCAATTCCTGTTAGTGTTCACCACGATTCAAGTCGCTTCGCTGTGCTGTCGGGGGCCGCTAACGCGATATTCGCCGCAGCTTGCCGCCTTTCGATTTCCGCAATCATTCCGGAAAACTGTGCTTCAACATTGCGACGCATCAGGCTTACTGCAACCGAGGACGGTACCGGCAAGATGGGCTCGATCAGGCCCGACCAGGTGAGCGCCCACCTCCCCGGTTGATCCCCGGGCAGTAGTCGATAAGCTCCGTCGAGCTGGCGGAGATTGCCCGAGACGACGTGGATCTCGATCAGGTTCGGCGGATACTCGATCGACTCTACGATGATATCGATGCCATAGGAAAAAATCAGAAATCTAGCTGCACCTTGCTGCTCGACGATCGCAGCGGCGCCGCGGCGTTCAATGAGCCTGCTCGCGCTCATTCCAGGTATGAACTCGGCCAGATGATCGTAGTCGGTGAGGGTCGTCCAGATCAGGTCGGGCGACGCTGTCACGGTCGCCCGCGCCTCAACGACAATCGCGCGACCGGCCCTCCACGCCTCAACGTGCAGGTCCTCCGCAGCGCTACCATTACTGCCAAACAGCAGCGCCAGTAGCGCGAGTGGCGCAAACCACGTCAGCTTATTTCTGCAATTCATGCCTGAAACACCACTCGTTGGTACACGCTGCCAAAATAGGTCATCTTCTCAATCCGTCAGTCGGCCAGTCCCGCCGGCTTCCTCACCCGTGCGATTTCCGCCGATATTTGCCTGCGCACGCCCTCGGGCTGCTCATGCAGCACAAAAAAATAACTGCTTGCTCATAACCCGCGGTTCCGACTTCGAGCGCGGTCGAATCCCCAACATGGCGTTCGACTGGCGCCTTGGCCGATAATTTACGCCGCAAATTGTCGAGCCCGATCGGCACCGCGTCAACGACGTTCAGCGACGCGCAGCAATGCCCCGGTTCAAATTCGTTGAACATTTCGAGTTTCGTTATTGTCGGACACTCATCGCGCGAATGACTCCTGAACAAGCACCAGCGATCTTTGGAAGGCGTAATTAATCTGCGACATGAAAGCCGTATAAAATGAGATCGAGTCGCATTTGCATCTGTACGTTGTTCACCGCGGCGAACTGGGCACTGGGATGACGACAATCGACACCTCGGAGTTCGCGGCGGGTTTTGAGGAACGCTTCACAGTAAAGTTCACTCGCCGCCGATCGGCGAATTAATCGCTCTGACGCACCCGTCATGATCGCTGCCAGCCGCGAGCATCCGCGACCGCAAGCGGCGCGTACCAAACAATTGGCGAGGGCTGGTCGCGCCAATCGATAACTGAACATGATAAAGAGAGGACATCACTAAAAATGCGTGCGACACTTCCCAGGTTGAACCAGTTTCGTTTTCCCGACATCGAACGCGGGCGGCTGGAGACATTGCAAATCAACCTCGGCTACAAGTGCAATCAGGCCTGTCTGCACTGCCATGTCAACGCGGGGCCGACACGTACCGAAATGATGGACTGGAAGACGTTGCAAACGGTCGTTCGGTTTCTCGAAGCGTCCGACGTCAGTACGCTCGATCTGACCGGCGGTGCGCCCGAACTCAGCCCGCACTTCCGCTATTTGGTCAGCGAAGCGCGCCGACTTGGCGTAAGAGTCATGGACCGCTCCAATCTGACTATCCTTGAGGAGTCTGGGCAGGAGGACCTGGCAGAATTTCTCGCCGCCAACCAAGTCGAGATCGTTGCGTCGCTGCCCTGCTACCTAGAAGAAAACGTGGATAGCCAACGCGGTGACGGTGTATTCGACAAAAGTATTCGTGCGCTGCGCAGGCTAAATCAGCTTGGTTACGGTCACCGCGACGCCGATCTGGTGCTGAATCTGGTCTTCAATCCGCAAGGGCCTTCGCTACCGCCGCCGCAGCGCGCGCTTGAACAGCAGTACAAACAGCACCTGTTGACTGAGCACGGAGTTGTCTTCAATCAGCTTTTCACTCTGACCAACATGCCGATACAGCGGTTTGGCAGCACACTGATCTCGAAGGGTCAGTTCCAAGAATACATGCTCACGCTGCGCGGCTCCTACAGTGAAGAGAATCTGCCCTCGCTAATGTGCCGCTCGCTGATATCGGTCGACTGGGAGGGCTACGTTTACGATTGTGATTTCAACCAGATGCTCGGGCTTGGCCTGGAATACGCGAACAAACGCAAGGTCAGACTTCAAGAACTGATCGGCAAGGATCTCAATGGAAACCCGATCGTTGTTCGCGATCACTGTTTTGGTTGCGCCGCCGGTCAGGGCTCGAGCTGCGGTGGCGCACTTGCTGAGAACTGACGGGAATCCGGTCTGTTGAACAGCCCCGGCCGCGTCTGCCCCGTGCACTACCGCTATCAACCCGCGGTGTTGGCGCGCGCACGCGAACTGCATGCCGACACGCTCGTCATCGCGGGCGGTTTGTATGGCAATCTGGCCGCGCTGGACGCGCTGCATCGTTTTCTCGAGCCGCAGGCGCAACTCGTTTTCAACGGTGACTTCAACTGGTTTAACATCGATGCCGACAGCTTTGCCACTATAAATTCGAGAGTGCTGCAACATGCGGCAACTCGGGGCAACATCGAAACCGAATTGAGCGCTTCGAGTACTGGCGTGGCCGGGTGCGGCTGCGCCTATACAGAAGACGTCGATGATGGCGAAGTGGCGCGTTCCAATGCGATCATGATGCAACTTTGTCAGGTGGGCACGCAGTTTCCCGACCTCACCGAGCGGCTTGCGGCGTTGCCGATGCACCTGGTTGCGCAAGTCGGCGAGCTGCGCATCGGGATCGTTCACGGTGACGCAGGGTCTCTCGCCGGTTGGAAATTCGCGCATGACTACCTGCATGCCGCGAACGAAAGGGAATTGGTGCGCGAGCTTTTCAATCACGCCGGCGTCGACATCTTCGCCAGCAGCCACACCTGCCTGCCGGGACTGCGCACAATACGTTACGCTAATAAACAGTTTGTCGTAATCAACAACGGTGCGTCAGGGATGCCCAACTTCGCAGGTACGCATTTCGGCGTGGTGACGCGGATTTCAACCCGCCCGCGCCCCCGCTCCATTCATCTGTACGGAACGCGTATTGGCGATGTTTTTGTAGATGCAATTAAACTGCATTACGATCATGACTTGTTTGTCGACCAGTTCTTGTCGAAATGGCCTGTGACCTCGCCGGCACACCAATCTTATTACTCGCGCATCATCAGAGGACCGGACTTTTCGTTGCAGATGGCGCTCGGCGCCGCACCAGAACACCGCATCAGGCAGTGCGCCTAGTAACAGAACCAGCAAGCGAACACGGAAAGCGACGTGAACAGGAAAACAACAGACACCACTACTGGCGGCAGGACACCCGGGACGCGAAAAAAGTTGATCGTTGTCGCGGTACTGATCGCGGCAATAATTGTGCTTTTTCTGATCGGCAAACGCGAAGACGTCGGGATTTTCAATTACCTCGATTTGCAGTATCTCAAGGCGCAACAAGATACGATTGAGACCTACCGTGACACTCGACCGCTGTTAACGGCAGGCGTCTATTTCGCGATTTACCTCGTGGTCACAGCGTTCTCGCTGCCGGGGGCGGCAGTGATGACGCTGGCAGGGGGAGCCATTTTCGGTTTGTTGTGGGGAACCGTGGTTGTGTCATTCGCGTCGACCATCGGCGCCACACTTGCGTTTCTGTTGTCACGCTATCTGTTACGGGATATCGTGCAGCTGCGCTTCGGCGATAAGCTGAAAGCAGTCAACGCCGGTATTGAAAAAGATGGCGCCTTCTACCTGTTCACCCTGCGTCTGGTACCAATATTTCCTTTCTTTGTGATCAACCTGGTGATGGGGCTGACGCCGCTGGCGACACGGACCTTCTACTGGGTCAGCCAAGTCGGCATGCTGGCCGGTACCATCGTCTACGTCAATGCGGGCACACAACTGGCCCGCATCGAATCACTCGACGGTATTCTCTCGCCAGGCCTGATCGCGTCGTTCACGCTGCTCGGCGTGTTTCCGCTGATCGCGCGCAAGGTGGTTGATGGCGTAAAAGCACGGCGGGTCTATGCGCGCTGGCAAAAACCGCAGCGCTTCGACCGCAACGTCGTTGTCATCGGGGGCGGATCGGCCGGGTTGGTTGCCGCTTACATCAGCGCCGCCGTCAAGGCCAGCGTCACGCTCATCGAGCGCCACAAGATGGGCGGAGATTGTCTGAACACCGGCTGTGTTCCGTCCAAGGCACTGATCCGTTCTGCGAAGTTTCTCTCGCACATTAAGCGCTCGGCCGAGTTCGGCATCCGTGAAGCGAATGCCTTGTTCGACTTCGCAGACGTCATGCAACGGGTGCGCAAAGTCATTGCCGACGTCGAGCCACACGATTCGGTAGAGCGCTACACCGGACTCGGTGTCGAATGCATTCGGGGTGAAGCAAAAATCGTCTCACCTTGGGAGGTGGAGATCACCACGGAGCACGACACGCGACGGCTCGCTAGCCGGTCAATCATTATTGCCGCCGGCGCGCGTCCGTTCGTACCGCCCATCCCGGGGCTAGAGCAGGCTGGTTATGTCACTTCCGACACGGTGTGGGATTTACGCGAGTTGCCGCGGCGTCTGGTCGTGCTTGGTGGTGGACCAATTGGCAGCGAACTGAGCCAATGCTTCGCGAGACTCGGCTCGAAAGTAACGCAGGTGGAAATGCTGCCAAGAATCCTGATACGCGAGGACCCGGAAGTTTCCGATCTGGTCATGCGCAGCCTTCGCAAAGACGGCGTCGACGTGCTGGTCAGCCACAAGGCAAAGCGGGTGGTGATCGAAAATAACGAAAAAAGCCTGCTGTGCGACGGCCCTGAAGGTGAGGCGCGGGTGGGCTTTGACGTGATATTGGTTGCCGTCGGGAGAGTAGCCAACACCGAGGGATACGGGCTCGAAGAACTCGGCATTGGCACAACGCAATCGCGCACCGTGCAGACCAACGAATTCCTCCAGACCATCTATCCTAACGTCTATGCCTGCGGTGATGTTGCTGGTCCTTACCAATTCACGCACACGGCGTCGCACCAGGCGTGGTATGCCTCGGTCAACGCACTGTTTGGCCGGCTCAAACGATTCCGGGCCGACTACTCGGTCATTCCCTGGGCGACGTTTACCGAACCGGAAGTCGCACGCGTTGGTCTCAATGAAAGCGAGGCGCACGAGCGCAACATAGCTTACGAAGTGACCGTTTATGGTATCGATGACCTCGATCGCGCTATCGCCGACTCTGAGGCGCACGGCATGGTCAAGGTGCTCACTGTTCCCGGCAAGGACATGATACTCGGCGCGACCATCGTCGGGGAACACGCGGGCGATCTGATTGCCGAATACGTGATGGCGATGCGACATGGTCTGGGACTAAACAAGATCCTTGCGACTATTCACATCTACCCTACTCTGGCAGAGGCAAACAAATATGCAGCTGGCGTCTGGAAACGGGAGCATGCGCCGCAACGGGTGTTGCAATGGTTGAAGCGATACCATGCATGGATGCGCGGCTGAACCTCAGGTCGCTTATGAGCTATCAATACCGCTTGCGCCATGCCAAGCCCCACCGCAGTTTGATTGATCGGGTCTGGCATTGTTTCGCCGGGATGCTAAGTGCCATGCTTGTTTGTACGGCCGCACACGCCGCGTTAGACCACCGTCACACGAAACTCGACGCTTTGGTGAAACAACACGTATTCTGGATCGACGAAGGGCACGCGAGCCTGGTCAACTATGCCGGCATCAAACGTGATCGCTCGCTACTGGAGAACTATCTTGCCGAGATTGCGGCAGTCAGCACCGAACAGTATCGCGACTTCAGCAAGGCGCAGAAACTCGCTTTCCTCATCAACGCCTATAACGCCTTCACCATCGATCTTGTGCTGTCCAAATATCCGGATATTGAGTCAATCAAGGACCTTGGGTCACTGTTGAAGCCTGCCTGGAAGAAAAAGCTGTTTCCGCTGTTGGGCGAAAAGCGCAGCCTGGATGAAATCGAGCACGATATGATCCGCGCGCCGGGTGCATTCGAAGACCCGCGCATTCATATGGCTGTCAATTGCGCCTCACTCGGCTGTCCGGCCCTGCGCGACGAAGCTTTTGTTGCAGATCGCCTAGATGCGCAACTGGACGATTCAACGCGAAGATTCCTGTCGGACAAGAGCCGCAATCGCGCTGACCGAAAAACCTTGTGGGTGTCGAAAATCTTCGACTGGTACGCAACTGATTTCAGCAGTCAGGCAGGTTCCGTGGCCAAGTGGCTTGCGCCCTACGCAGGACTTCTCAGCGACGACGCGCAGGTTCGCGCCGCGGTGGCCAGTGGCTCGCTGCGCATCCGCTATCTTGACTACAACTGGGCACTCAACGACCGGCGGACACCAAACTGATTCTGCCGCTGGCGCAACCATATCGATGGCTGAACAAACTAGGGGTTTTGGAACGAACGCGGCGCCACTGCTTTCCTTTGTCGTGCCGACACTCAATGAGGGCGATCGTATCCAGTTTTTTCTCAAAGCACTGCGTGATTGCTGCGAACAGCCCTGCGAAATCATCGTTGTCGATGGCGGGAGCAGTGATGGCACGGCGACGCTAGCGACAGCTCACTGTGATCAAGTCATAGCGGCGCACAGAGGCAGAGCAGCACAAATGAACGCCGGTGCACGTCGTGCATCGGGCGCGCTGCTGTGCTTTGTGCATGCCGACTCATCACTGCCGCGCCATGCCGATAAGGCGATTCGCTCCAGTTTGACGCGAAGCAATGCAAGCTGGGGGCGATTCGATGTGCGGTTGTCTGGTAGCCATCCACTTTTGCGCGTTGTTGAGCAAATGATGAACTGGCGCTCGCGGCTGACCGGTATTGCCACTGGTGATCAGGCGCTGTTCATGACCCGTGCATTGTTCGAAACCGTTGGCGGCTTTCCGGAAATCGAACTGATGGAAGACATCGCCATGAGCCGCGAACTGAAATTGCACGGTCGGCCTGCTTGCTCGGCGCAGAGCCTCATCACCTCCTCGCGGCGTTGGGAGAAGAATGGCATCCTGCGTACCATCTTGCTGATGTGGAAGTTGCGTTTGCTCTATTTTTTGGGTGCCGACCCCGCACAGCTGGCACGCCGTTACTATGGCCGCGGCGTGTAGGGTCCAGGTATTTACGCGTGCACCGGTCAGCGGTGAAGTCAAGACGCGGCTGATTCCGCGTTTGGGCGCGGAGCGAGCCGCCGAAGTGCAACTCACACTCGCCAGGCACGCCTTGCAAACCGCTGTCGCAGCCGATATCGGGATGGTCGAATTGTGGTGCAGTCCGGACCGGTCGCATCCCGCATTCGCGAAGCTGGCGCACCAAGGGATAGTTTTACGCAACCAGGGCGGCGGCGACATCGGCACGCGCATGCAGCGGGCGCTGTCAAGCGCACTGTTGGCTGGCGACTGTGCGGTATTGATCGGCAGTGACTGTCCGTCGCTGACCTCGCGCGATCTGCGGTACGCGGCAAAAGCCTTGCAGCAGGGAAACGACCTTGCATTCGTGCCCGCCGAGGACGGTGGCTATGTATTGATTGCGGCAAAAACCATTTCGAGCCACTTGTTCGATCACATCGAATGGGGAACCAACCGCGTTATGCAACAGACACGAAGGCGACTCGATGACCTCGGATACAGCTGGCTAGAACTCGCCACGCGCTGGGACGTCGATCGCCCGGAAGACTACGAGCGGCTGCTGCGCGAGCAGCCGCAGATCCTGAAATGCGGTCCATGCGATTCGTACTGAGCATCCTGATCACGAGTTTACTCAGTGTTGGTGAGGCGCCCGCCGCCAACACCGCGTCGGTAACAATTGCCGAGATGTCGTGGCTGATGCCAGGTGGTCAAATGCCGCCGCACTGGCAACAGGTTACGATCGCCAGCAGCGATGATGAAGTTGGCAAGTCCCTGATCGTCGAGCGAAACGTCGTCGATGACTGCCGCATGGCATTCGCTGAGCCTGTCCCGCGCTGCACTGGCATCGCAATCGCGACAGACATCGATGACGCCGGCGAACGCAGTGGCACCTGGAACGATGATATCGCGTTCGCGAATCAGGCAAAACAAACACCATGAAGAAACTGCTATTGATTGGTGGCGGCCACAGTCATGTCGAGGTGATACGACGCTTCGCCCGCCGACCGGCCAACGATGTAAAGATAACGCTGGTCAGTCCGACAACCGACACAGCCTACTCAGGAATGCTGCCGGCCCTGATTGCGGGCCATTACAGTCACCGGCAGTGTCACATCGATCTGCTCGCACTGGCACGCGCAGCCGGCTGTCGCTTCATTGCCGCCGCTATTAACGGCGTGCATACCGATGCGAAACTGGCGTTTTGCAATAACGGGGAAATACTTCCTTACGACATTGCTTCGATCGATATCGGCTCCGCCCCGGCAACACTCGGTGTGGCCGGGGCGTCGCGACATGGGCTCAAGGTTAAACCGACCGTCGATTTTCTAAGACAATGGGACGTCGTGCTCGAACGCGCAAGACAAAATGACCTGCCGGATGGTTTTCGCGTCGTCGTGGCCGGTGGTGGTGCGGCCGGGGTCGAAGTGTTGTTGTCGCTGCGGCATCGACTTATCAGCAGCGGTTTCAGCACGGGGCGATATGCGCTCGTCAGTGACGGCGACGACTTGCTAACCGGGCACTGTGTCAGGGTTCGCAACTTCTTTCGTCGGCTTCTCGAAGTGCGGGCTGTAGAGCTGCACCTCAGGCAGCGCATTGTTGAAGTCAGCAGCGATGCCGTGCTGACCGCGAGCGGCGCGCGGTTTGCGTCCGACTTGCTCATCTGGGCTACTGGCGCCGCGCCGGCCACCTGGCCGGCCGCCTGTGGTCTCGCTATCGACGAGAATGGTTTCATTCGCGTCAATGACCATTTGCAAGTGATCGCGCGACCAGATCTGTTTGCTAGTGGCGACATTGCCAGCATGGATGGTTTCGTGCGACCGCGTTCCGGTGTTTACGCTGTACGGCAAGGCCCTCCGCTGGCCGAAAATCTACGCAGAGCGCTTGATGGTGCCGCACTCACTAGCTACCGACCACAGCCCTTGGCCCTGGCCCTGATCAGTACCGGCGAGCGCTATGCCGTTGCATCGCGCGGCCGCTTGTTCGCCAGCGGCGCCTGGGTGTGGCGCTGGAAAGACTGGATTGACCGGCGCTTTATGCGGCGTTACGGAGTCACCTGACAACCCCACGCTGGTGAAAGACCGATGAATGGGAGCAGCCGATTGCTGATGTTTGCCCTGCCGCTGGCACTGGCCGCCGCCAGCGACAGCCGCGCGCATCACGCTGCCGATTTCACAGCATTACACCGCGCAATCGATGAGCTACGCAGCGCTGCCAACGTGCCCGGTGCTGCCGTGGTGATCGTCGACCGCGACGGCATCATCTGGGAATCAGGCTTTGGCGTGGCCGACAATCTAACGCGCGAACCAGCGACTGTTAACACAGTGTTTCGCATCGGTTCGGTAACCAAGATATTCACGGCGGCGGCGCTGGTGCAGCTGGCGCGACGCGATGATTTCAGTGTTGACGACGCGATATCGAAACACTTGCCACCAGGCCTGTTCTTCAACCGCTGGAGCCAAGAACAACCGATTACGGTCGCGCACCTGTTGGAGCACACCAGCGGATTCCGAGATTGGACGAAAGCCGAGTTCGACCACAACATTCCCGTCAGTCTCGAGCAAGGCTTGGCGCTGTCTCCGCAGTCACGTACTGCCCGCTGGAAGCCGGGGCGGCACTCTGTATACTCCAATTCCAATTACGGACTCGCCGGCCTGGTGCTCGAGCGCGTTAGCGGACAGCGCTACGAAACGGTGATCCGGGACACGCTGTTCGACCCCCTCGGAATGCATTCAGCAACCTCGCTGCAAACACGCACCACCGGCCTCGCGACCGGTTACGACCGCGACGGTATCACGCCAATACCTTATTGGCATATGATTCAGCGCCCCGCCGCCGCCATTAACGCGACGGTGCGCGACGTGGGCGCGCTGGTTGCGATGTTGCTCAATCGGGGCCACTACCGGCAACACACTGTACTCACGCCCGCCGAACTGCGGCGCATGGAAACGCCGCGCACCTCGCTGGCAGCGCGCAACGGCCTGCAGTTTGGCTACGGGCTGGGAATGTACTCCTATTACCGCAACCAGTTTCGCTTCATGGGACATGGCGGCGATGGCGATGGCTATTTGTCGCGCTTGGGCTATTGCCAGCAACTCGCCGTGGGTTATTTCGTCGCCATCAACAGCTACAATCCGCCTCTCATACGACATTTGCACAGACTGATTGAAGACGCGCTCACCCGTGACCACACACCCGCTGCCGCGCCGCCATTGGCGCGACTGGATGCTGGCCTACTACGCCGCTACAGCGGACATTACGTTCTTGCCACCCGGCGTTTCGGCTGGCAATCCGCGCAGCGCAGCCTGCTGGTAAGTGCTGCCGAAGAAGGCAGTCTCTATACCCAAGAAGGCAACGGTGAACGCAAGCTGTTGCTACCGGTAACTGCCAAGACCTTCCGGCGTGCCGACGACAACGATGCAACCTCGGGCTTCTTCGAAGACGGTGGCAAGCTATTCTTTCAGGACGAAGATAACTGGATCAAGGTCGCCGAGGCGACGCAGTTTCAAGATTGAACAAGCGGCGCATTGGGTAGGTGCCGTCGCACCTCGGAAACTCGCGCTATTGCACCGATTGGTGCCAAGAGGTTGGTGCGCTCGGTTCCCATCGAACCGGTGAGGCCCGCCTCCCTTGGCAGTGTGGGGTCACCGAGCGCAGTTTCACTTTCGCAAACGGCGTACCAATTCAATCAAGCCTAAATTTCGACATTGCCGAGTCATTCGCGATCAAAGAGTTGGCATGCTCTTGTGCATTTCGCGCCGATAACTCGACGCGGCTCACTTGAAAATTTTCAGCAAAACAGTATCGCCACGCATGGGGTGGCCGACGATAAACCCGACACTCCGACAGATTATCGACGATGGTCCGTCATTTTTCCGAAAAACCGGCATTGCAGCTCAATCGATCCATACCAACTCGGCCGGTTGCCTGATCGTTCCGTAAACGATCGCCTTTTGCTGCCAGCGGCGCGCCAACGCTAGAGCAGCCTCACGGCCCATACCGAGAACCAGAACACTGTGCTCCGGCGGCCAATCACCCTCGAGGGCAAAACCGACCGCATCAGCAGTACACCACCCCGCCTCATACAGGTAACGCTTCAACTCGGTGTTGCGCCGCGCGTTGTCGCGCGCTGGAAGCGCACGCGACTGCGGATTACTGGCAGTGATAAACGCCCACTCATTGACACGGTGTGCACTTAACAGTGTGTCGAGGGGGGGATGGCATTGGCCTATGCGGATATCAATCGGCTGCTGCCAGCCGATGACACGGTAGACTGTATCCAGATAGGCTTGGCGCAGTGCTTCATTTGTGATTCTGGCCATGACACGCGCTTTTTGGGTGCGCCGCTCCGCTATGTTTTGCTCAGGCAACGAGGGTCGGCCATACGACATAACCCAGATAGCGCTCGGGTCCAATTAGCACCACCGCGTCCGCGCGCAGTTGCCGCGCTGTGGGCGAGCGGCCGCGGCGAAGATATGTCTGCAGCACCTGCACCGGGTCATCGCCTGGCCGAAAGTTGATCGAGCGGCCGGTCAGCCGCACGCGTCTGCCGACGTAGCTACCGTCACCTGCACTGCGGCCGAATTTTGACTTGCCGAAATCGCGCACACTGGCCCAACGATGCGGAAACGCCGCTTCGGCGTGCGCGGCGAAAAACAAACAAATATCAAACTGCTCGATACCGCTGGTGCCGTTGCAGTAGTGCAACGCGCAGCGCCCGGTCAGCGCAGTGCAAAGCAGCCGCCTGCGGTACAACAACCGCCAGTCGGGACGGCGTGCGAAAAGATCCTCGCGCTCCTGCTCCGCGATGCGCGCCAGCCGACGCAAATCGGTTTTCGTAATACGTTCAAATGTGTCGGAACTCACTACTTGATTCTCTTCCACCAAGTGCGCACAACCAACGTGCAGCCGCCCATTGGTGATTCGGCCTCAGTTGACGCGAAACCGCTGCAACGTCTCCCCAACCAGTTCGATACCCAAGCCCGGCGTAGTCGGAATTTGCACCATACCATCACTCAGACTGATCGGATCAGTCACCAACTCACGCCGGAAAGGGTGCGAAGAACGGTCGTACTCCAGAATCGGGGCGCGGGCAAACAGCGAGTGATGCGTCGCGGGC
>JABAOE010010589.1_pt2 | contig 18259 bp, 19 predicted proteins | sample 7062141 | NCBI WGS metagenome assembly JABAOE01 (sample SAMN14538627, study PRJNA623070) | marine sediment metagenome | biome: marine biome [ENVO:00000428]; feature: marine pelagic biome [ENVO:01000023]; material: deep marine sediment [ENVO:00002113] | place: India: Gulf of Khambhat ... | reverse complement strand
CAGCTCGCCAACGCAGGCGGGACGCAAGAATCGAGCTCAAAACTGCGACACAGGATCGAAAATATGTCTTCAGCCAATTTAAAAAGCGAAGAGCATCATCCAGCGCCGGCATTCGGTCTGGGAGAGCGCTGGCGCTGGTATTCACAGACCGTCAAACAACGTTTCAGGCTCTATGTTCACGGTCCGAGACATCGCGAATGGCCTACAATTCAGCGTTCGCGGGCAATGAACCACCAAAGCGGCATTGATATCGATTCATGTCTTCCGACTCACTCCCGGCAATAATCCTTAGATTTACCCGCCTCGGCTCGAAGCAGGTCTTCGCCGGCATGTTGCTATTGGCAGCATTAGGCTTGCTGCCGATCCAATTGNNCAATTGGCAGCGCTGGAAACTGGGAAATCTTCCGAGCCAAAACCTAATTCGGCCGAACGGCAAGACGAAAACGGGAAGCAAGGGGACGCCAGTGAAGAGAAGGGAGCAAAAGGCCCGGTCACGGAAGCGCAGCGACTCAAGCGTCTGGAGCAGGTGGTACAACTCGACCAGGAGAAGCTGGCAGAAACGAGAAAACAGCTGGCTGAGCAAGAGGCATTCTATGATGAGCTCAGTACTGGCCTGGAGCAGGAACGACCTGAACTCACCGAGAGGAAGAAACAACTAAAGCAACTTGGCGGTATCGGGGCATCCGACAAGGCCACCGCGCTAGGCAAGGAAATACAAACCCTCGAGGAAAAGATCAAGGTTCGCACGGAAGAACTGGAAGTGCGGTTCAACACCGTAAAAACACTCAAGGGCCAGATTCAGGCCTTGGAAAAAAAGATTGCTACCGATAAGCAGGCATTGCAGACACTGATGAACCCGACAGCACCGTCGCCTGCCGTCACTGCTACGCCACCCCCCACCGAAACAAATGTCGGCACGCCGCCGGCCACAGCGCCAAGCCCAGCGCAGATCGTCGCGCCCGGCGTCGTTCCGAGCCAGCCGCTGACGACCCAGCAACCAAAAGAAGCCAAACCCGAAACTGCTGAACAGATCGAGGCCCGCAGAGAAGCCGAAATGCTCAAGGCTGAAATGCAGGCGGCCGAGCAAGAACTGGTGACCTTTGTCGAACGCAAGCAAGACCTCGAACAGCAGATCGAACTGGAGCAGAAATTACTCGAGTCTGCCGAGATGTCACGTGACAACCTTGATCGCGCCCTGAATGTGGCTCGCACCGAAATGCACCAGCTCATAGAGCAAGGCGCCGGTAGGGCCAAGCTGCGCGATGTCCAGCAGCGCATCGACAACATACGGCTATACGTCGAGCAGAACCGTTTGGAGATTGACCGGCGCCGTGACTACATCGAGTCGCTTTATCAACGCGGCGAGGACCTAAGTGCAGAACAGTTGACGGTCACCCAACAGCTCAGGGAAAAACGAGAAGAAGCGGAAGCCGCGCGCAAGCGCAGTGTCTGGTTGCAAAGCCCGCTGCATCCGCACAATTTGTGGCGTTGGGTCCTCGAGCGTGGCCCTCGTATTCTAATCGTCATCGCCGCCGCTTGGATTCTGCTGATGCTGGTTCGCATATCGAGCCGTACGATTGCGCGTACCTTAATGTCGAAAGCGGGTACTCAGCTCAGACGCGGCACCAATCGGGCAGACACTCTGGCACTGAGCGGCCAGAGCGCTGCAACTGTGGTGATCATTATCGGTGCGGCTCTGCTCACGTTCCAGGAAGCTGGGGTCGATGTCAAAACCGTTCTGGGAGGTGCGGCGATTCTCGGCGTTGCATTTGCATTCGGTGCGCAGAACCTGATGCGAGACTATTTCACCGGCATCATGATCGTCCTCGAGGACCAATATGAACTCGGCGACCTGATTACCATCGGCGAGGTGACAGGGACCGTGGAAAAGGTCACTATGCGTACCACGGTGCTGCGCGATTTTGAAGGACGGGTGCACTTCATCCCCAACGGCGAAATCAAGGCGGTCACCAATCGTACCTACGTTTGGGGTAGAGCCTTGCTGAGGATTCCCGTTTCGTTGAAGGAAGATCCGGATAACGTCATTCGAGTACTTCGTGAAGTTGAAGAAGAATTTCGCGTTGATCCGGAGTTTGGTCAGTGGGTAACGGATGACCCAGTTGTGCTCGGGGTCGACAAGTTTAACGAGTATGGGATGGTTATCGTCACTTATATTAACACCCGTCCTGACACGGTTTTCCAGACCCGACGTGAACTGCTGCGGCGAATCAAGAGGCGATTCGATGCAGAAGGCATCGAGATATCGGTTCCTCATATCAGGCTGGTGCAGGGCGAAGACACTGACATCACACTCCTGAAGGGGCAGTGACGCAACGATGATTCCAGCAAAAGACGCGCTCGAACTATTGCGGGAAGGAAACCGCCGCTTTGTCTCGGGGGTACGCAGCATCGATACCATGACCAGCACAATTCGACGCGAGGAACTAATTGCCGGCCAAGCGCCGTTTGCCATTATTCTCGGCTGCTCTGACTCACGCGTACCGGCGGAGATGGTGTTCGATCAGGGCATGGGTGATTTGTTCGTGATCCGTGTCGCGGGCAACGTTGTAGCGCCATCCCAGATCGGCAGTGTCGAGTTTGCCGCCGAACGATTCGGCACTCAGCTCGTCGTGGTGCTGGGTCACTCCATGTGCGGCGCCATTGAGGCCACGTTAGAAGAACTTGGGCGCCCGTCAGGCGACCAGTCCCCCAATTTGCGCTCTATCGTTGGTCGGGTGCGGCCGGCTGTCGCGCCACTGCTCGAGACAGAGCTCGCCAAATCACCCGAGGCTTTGTTGAAGCAAGCCGTGCGAGCCAACATTCGAGCGTCGGCGAGCCATCTCAGACACGGCTCACAGATTCTCGAGCAGCTCATTCAAAAGGGCCGGCTTGCAGTCGTTGGCGCCGAGTATTGGTTGGAAACGGGCGAAGTCGAGTTTTTTGATGGCGTTCCCGCTTAACCAGACTACCGGGTTTAGACTGGCCTGAGGGCGCACGATCGCGAAGCGGCTCTCGGTGCCGAGGAAGGTACGGGCCGGGCCTAGTGGAGATGCGCGATCTGCGGGCGCGACCGCTCGCCAGGCGAGAGGTGTACCGACAGCACAGACGTGCCGAGCAAAATAATCGAGCCTTTTAGCCGGTTATTGCCGGTATCGCTGAACTCGAAATCAAAAACGCGTCGCAGGCGAATCCTTCCATCTGAGGCACGCGCGATCCTGATACTGTCCACGGCAACCGTCCAATCGAGAAACTGTACGCTTACGGCCTCGCAAGCACGTCGACCAGCATCGAGCGCAGCTTCACGAGCCCGCATGCTGTCGACCCAAAGCCAGCCACCGAATACAAGAACGATGAGCGCGACCAGCTCGAGTGTCATAACCGAACTTGCCCCATGCGGAGATTATGGATCAGCAATGCCGACCTGCACCAATATCGGTTCGATGACGCGTCGGACATCGTCCGGCACNNTGCCACCATTGATGTAGACCCGATCCAGGTCCAGTACGGTTTTTTCCATGTAAACGGGCATCGCTTTGCGTGTGCCAAAAGGTGACGTGCCGCCAACCGCATAGCCGGTGTGACGGCGCGCGGTTTCCGGACTGCACGGGGACACTGTCTTCACGCCAATCGTACGCGCCAGCTCCTTAGCCGACACCTTCAGGTCACCATGCATCAGCACGATGAGTGGCTGCTTCGTATCGTCTTCAAAGATCAGCGTCTTGATCACGGCGTGCTCGTCAACAGCGAGCTCACGCGCCGATACTGCCGTTCCGCCATGTTCTTCGTAGGCATAAAGATAATCAGTGAATTCGACTTTGTGAGCACGCAATACGCGTACCGCCGCCGTCACCGGCGCTTTTGCTTTTACCATGACAATCGTCTTTGCTTTTAAGCCTTTTTACTTTTTATACGTATTTGGCTCTAAGCCTAATTGGTTTTAAACCGCAGCGACAAGAACCTGATACAGCATACGCACCATTCCCGCAGTAGCGCCCCAGATGTAATAGTCTTCATAAGACATCGCATAATAGTGGCGCTGCCGGCCATTTACCTCGCGAGAATGTGCCTGGTGATTAGCCGGATTGAGAAAAAACTCGAGCGGCACTTCAAATACTTCCTGGACCTCGAACGGGTCCGGCCGCAGCTCGAATGGCGGTTCGACCCAACCAACGACCGGCGTGACGCGAAAACCAGTCATGATGTCGTAATCGGGAAGCCGGCCAACAATTTCGATTCTGCTGCGGTCAAGTCCTGTTTCTTCCTCAGCCTCTCGCAATGCAGTTGCCTCGCGATCCGGGTCGCCTTCGTCGACCCGTCCACCAGGAAAACTGATCTGTCCGGCATGGTCGTGCAGGTGCGATGTACGCTGGGTAAACATTAGTGTTGGGCCGTGCGGACGATTCACCACCGGCACGAGCACCGCCGCCGGTACCGGACGGTGTTCCGGTGGGTGCACGAATTGCGGCAAGTCGCGCTCCCACATCAAGTCCTGCCGCCGCGCCAATCGGGCTGCAAGCCATTCACGACTAATAACCGATCTAGTTGAAAACAAAGACAGCAACACCAAATCTGTTTACATGGGTATATTCTAATACCGGAGCATAAGATCACTTTGGCTGGCTCGAGGTGGCGACTTCGCTCCCGAATGAAGGCACGATAACGACCCGGCTCCTAAGACATCCGAACCAAGGAGAAAATTCATGAAAATTCTCTATTTGATCACTGCACTCATGCTGCTGCTTAGCGCCAACGTGTTTGCCATGCGCTGCCCGCTTGACATAAAAAAGATCGATGCCGCGCTAGCACAGGGCCCAACACTGTCGTCTGAGAACATGGCGCGCGTGAAGCAACTGCGCGCCGAAGGCGAAAGTCTGCACAAGTCGGGAAAGCATTCCGAATCAGTGAAGAAACTCGGTGAGGCAATGCAAATTCTAGGTATTGAATAATGCAGCGAGAGAGTATGGGCGCGGTCATCTCTCGATGCGTGCTGATTGCCGTGCCCATTTTTCTCGTTTTTAATGCCGAAGCCGCCTGTCAAAGCGAATTGCGCATACTCGCGGACGATCTTGCCAGCGTAAAATTGACGTCTGCGCAAAGCCAGCTAATTGCCGACAAGGTTCTGCAGGCACGGCGACACTGTTGGGTACAGCGAGAAGAGGCAGCAATGGAGTTGATAAACAGTGCCCGCAGAATGGCCGGGTTAAAGGAGTCTTCCGGGAAATTCGACTGGGAAACGGTGCCGCTGGAGACCCTCGAAGGCCCGCAGTCAGGCTATCAATAAGCACGCGGATGCCAATTGCGCTGGGAATGCGCAACGCAAACGATTACATTTTTTAACTTCTGCCCGCTACGCGATTGTTGTCTGCCCGTACCGTCCCGGTTTGAGCAAATAGCCTCTTTGCGTCGAGGCAATGGCCGCTTTGTCGCGAAAAAATCGCCCGCTTGGGCCATCATGCAGCAGCATCACTAGCCAAGTCGCAGTATCGGCGCCAAATCGCGGACGACAGCGTCGCTGCCAACATCAAGGCTCGCGAGAATATCCCGCACACGTCGCTATGCCAGCTGCCTGCAGATCTCAACACCGATTCCCTTATTGTCGCCCGTTGCTAATGCCACACACTTGTCAATGATGGTCATCAGTTATTTGTGTTCGCGGTCGTTCGCAAGGCATTTCTCAAGCCTTTACCGCTGTGACGCAGCGTCGACCGAACACAGCGCGGCCATGTTCACCAATCTCCGAACGGTCGCGGTCGGAGTCAGAATATGCACCGGCTTTGCGGCACCAAGCAGCATCGGTCCGATCGTGATCCCCTCACCTGCCGTCACCTTTAGAAGATTAAAAGCGATATTTGCCGCATCAAGATTGGGCATGATCAGCAAGTTTGCCTCGCCGGTGATACGTGAGTTGGGAAAGATGCGTGTTCTGATCGTCTCGTCCAGCGCTGCGTCACCATGCATTTCCCCTTCAACCTGTAGGTGCGGGGCACACTGCTCTAGCACCTCGCGGGCATGACTCATCTTCACTGCAGAGGCATCACGCGATGAACCGAAATTAGAGTGTGACAAAAGTGCAATATTAGGTGTCAAACCGAAACGCTGCACCTCCTCGGCTGCGAGCATGGTGATCTCGGCGATCTCTTCAGCACTCGGATCCTTGTTGACATAGGTGTCACATATGAAGACGGTTCTTCCCGGCAAAATCAGCATGTTCATTGCCGCAAAGCGGTTAACGCCAGACCTCAAACCAATGACATCGGAAATGTATTGCAGGTGCAGCGAAAACTGCGCAAGGGTGCCGCAGATCATTGCATCGGCATCTCCATGATGCACCATTAAAGCGCCCATAAGAGTCGTTCGACGCGAGACCTCGCGTTTCGCATACTCCTCGGAAACCCCTTTGCGCTCCATCATTCTATGGTAGTCGCGCCAGTACTCACGAAATCGCACGTCGCTATTGGGGTTGATCAGATCGAAGTCGCGTTCCGGTTTGATGCGCAAACCACATTTTTCAATCCGCGGTAGAAGCACCTCCGGGCGTGCTACGAGCATCGGCCGTGCCAACCCCTCGTCAACAACGACCTGAACCGCCCGCAGTACTCTCTCGTCCTCCCCCTCGCAATACACCACGCGTTGCGGATTGACTTTGGCAGCGGCGAACACCGGCTTCATGATCAATCCAGAGTGATAAACGAATTGCGTTAGCTTTTCGCGATAGGCAGAAAAATCCTCAATTGGACGCGTAGCCACACCACTCTGCATCGCTGCTTTTGCAACGGCTGGCGCAATTGTCACAATCAGCCGTGGATCAAAGGGTTTCGGAATAAGGTACTCCGCTCCAAACTGCATTTCCTGGTTGCCATAAGCCATGGCGACAACGTCCGATTGCTCGGCCTGGGCAAGCGTGGCTATCGCATCAACGGCTGCAAGCTTCATCGGTTCATTGATTGTCGTTGCTCCAACGTCGAGGGCACCACGAAATATGAATGGGAAACAAAGAACATTATTAACCTGATTCGGAAAGTCAGAGCGCCCGGTAGCGATCACAATATCGGAACGCGCCTGCTTTGCTACATCCGGAAGAATTTCCGGTTCCGGATTGGCCAATGCGAGGATCAAGGGCCTGTCAGCCATCTTCTTGACCATTTCGGGCTTGAGCACCCCAGCTGCAGACAAGCCAAGAAAAATATCAGCGCCCTTAATGATCTCGGACAAAGTGCGCGCCCTTGTTTCTTTGGCATAACGCGCCTTGTTGTCGTCCATCTCCTCAGCTCGGCCTTTGTAGACTACGCCCTTGATGTCACTAACCGTAATATTGTTAACTGGCATGCCAAGGCTAACCAAAAGGTCCAGACAAGCCAGCGCCGCTGCACCTGCTCCCGAACAGACCAGTTTCGCTGATTTGATGCTCTTGCCGACGACTTTCAAACCATTGGTAACCGCTGCCGCGACGATGATTGCGGTGCCGTGCTGATCATCATGAAACACGGGTATGCGCATCCGCTCGCGCAGTGCCCGTTCAACGTAAAAGCATTCCGGCGCCTTGATGTCCTCGAGATTAATGCCCCCAAACGTGGGCTCCAGACTGGCAATGATGTCTACCAGCTTTTCGGGATCGCTCTCATTGACCTCAATGTCAAATACGTCGATGCCGGCGAACTTCTTGAACAAGACGGCCTTGCCCTCCATCACCGGTTTGGAGGCTAGCGGACCGATGGATCCCAGCCCAAGCACCGCTGAGCCATTGCTGATCACGCCAATCAGATTGCCCCTGCTCGTGTAAAGGGGTGCTGCGGTCGGGTCATTCACGATTTCCTCACAGGCTGCCGCGACACCAGGTGAATAAGCCAGTGCAAGATCACGCTGATTCGTCAGTCCCTTGGTCGGGGTAACAGAGAGCTTTCCCGGTAAGGGATTACGGTGGTAGTCGAGTGCCGCTAACCTCAATTGCTCGTCCATTTGGGCTCCGAGTGTGCTGGTCAGATCGCGATTATACGGACTCACGCCGGCACTGATATTGCACGCATTTGGTCCGCGAGATCTGTTCCTTGAGAAAGAAAGCAGCCGAGTCGCTTGTGTTAACTTGCCATGTCCCGACATGGATGTGGTTGAACGAGCGACGGGCGAGAAGGAGAGTTCAAGATGATTTATTTCGCGAGGCCTGCGTTGCGACGCTTGCTTTTGACCGCCGCTTTTCTGTTCGCGCCCTTCTCTGCATGGTCGCAGTCCGAATACAGCCCGCCATTCTGGGAGGTGCGTTCTGAAAACAGCACTGTCTACCTGTTCGGAACGATTCATGTCGGTAGGCCTGATTTTTATCCTCTGCCGCCAGCAATCGAGGCCGCTTTCGAAAAGTCTGATATGTTAGCTCTCGAGGTCGATCCGGCAAATGACCAGCAAGCAGTTGCCGCGGTCGTGGCAGCAATGTACGCACCGCCGGACAATATCGAGAATCATCTGTCCCCATCACTATTATCAAAGGTATTAGAGGTTTCTTCTACTTACGGCGTTCCTTTCGAGCAGCTTCGGCAGATGAAGCCGTATCTATTGATGTTCACCCTAACCACTCTCGAATATGCGCGCCTTGGTTACAGCGCGCAACTGGGGCTGGAGACATACTTTTCGCAACGGGCCCGCAACACCGGCAAACAAATAACTGCTCTCGAAACCATGGCGCAGCAGATGCAGATGTTGGATCAGCTGTCGCTACAGTTACAGACTGCAATGCTGGAGATTACAGTTGATGAACTTGCCAATGGAGAAGTTGCAGGGCTGGTAGCCGATATGGCCAAGTCCTGGCAGTCAGGAAACATCGAGGCACTCGACGCGGTACTAAACGTCGAGAAACGCCGATTGCCCGATGCGTTGGCAAATGAGTTTCACCAAAGGTTTCTGTCTGATAGAAACCTCGATATGGCGCGAAAAATAGAAAACATGCTGAGTAACGACCAAACCGTTTTCGTGGCGATTGGAGCACTGCACATGGTCGGCGCAGATGCCATCCCGGCACTATTGGCAGGAAAGGGATACCAGGTAAAGGGGTCACATTGACTAACCGCACACAAAGCTGAGCGGCCCGGTGCCGTTCCTACATTGGTGGCGCCGAAGCCGACCCCAACACCTCACATGACGTTTCCTCGATCTTGCCTTTCACCGGATAACCGCCCTCTCGACCAATACTCGCTCACAGCGGCCAACGCCTCTTGGAGAAACACGCGGTAACACCGCTCAGCGCCTGATTGAGAACACCAAAACGTTACAGGCGCACTTGCGGATCAGCTAAAAAATCGTCCACGGCAGATCATGTGGTCACTTTGCCGTGGTTTGCCCTATTGGCGCCACGATAAAACTGCGTCTCGGGTGGCCGTAAGCGGTTTAAACCTCGGGTGCGAGTGCAAGCCAATCAGCGTGTCCGGAGCCTCGCGCGACCCGCGCCGCGTGATCGCGAAACAACTAGGCGAGTTCTTTCACCATCTTTTGATGGGGTATCGTGACCTCTATAAATTCTTCGCCGACCTTCTGATAACCCAGCTTCTCGTAAAAACCGACCACACTCGAGCGTGCGTGCAGGCTCAACAATGTATATCCTCTAGCGGCAAGGATCCCCTCGACCCGACGCATCATGTTGCTTGCCAACCCCTGCCTCTGACGTGAGGGCAAGACCACGGTTTGGCGAATCTTCGCCTCGTTGGCCGACAATGGAACCGCGGTAACACAAGCGACAAGTTTCTGATGGTCAAACAATCCAAAATGCAGCTGTTCCGATTCGCTATGTAAGTCTTCTTCATCCAACGATAGGCCCAGCGGCACGCGCAATACCGCTTGGCGCAAACGACATGCGGTTCGGTATCGTTCGGAACCGAATTCGATTTCCTCCAGAATCACGGACGAATGTCCCGCTCGAGCGGTTCCACCTCATCCGGCTTTCTTGTTGTCTCCCCCCTTTTTGCTGGCATCGCTACCCGGCTTTGCGCCGTCCCGAAGCGTCTCAAGCGCAGACTTCTGCATCTCCATGGTTTTGATCGTCATCTCGACCATGCCAACATTCATTTTCAGCCAGCTTTCGACGGCTTTGAGTTCGGCAATTTTTCGTTCAATTTCGGCCGGATCAAGAGTGGGCTGGACCACGCCCGGAAACGGGAAGTTCATGGGATTCCACATTTTCTGAAAATGTTCGAACCAGTCTTTGGAACCGAAATCATTAGTCACTTTAAAACCTCCACCATCGCGCTGTGCGCAATCCTTGTTCTAGGGGCACAACTTCAAGGATTACGCGGGCTTGAACAAATCCAAAAAGTACGACACTACGAAAGGCAGGGTAAAACTGGCCATCTGCTATCTCCACATTACATTGTCGGACCAAGAACCCATGGTGCAAACTCGTCTTCACCATAACCCCATTGTTCGCTCTTCGACCTCTGTCCCGACGCGGTCTTGAGTATCAAGTCGAAAATCTGCTGGCCAACTTCGTCTATCGTTGCCTTACCATCAACGATCAGTCCACAATTGATATCCATGTCTTCTTCTTGTTTTTGAAACAAGGCACTGTTAGTCGCCAATTTAATGCTTGGAGACGGCTTGCAACCGTACGCCGAACCACGCCCAGTCGTAAAGCAGACAATATTAGCGCCCCCTGCAACGTGGCCGGTGACAGAAACCGGGTCGTAACCGGGTGTGTCCATGAACACAAAGCCTTTTGCGGTCACCTGCTCTGCGTATTCGTAGACATCCATCATGCCCTGCGTGCCACCCTTAGCGACTGCTCCGAGGGATTTTTCCAGTATAGTTGTCAAACCACCCGCCTTGTTTCCGGGTGACGGATTGTTATTCATCTCACCGCCAAGACGGGTCGTGTATTCCTCCCACCACTTGATGCGCTTGACAAGTTTCTCGCCAACTTCCCTCGNNNCTCGAAACAGCGCGCCGCGTCAGTAAATGCTCCGCACCATAAATTTCAGGGGTCTCGGAAAGAATCGCGGTGCCGCCATGCATGACGAGCAAATCGGCCGCCGCACCAAGAGCCGGGTTAGCGGAAATACCTGAATATCCATCAGAACCACCGCACTCGAGCCCCAAGGTGAGATGGTTGGCCGGCAACGCCTCGCGCTTGACGAGATTTGCGTCAGGCAATATCTCCTTGATCATGCTAATCCCGAGGTCGACAGTTTTACGCGTGCCACCGGTATCCTGAATAGTGAACGCCTTGAGGTGGTCGCTACGTTTCAGGCCCTGCGCGGCAAGGAGATTATTAATCTGATTTGCTTCGCACCCCAGGCCGATCAGCAGCGACGCGTAGAAATTCGGGTGAATCGCGTAACCACCGAGAGTGCGCCGCAAGACCCCTATCGGTTCGCCCTCCGACCCCATGCCGCAACCAGTACGGTGATGGATAGGCACCACGCCGTCGACATTGGGATACTGCGCCAGGAAATCATCGTCAAAATATTTCGCAATTAGTCGGCAGACGTGCGCCGAACAATTGACGCTGGAGATCACACCCAGGTAGTTACGCGTTGCCACGCGCCCGTCATCCCGCTTTATTCCCATGAACGTTGCCGGCTCGGCAACGAACTCAGTGGGCGCATAATCGGCACCGAAAGCATAGTCTCGCTCGAAATCACCCATCGCGAGGTTGTGAACATGTACATGGTCACCTGGATTGATCGGCTGTGTAGCGAAGCCGATGATCTGGTTATATCGGCGCACCGCATCACCGGGTTTCAGCGCACGCGTGGCGATCTTGTGCCCTGCCGGTATGGTTACCGCAGCCCGAACCCTCTCTTTCATGATTTCCGTTCCCGCCGGCAATTCGGCTCGGGCAATGACCACGTCGTCTGCAGCGTTTAGTCGAATGGTCAGGTCGGCGGCTTGTAGCATGATGGTCCTCCTGGAAGCATTTCCGGCCGAGCGGTCTTGGACAAACATACAATTGCCCGCCTCGCGATGATCAGGTGACACCCGACGCCGGTATATCGGGTCATTATAAGCTCGCGTCTCCAGTCGATGCGAGGACGCGCACAAGCCCATGCTACCCCTACGCGCTGCAGGGATGACCCTCGCCAACCAGCATCGGCAGCCCGCTCGCCCCGCTAGCGCCATGTCAACAGGGGGGATGCACTCCAGACCGAACGGTGGCCAGACACGGCTGCCGCGCCTCTGGCCCTAACTGCCAGTTGCATGCGGCATAACCGAAAGCGAAACATCGCCCTCACCCAGTCCCGAACGATTACTGTTCGCATCACAGTCCATGACCCCACCGAGCCAGCATCGTTCGCCGCAAGCTAGACAGCCAGAAATGCTGCGTCAAAATAATCGCCAACTGGAAGTGGCGATAGCGCCGAATGCCCAGCAAAGTCTGCGGCAGAACGGCTTTTACAGCCACGGTGCGAGAAAAGGCCGGGCTACGTGCATACCTTTGCCAATGAAAGCGCTCGAGTCATTGCAACCAACATACACGAAGAAAACCCTACCGCATTTGACGGAAGCAGCATCCGGGTCCGTAACACGAGTGCGTTCAATGATGCGGCAGCCACCAAGACGGCAACCAAGGCCGGCAAGCGGACAGATAACTCAAATTGCGCCGGCTTGCTGTAACACGGCAGAATGGTGGATTGCACCAACCACAGCTGACTGTTTTCATTCACGCTCGGTTCGCGCAGCGCTCATGTGGTCCATGCACATTTTTGCCTGCTATGATATCCAATCGCAGTGGTTCGGTCATCGATAGGGCGTCGACGGCGAGCCCTGTAGAAGGCATTCTCAACCGCTTTGTGAGCGGAGCAGAACCGAGGCTACCGTGATCGGCATGATGGAGTCGCTGACGATTGACCTCGTGAAAGGTAACACAGGGATCAATGCCATTTTTTAAGAATTATCGGCACACCGGTCTGGGAGACTGAAAAAGGGCATTGGAATATGAGGCAAAAGCGTGCGCGTTTCGTTTCGCATCTCGCGGTGATTTTTGGCGACAGCATTACAATCTGAATGACCAGACGTTTAACGTTGGGGAGAGGAAAATGAAATTAGTACGTTATGGTGAGGCCGGACAAGAAAAACCCGGCCTGATTGATGCACAGGGCGCGTTACGCGACTTGTCAGGTGTCGTCAGGGACATTGATGGCAACACGATCAGCGACGAAGCTCTTGCAAAATTGCATGGCGTCGACGTGAACACACTTCCCAAAGTGACCGACAACCCTCGGCTCGGGGTTCCGGTTGGCAATGTGCAGAAACTGATCTGCATTGGCCTAAATTACTCCGATCACGCCAAGGAGTCGAACATGCCGATTCCGGAGGAGCCAATTTCATTCATGAAAGCGGTCAGCGCGCTGACCGGCCCAAACGACAACGTCTTGCTTCCCAAGGGATCAAAGAAAGGGGACTGGGAAGTCGAGCTGGCATTCGTGATTGGCAAGACGGCGCGCAATGTTTCAGAATCGGAGGCGCTCGACTATGTTGCCGGTTACACCATCTGTAACGATGTTTCGGAGCGTGAATGGCAGCTCGAACACGGTAACCAGTGGTCCAAAGGCAAAAGTTTCGACACGTTCGCTCCAGTAGGTCCCTATTTGGTAACCAAGGACGAGATTACTGATCCGCACAATCTTGCCATGTGGCTTGAAGTCAACGGTACTCGTATGCAGACCGGCAACACCAACACCATGATTTTTGGGGTCCAAAAGCTGCTGTCATATCTGTCCTTCTTTGTGACCCTGATGCCCGGCGATATTGTTTCGACCGGCACACCGCCGGGAGTAGGCATGGGAATCAAGCCCAAGCCGGTATTTCTGAAAGCTGGCGACACCATGCGGCTTGGCATCGACGGCTTAGGCCAGCAAAAACAAGCCGTCACAGGGGGCTGAAGTGCGTTTTGCAAGTTGACAACGGCGGCGAGTCAGAAGCGCGCTAAGTGACCGCGCAGTGCACTGGCTAGCGCGCGTTTTCTTGGGCTGCAGGCGCCCGCACTTCCGCACAACTTCTCCAGAACGTGCAGATCGGCGTGGCTACCAAGCTAAGAAAAAAACAACCGTTCTAACTTAATTCAGCATCACTCGATTGGTGCAAATCGCTCAAAACGTGTTCCTTATCGAATTGGGCGCGATCCCATGGAATAATGCAGATCTGATATGGGGCTTTATTCTTGAAGCATACGCCACATCGACTTTGCACTGCGCCGATGATGGATTGGTCAGATCGGCATTGCCGCTACTTCTTTCGCCAACTGGCGCCGAATGCGCGCGTGTATACGGAAATGATTACGACCGGTGCGCTCATTCACGGCGATGTTGCCCGCCATCTTGATTTCAATAGGGCAGAACATCCGATAGCCCTGCAATTAGGCGGCAGCGAGCCAAGCGATCTGGCGCGGGCTGCGAAGCTGGGTGAATCCTGGGGCTACGATGAAATCAACCTTAACTGCGGCTGCCCCTCAGAGCGGGTGCAACGAGGCGCGTTTGGTGCCTGCTTGATGGCCGAGCCACAGCTCGTCGCCGATTGCATAACAGCGATATGCGACGCCGTATCATTACCCGTGACGGTCAAACATCGCTTGGGGATCGACTGCATTGAAGAATACGATTTCGTGGCTCGCTTTGTCGAAATCCTTGCAGCGGCCGGGTGCCGGACGTTTATCGCGCACGCGCGTAACGCCATCCTGAAAGGATTGTCACCGAAAGACAATCGTCAGATTCCGCCACTCAGATATGATTACGTGTATCGCTTGAAATCAGATTTCCCACACTGCGACATCGTCATCAACGGTGGCATCAACACGGCTAATGAAGCGCTCGCACATCTGGATCAGGTTGATGGCGTGATGCTTGGTCGAGCCGCGTATCATGACTCTTATGTGCTGGCAAAACTGGACGGCTTGTTGTTCGGGCATCAGGCACCGACCCGACACCAGGTTGTCGAACGCATGTGGCGCTATGCAGCAGGTGAGGTCAGGAAAGGCACACCGCTGCGCGCAATAACGCGTCACATACTTGGTCTTTACCACGGCCAGCCTCGAGCCAGAAAGTGGCGGCAGCTGCTTTCCGACTCCGACCGCCTCGCCAACAATGACGCCAAGCTGATTTTGCAGGCGCAGGAGCTGTTCGAACCGGCGACAACTGGAGCAGACGCTTAGTCTGCTGAATCACTGCCGATCAGGTGCCACGACCCGAATTTGCCGCTCAAGAAGGGAAATTCTCGCTGGAGTAGACAGGCACAACTCGCCGTCGACTTCGGTCGTGACGGGTTCCGGACCGGCAATCTCGACAGCGTTTGTCCGAAAGGTGCGCACTTTTTGATACTTCTCGATTGAGCCGTCGAACAAGCGGCGTACGTTCAATACCAGCTCCCACTTTGAAATATCGCTAATCACGACCACATCGAGCAGTCCATCGTCGGGCAATGCGCGTGGCGCGATCGACATGCCACCTCCACAGTAACGACCAATAGCGGTAAAGATGACAAATACCTTACCCTTGGTTGTTTCTGCGTTGCTCGATATTTCAAGCTCGGGACATCGATAGGAAGCAAAGCCAGCTGGCAATGCAGCAATATACGTTAATGCACCCCAGCGGTCGCTCGTCACCATCGACACGACATGCGCGTCAAACCCTGCACCCGCCACATTCAGAAAGTGCCTCATTTGCCGGGCGTCGTCGGCTGCATGTTCGATCACGCCGACGTCATGAAAAATAGTATTTCCGCTGGCGATCAAAGTTGTCGCAGCTGGGTAGCGGCGCGGTATTCCCTGACCACGTGCCCAGTCATTGCCACGTCCGACCGGAATAACCGCGAAGGTAAGTTCATTTGCTTCAACGGCACCACAGCTAAGCGCTCCGTTTAGAACCTCATTAAGCGTGCCATCACCGCCGATGCACAGAAGTTTGCGGTAACCATAGAAGACAGCCCGCTCGGCCAGTCGAATCGCATGACCCGCGTCCGTGCTCACCTCAAGGTCATAGGCAACTCCGGCGCCGCTTAGCTCTTTCTCGATACGTCCGCGATCACGAGCAGCTCGACCGCCACTGGATTTCGGATTCAGTATCGCAAACCAGCGCTGTGTCATGGGGATCGCAGACGCGCAGCATCAACGAGCTCGTGCGCGCATTGATCCCGAATAACCGGGAAGAGAAACGCGCACCCCAGTATCGCGTATCCGCGCGCCCCTAACGGCGTACACGGCGAGAACCTTGCCGACCATGCTGCTGACATACATGTAGCTTCCATCCGGGGAAAAGGCAACGCCCTCAGGAATACCATCCATCTCTATTTTCTGGACTGGTGTCAGCTCCAGACCGTCTATCGCAAACACGGCGATGCTTCCCTTAACTGAATGTCCCCAATGTTCGACCGGCAACAGCACGTCGCCACCGAGGAGAATTGCCACAGCGATTCTGCCGCTCGGGCTGATGGCAAAACCTTCCGGCGCATCGCCTGCATTCACGTAACTCGCAACATACGGTGGCCCAGCTGATGATAGGTCGATGACTGTCAGCGCGTCTGCATGACCGTCAGGCAGCCCGCCGTTTCCCGTATTCGCAACGATCGCCATGCTGCCATCAGGGGCAATATCGATGTTGTACGGGTATTGCCCGACGGGCATGTCAAGCTCTTCTCGATAAGAAACCTTTTGACCATCGATCGCAAGCACGCCGATCTGGTTAGTTGTGTTTTTCACCACCAGCGCACGCTTGCCATCTGGAGTAATTGCAACGGCAGCGACCTGATCGCCAATTGGCACCGTATCTACCAGCTTGACCTGCTTGCCGTTGATTGCCAGCACGCTGATCGAGTTGTCAGCACGGTTGGCAACCAAAGCGAGGTCACCCTGCGCGCGAATCGCCATGCCGGATGGTTGACGCCCGATGTTAAGTATTGCGATCAGCGTCGGGGGGTCTGTTTCCAGATCAATAACAAAGAGGCGGTCGTCTGGTGATGGTTTCCACGCTCCGTCTTTCTGTACCCACTTCATAGCACTGGTTACCAAAGCTAACTTTTCATCGGGCGTGACCTGAAGATTGGTTGGCGGTCCGAATACTGAATTGGAAATCGGCAGATTGGCCACCGTGCGCGGACGTGCCGGATCGCTGATATCCATGATGTTGACTAGATCAATGCCTGGCTCGACGAACTGGATCTTGCCCGGCGCACTGAATTCAATTTTGGTGTCGATGCCATTCAATAGGAACGCTTTTCCTGCGTGCGCGACCGAAGCAAGGAAAAACACAAGCAACGCGACTGGAACTACTGCAAGAGTCCTGCTCAACATGTTATGTTGACCGCCTTTCGCTTTTCGTGTTTATCATAATTTGCGATTCTACGCCTCTGTGCCATCCGCCGATCGACTAGATTCGGGCGCGGCGTCATCCACTACCGTGGTACTTTCCGACCACTTCATACTGCGGAAATCGAATCCGTCTCGCATGCTGGGCTTGATCACTGAGAAATACGGCGAGATATCGAAATCACGAGGCGTGAAAAGAGTGTGATGCCGGCGCTGCCAGGTGATGGCGCGCCGCTCTGGCTTGCCTACAGGTTCGTTCACGGGGTCGTTTGCGACGGGAAGGATCGGATACCTGATCGATTGAAACGCTTGCGCGATTACGGTCGAACATATGGCCCGCGTCGGCTCGCCACTGCCAAGCGAAAGCATGCTGCGCCGCCACCGCGTTGGCACCGGCGGTTCCGGCAGCAAATAGCGGGCAAGGTCGATCACGTTCTTCAAGTCGTACCGGTCGCCGAGCCGTGCAACCAGGAAGCCAACGACCTGAGCAATTTCGGCCCGGGACAGTCCGACCGGGCGACAGATGCGCGTGTGAAACCCCGAATAGGTGCTCAATGGCACAGCCCACACGCCCTCAACAAGGTCGGCCTCAATCAGCACCTTTGGATTGCTCTCGTCACTAACCAACTCGGGAAGCAAGCCAACATACAGTGCCGCATGCGACCAGGTTGATTGTGTCAGATACTTTATTGCTGTCGAAACCCGGGTGTTTCCTTCCACCAACAAAACGTCCCCCGGGTGCAACGAACGCTGCAATGCCTCGATGTCACTTGTCGCGAGTGGCTCGAAGCCGCGCAACGGTTCCGAAAGATAGCGCGCTAGCGCCTTGCCGATCTTGCTGCATACAAAATCAAAGCCAAACATTATCGTATTCGCGCCTCAAACCGCCGCAGCGTCGTGGGCAATCAACGCACCCGAGGATGGCATGTTTCTCGCTGAGACTCCAACTAGGATCTCATGATTATTATGAAACAACTGCGTTTTTTA
>JABAOE010004153.1_pt4 | contig 18314 bp, 18 predicted proteins | sample 7062141 | NCBI WGS metagenome assembly JABAOE01 (sample SAMN14538627, study PRJNA623070) | marine sediment metagenome | biome: marine biome [ENVO:00000428]; feature: marine pelagic biome [ENVO:01000023]; material: deep marine sediment [ENVO:00002113] | place: India: Gulf of Khambhat ... | reverse complement strand
TCATCGAGCCGCCCGCGATTGATAAGCCAGCGCGGCGACTCGGGAAGCTTAGATATCAGATAGGCGACGACGAGTCCCGGTATCGCGCCGATGAGAAACATGGCCTGCCAACCGAGGCTCGGCACGACGAGCCGACCGATCTGCCCCGTGACCATGAGGCCGACCGGAAAGATCATTTCATAGAGGAGGAAGAACCGTCCACGTCCACGCGCACGTGACAGCTCACTGATGTAGGCGGCCGCAACGGGCATGTGTCCGCCGATGCCGATGCCTTGCAAGAACCTCAGCAACAACAGCATCTGGAAATTGCCTGCGAACACACAGCCCAGGCTCATGATCGACATAATCGTCACGGCTGCCGTCGCACCAGGAATGCGACCGTGCTTCTCTGCCAAGTTGCTGAAAACGAGCGCACCGATCAACTGACCGACGTAGCTCGCTGAGATCAGAATACCGATCTGCGCAGGCGCGATGTCCCAGAGCATGACGAGAACCGGCAGCGCAAATGCGAGAGACAGCGCATCGAAGGCATCGAAAAACGTCGCCGTGCCGACGACGATGCGCGGTTTCCGATGCCAACGACCGAACGGCACGGCCTCAATGCGCGCGAGCAGCTGCTCGGCGCGCGCAGATTCGTCCGTCGCGCTACTACTCTCCGGTTCAGCCATGAGCGTGCCCGCCCATGCCTCCGCCGACGATCGCGATCGAGCGGTCCTCGAGACCCATGGATTACCTTACGCCAAATATGAGGGGCGCAGTGTACATCAGCGTTTAGCGACCGGCATTGTGCACACGGCCGTGATCGCGGCCATACATTGACGCCCGCACGAGCGTCACCTAGGGTGACTCGAGTGTCCGGAGAGTGTTCATGAACAAATCTGCGCTCATCTTCATGAGCCTTGCTGCCTGCTCATGTCTGTCCTGCGCAGGTGGTGATGATACGTTTCCATCGCGACCGATCGACGTCATCACCCACGCATCCCCCGGCGGCGGCACGGACCTGACGGCCCGTAGCATGATCGCCGGTGCACGTGCTGCACTCGGCACCGATATGGCGGTCGTATTCAAAGGCGGTGGCGGTGGCGTCGTCGCGATGAACTTCGTCGCCGAGAGGCCGCGTGATGGCCATACGCTCATGGCGGTCACGCCGACACATCTGTTTGCGCTCGCGCGTGGCCAGAGCACGGTTGCCATAGACGATCTCGTCGGGGTCGCGCGTGCGACCGAGGATCCTCTCGTTGTGACGACGAGCGCGAGCACCACGGTCGAAACGCTCGCAGACCTTGTTGCTCTCGGACACGAACGTCCGATCAAGTGGGGCACGGGTCTTGTCGGCGGCATCGATCATATCGCTGGTCTCGCGCTCGCAGAAGCGGCCGGCACAACCTTGAGCGCGGTACCGTTCAATGGCGGCGGCGAGGTTGCGGCGAACATCCTCGGCGGTAACATCGACGCGGCGGCGCTCAACCTCAGTGAAGCGTTCGATGAGATCGAGCGCGGAGATTTTCGCGCGCTTGCCGTGATGGCAGACAGTCGCCTGCCGCTGATTCCCAATACGCCGACGACNNCTCGGCTACGACGTCACGTTCTCGACGGTGCGAGGGTACGTCGTTCTACGCGGCACGCCGGAGGACCGCGTGGCGCGGCTCGAGCAAGGCTTACTTACAGGGATGCGGCAACCCGTCTACCAGGCGTATCTCGCCGACGTCGGGTTGTCGCCGAGCGGCGTGGCCGGGCGGGAGATATGGGATCAGCAGATCCGTGAGCTCTATGCGCAGGCGCGCGAGGCCATGCGCATGCTCGGTATGCTGTAACCGTACGCGGCTAGTCTGTCTGCGACCGACCCGTTACTGATTCCATCCTGCGCTGATCAAGTATTCCTCGATCGTCATAAAACCGGGAAACTCGCGGTGCAGCGCGTCGAGATCGATGGGCACGGGATTGGCCATGAACCATTGCTCTCTAGAGACAGCCGTCGGCGTCGCTGAAGCAGAATACTCCTCCCAGGGAATCTGCTCGTAACGCACATCGCGCCCGAGCGCCCGGCCCATCGTTGCAGCAAGATCGTTGAAAGAGATTCTCTGACCTGCGAGATCGAGGCCGCGGCCAATCCACTCTTCCGGATTGGCAAACGCCTCCGCGACGACACGGCCGATGTCGCGCGGCGCAATGTGCAGGCGCGCCATGTCGGGCGGAAACGGCGTGCGATAGACGCCGCTAAGCGCGGCCTCGCGAGCGCCTTCGAGGTTGCTCATGAACGCCGCGGGCCTCACGAAGGAGTACGGTAGGCCAATGGATTGAATGTATTCCTCGATCTCTAGCTTACTTTCGAATTGCGGCACGCCCGTGCCGAGGTGCGCAAACAGCACGGAGCTGTAAACGAAATGCTGCACGCCGGCACGCTTCGCTGCGTCTGCGAACGCCTTGCTCTGTCGAATCTCCTCATCCACACCGATACCGCGGTATTGCTGCACCGAGTACGCGCCGTACGCACCGGCGAGCGCTGCATCCAATGAAGCCGTATCGTCGAAATCGCCGCGTACCATCTCCACGCCGAGCGCGCTCAGCGCCCTCGCCCGTTCGCTGTCCGGATTGCGCGTCAGCCCGCGTACAGCAAAGCCGCGCTCGACGAGCGCTCGAGCGACGGCCCCGCCCTGCGTCCCCGTTGCCCCTGAGACGAGAATGACTCGCGAGCCAGGTGCGTCGTCCTGCGCTAGACCTAGCACCAGCGCAAACCCCAAGGCTAGCGTGCCGAGAAATCCGAGGACGCTTCTACGCGAGACCTTCATATGGCGAATATCCTTCTATTGAGATCCATGGCTTGCGAGCGGAACTAGTCTACGTCGCAACGGCGCGAAGATCAGCCTATACACGTAGAATTGCGTACAGCGACCTAAAACTATCGTCTGTTAGGCTGACGCCGCCCTGCAGACGCAATGGAGTGTTTCATGGCCAATGGCACTAGGCTGATCGCACTTGGTATAGCTTTGATGACAGGCGGCTGCGCGGCGGAGCAGCTGCCGCCGCCTTCAGGTGCGGAAATGTTCGCGATTCATTGCGTGTCTTGCCACGGCCCAACCGGAGAAGGCGACGGCTCCGTTGCGGCCATTCTGACCGTGTCCGTGCCGAATCTACGTACGCTGACTCGGCGCAGCGGCGGTGAGTTTCCCGCGGCGGCAGTGGCGAGCTACATCGACGGCCGCGACCTGCCTGTCGCGCACGGCGAACGCCTTATGCCGGTCTGGGGCGATGTCTTCGACGCAACCACCGGGGTCGTGCCCGGGTCCCAAAGCGCCGAGCTCAGAGTCCAGGCAGTCGTCGAGTACGTGCGCGAGCTACAAGACCCGTAACTCCGGTCGACTCAACCCTCGGTCCTTAGGAACCGGCTCGTCGCCTCCATGTCGCATTCGAACGGCGTCATGTCGATGTCTGGCACATAGATGAGCTCCCGCGCATGGTTCAGGGGCGCTGCGAGATACTCCGGATCGTCGAGCGAGAACTCCACGGCAATCCGCGTGCCGCCTTCGGCGAGGCGGTAGCGCTCGACGACGTGTTTCTGGGCGCCCGACGGCACACCGACCTGATACGGTGAGCGATGATCGGCAAAGTTTCGCGTATCGACGACGAGCGTATCGCCGTCCCAATGTCCGATCGAATGCCCCGAGTGCGTCCGCTCGCCACTATCGGGATGCTCGCGCCCATCCATATAGACGGTACGCACCTCATCCCAGTACTGACTACGGATCGTGATCGTGTCCTCGTTGTCGTTAAAACTGATCTCGATCGGATAACGCGTGCTCGAGACGAGCATGCCTGGACTCGGTCGGCCGATGCATTGTGACTCGGGGTTCTCACGAGAGAGCGGATCGTAAGCGGCTTTGGCAGCTTCACCTTTCTCCGTCAGCACGAGCTGTGCGTTGAAGAAGCCGTCGATGCCGCCCGGGAAGCTCGGCACTTCGGAAAACTTCGCCAACCAGCGCCCTTCGAGCGACGTCGCGCTGGCCGTGACTTCGACCTCGCCGGGTGCAGGACCGACGCCGAGGCCACCCTCCTTGTCGATGGACTCGAGGATCCCGTAGGGATTGCCGTTACGCGCGGGGTGGGCCGAGATGAGCACCCGATCCCCCGGCACGAGCGTATCGCGGCTCCACCCGCGGCGAGCCAAGCCGATTGCCGAACCGGTTTGGATCGACCACTCGACAGGCTGTCCGGCCGCGTTGTCGGCGTCGACGATGAAATAGGCGTGGGGATTGCGGAAGTGGAATTCCTTGATCGTCCCCTCGAATGTCACAGTCGCGTCCATGTCGAGGCCCGCATCGCTGTGATGGGCGTACGCAGGCAGGCAAAGGACGCAACAAAGGATAAGTGCTCTGATCGTGCTCATGTGGCCGCCTCGCTAAGCTTTGCGCGGATTTCGCTGATCGACCTCAGAACATGCGCCAACCCAGGTCCGCGGTCAAGCAGCGCGTCAACGGGCGATCTCTAGTGTCGGCTGATCACTGGGCGTTCGGCTCGGCACGGAGACGTAATCTGCGGCATAGAGGTACTCCGTCGCCAAGCCGTAATCCATCTGCTCGCCCTGCCAACGGCATCGGCTCGAGTTGGCGTCAATGTCGAGGCCCCGTTTTCGGTTGAGATCTAGTAACGAAGGTTGCCCTGGAGTCTCAACACACCTGTCGCTGTGCCAACCGGCAGCCGCGATTCGCCGTCCATCCGCGCGCGTGAACACGAATACGCCATCGTTGGTCACCGTCAGACCGAAACCGCCCTCATGCACGAGCCGATGATGGAACGTGCATAACGTAACGAGGTTTGAGAGCTTGGTCTCACCGCCGTCCGCCCAGTGCTTGACGTGATGCCCTTCGGTGAAGCGGCTGTGCGTACACCCGGGGAAGCGGCAGCCACCGTCCCTTGTTTGGAGCGCACGCTTGATCGCTGGAGGAATCGCACGAGTCTTGCGGCCGATATCCAGCGGCTCACCCGCCGCGTCTTCGACGAGCCCAACTAGCGCGCCATCACAGCCCAGACGGCGGGCTGTATCCACGGCGAGCTGCGAGCCGTTCGCCAACTCGCAGCAACCGCCGCCGAGTGGCTCAGCTCGTCCGTCCGAGTCGCCTTGAGAGAGACGCGATTGATTGATGTGCACGACGACCTGATATCGATCCGCAGCCGAGTCACAGTCGACCGAGTCGCAGCCCACGAAATGCCGCATCATGTGTACAAAAGCATCGGCACGGCGTGCAGACATAGGCTCGTTGGTCGCTTCTTCGATCGTTTCGACGTCGCGCTCAACGGACTGATCGGTCGCCGATGTTTCCGCGGAAACATTAGAATGAGTCTGAATCTCATCCGCAATGGCCGATTCCCGTTCGGCTCGCTCGGCGATGTCCATAGCCGCCTGAATCGATTGCTTTACGAGCGCGCCGATCTCGGCAGGCAGACGCGCGCGCAAGATCATGCTGCCGTCCTCATCATAGTGGTAGTCGAGCGAACGCTTACGGTGTTGAGTTTCTGCAACTGCAGCATCCTCCCAACGCTTAACCCGCGCGTATTTGCGGACGAGCTTCTCAATGTGGTGCGCCGTGCTATTGATCGCAATCTCGAGGAGGATGCTTTCGTTCCCCGGCGTCGCGACACGAGTCAGCGCACGAACCTTCGAGTAACTGAGTTCACCGCGAGAAAACGCGCGGGCGATGCGCGGAAGCCGTTCCAGCGCCCGCGCGGCGCGGACGCGTTCCCGCCCGGCGACCGCACGGATCCCACATTGCCAGTTGAGCCATTGAGCGGTGCTTGCAAGCCCGTGTTCCATGTAGCCCTCCCGCCGATCGAACTCTGCGACGAGCTCGAGAAACCGGCATTCGGCTGCGTTGATGTGGCCCCAAAGCTCGGTGATTTCGGCCTCGAGTTTCTCGATAGCAAGACGAGAACGACTCTGCGAACGTGCTTCCATGGACAGCACCTGTATACTGATTATTTATCCAGTAGTGTCGCAGAAAAAATTATTAATTTCAATAGATTATGATGGAATAATCGTGGATTCCTGGCCGTCACATGGCCCGCGAGAGGCGTCCGGGGAATCGGAAACGTGTTAGTTCCGCTTGGCCACCGAAAGCGGAATCTCCCTTATCGACCTTTGGACGAGCTAGCGATGTAGGCTAACGGCCAGCAGCAGACATACGTGCGTACTAACGTGGTGGGACCGTATCACAGTCCGAAAGCACACATTGAATGTGGGTGGCCTACGAAAAGATGCTGCCGAACAGCAAAAAAATCCTAGCCGATCATTTTTGGCCTCGGTAACACTAGCTCGAACGAGAGTGCCTGGCTAAGCGTTCGCTTCCTTGGCTTGTCGAGTGGTCATACGGGCTTGCCTCTATCTCAACGGAAGCCGGTCTCTTCCATTGGATTGTGCCTGCCACGGGCGAGCAGGGAGTTGGAACCGCTACCGTGGACGGCATAGCCATTAGCCTCTTTCACGGGTCTTGGAATCTTGGACGATACGGTAAACCCCGTAGAGGCAATCGTTGGTGTGACGGGCGAGGTTGACGCAGTAACTGTCTCCGCCGTTTTTGCGTTCCCACGAATCTAGACCGCTCGCCTCCCGCACGCACGCGTTACTCGGCTCTTTACGCGAGTAACGCGCTCGAACGCCGCAAGTGTGCCCGGGGACGACGTATTGGTTGGGTATCAGCGTCTAGTTGACTTCGATCTGGTTGTTGGGCGGTGCTCGTAGGGCTTGAGTAAATGATCGTGGTCTTCCATTAGGATCGTATCGACGAGATCTTCCTTGTTCCGCTCGGCCGTTATTCCCGCGGTTACGGCAGCGACGAGTTCCTCCAGGTAGCGCAGCAGCTCGATGATGTAGGACTCAGTGTCGAGCGACCCGCAGCTAAGAATATACCGCGCGACCGTAACGGTATCTCTCGCCCTGTCTGAGGCAATTGTCTAGGCAGCACTACGCTCGCTGCTCGTGAGGCCGGTGCTGGATAGGCGCAGCGGGCGAATAATCTCTCCGGGCGCGCCAACAATCGAACGGGGCTGCCAGGCCCCTTTTTTGGCGTTTTGGTGTGTTCCGGAGATCCGGTTCGGGCTCCTCGCTAGACGGGTTCTCTTCACGACGTCCGTCGCATTGGCTGAGCCTGCCAGTAGGTGAGGCTGCGCCAAAGCCACTCGAGCGGCCCGAATCGAAATCGAGATAGCCACCACAGACTGAAAATGAATTGAGTGATCCAGATGCAGATCATTACGAGATACGTTTGCACGCGATCGAGCGATCCAAACCAGGCAAGCCCGATGCTAGTGAAGATCAGATTCGCCATCACCGTTTGAGCAATGTAGTTCGTCAGCGCCAAACGGCCAACCGCCGTCAAAGCACGAAACGGCGCGGTACTCTTGCATATGCTCCAGAGCAGAAAGAACAAGCCAACATGACCAAGCGTCATTGCAACCCTCGCGCTTTGTGCAAAGGGTCGCCAACCTAGGCTCGACGGATCGAAATCTGTAGTCCAGCTTGACCATACCTCCCAGATTCGGACGGGAAATCCGATGCCGTAACCGACCGCAGTAAGAAGCAAATAGAACGTAGCGCTTCGCGCGCCGTTTAGAACTCCCCAAGTCATTAGCGCCATGCCGAGAAACATCATCATAAGATCGTTCATGACTCCCTCGGCAAGAGTTATGGTGTCGAAATAAGGAACAGAGTCAGCGTTATAAGTAAATAATGTCTGCCAGTCTCCAGTGCGAGCTTCGATTTCTGTGCGTATCTCGTCATCAGTTGGCCAATAGTTGGCCTGATACTCCGTCCAATCCTCCAATACGGCCCGTTCATTCTCGTTCAACGTTACATCGGGCCCCTGCGCCAGAATTCTCTCAGCTTCTTCACTCAGATTCGCTGTCGTCAACGTAGAGATTAACGAGGCGCTGCTGAACACACCCAACATCAGAGCCGCAAGTAATACAAGCTTCGCTGGGCTTAGAAGGCGAAATGAAAATAAGACTAAGCCCGCCAGACCATATCTGAGAAGAATATCCCCTGGCTGGAGCAAGAAGAACATATGGAACACACCGAAGAAACTGAGCCAGAGCACACGTCGATAGTAAAGATCCGAGATATGAATCGACCCATTCGAATTTTGTGCACGATTCGTGAATAGAATTACGCCCGCCCCGAAAAGGAGCGTGAACAAACCGCGCATCGTTCCGGAGACATATACTTCCGAGAGTGCCCAAAGCCAATGATTAAGTGCGCTGTCGCCACCCACGATCAATGGGTTGCCTAACGGCATTGAGAGATATTCGACGTTAATAATGAAAATGCCGAGTACGGCCAGACCGCGAAGGGCGTCGACGGCCGCAATCCGGTTAGCAGTTGGGCCAGGTCCGCCGCGCGGAAACGCGGCTGAGCCGATGTTGCTGCGAGCAGTCACTAAAGCAAGTTTAAACTGTAGATCACCGCTTGACGCTGTCCGGATGCCTCGCGGGCGGTCCAACATAGGACGGTCGTGCACAGCTAGAGCAATACGCCGCGATCTGATGATCGTGCTCGTAAAGGGCGCGTGGTGTGTCGGGGGCTATGACGATGACCACATGATAAGGCAGAATGACTTTGACACAGGCTCGGNNTGCTGCGACCACGCGTTAGCCTGAAAATGTACTGGCCCGAGTGCTGCATCCTCGTAGTATCCGCGACTGTGCCGCCGCTTATGGTATGGCTCGGCAATCTAGCACTCGACCGTGCCGGTAGCCTGATGATCCTCGGCACAATCCTCGCGCAATTCATAGGGCTTAACAGAGCAAATATCAAGCACGTAAAGAACGTGATCCGCGTCAAGCAAGGAAAACAGCCGCTGGATTTTTCGAACGCCAGCCGGGTGTTTGCGTTCGCATCATTTGTATTAGCAGTGACAGGTGCGGTGCTAGCGCTGCTCTGAGGATTTCAGCCTTTGGCGGTGAAGNNCAGCGTCAGCTTAAGTTCCGCCTTGAGTTGCGTCTCTAGCTCGCGCGCATCGCTTACGAACTCGCACGCCACGTCGGGAATGTCGCTCCAGTTCACAGTGCTGAACCAATGAACTCCTGGCAACTGATCAATATTCGCCACCGGACTCACGGAAACGTCTCATCCCAGCGATTCTTGCGTCGAATGCCTGCTTCACCCCAAAAGCGGATGAAACACGCCGTAACGCTGACTGCAAGAAAGTCCTACTGAAAAACAAAAGATTGCTTTCAATATCTGGTTTTACTCATGAGAGTATCTACTGAAACTGCTCAAAGGAGCTTACCCAAGCGGGGGCGGGTTGGAGCGGCCCACACCGTCCAGGGAGTCCGCATGAACAACGATCAGAATCGGAATCGGGATTTGTACGAAATCCTCGAGATCAGTCCGAATGCCAGTCAGGAAACCATCGAGCGGATGTTTCGCTATCTCGCGCAGCGTTATCATCCTGACCGCGCAGACACGGGCGATGTAGAACGGTTCGATCAGATCGTAAAAGCTCACGACACGCTAAAGAAGCCAGAAAGCCGCGCCGCGTATGATTCCGGCCACAAAGCCAACTCCGATTATCAATGGAGTCTGATCGAGGAAGCAGGCGACGCCGACAACTTTGACGAAGACCGCATGATTCAGGAGCGTGTCCTGTCGGTGCTCTACACTAGGCGCAAGCGCGAACCGCATGAGCCCGGGCTCGGACCGATCCAGCTGGAGCGCTTGACCGGTTGTCCGTACGAAATGCTCGACTTCCACCTATGGTATCTCCAAGAAAAAGGCTGGATCATGCGCAGAGAAAACGGTTCAATCGCGATTACCGCGAACGGGGTCGATCAGCAGCTGGTTCACCGGCGTAGCCCGACGCAGAAACTCATCGCTAAACAATGACGGTCCTTCCGTGGAGGCCTGGGACCGGGCGTTGAGGTAGCTCGACCCGTTCTAAACGCGCGACGGCCATTGTTCTTTTTCTTTTTCGACCGAGGGCTAACGTCATCTCCCGACCAAAAGCGGCCAGTTTGAGGTCCTAATTGACCGCCCCGGCGAGATCGGGTCTGCACGATTCAACGTAGGCTACAAGATCTTCCGTAAGACCGGCCTCGCCGAGAGACCGAAGTACACCCTATCGATTCGATCGCCTATCCCGGCTCACACGCGAAGCGACCGACCTCGATTCCGGGCACCCAGCTCCACGTTCCATAAACGACCGCGGGCTCGACGAAATTCTCGGGGTCTGTGACCGTCAGCTCGTGCTGTAATTCGAGGCCATCCTCGCTGACGGTGAAGCGCTCAGTGATAACCGCGTCCGCACTCAGTGGCGTACCCTCGTCGTCCACGTACGGAAAATCGATATGCGACGTCGTAACCACGAGCGTGTCGCCTTCCCATGATCCCAGTGAATACCCGTGGAGACTCGGAACCGTGCCCTCGGGAACGCTTTCGGAAACCATATCGATCATTAATGTTGCATTCCATTGTTCCACGCGCAGGCGTATCTGGTCGCCTTCATCAATGAACTGGATTGGATACGGATTCAGTATCGCGTTAGGCATCCCCGGTGCGATACAACGAAGCGCGAGCATATCCGTATCGGCGTTCCAGGCTGCTCTCGCAGCCTCAGCCGAAGGTGTATAGACGAAAGGTACTCTGGGACGATGCGATGAACCGAAACCCCAGACGCGAAAGAGACTTCTATCTGCATTTGCTGCCGTGACTGGCGCCTGTTCGGCGTTAGACGACGCTTGCGTCCATCTGAACGGCCGTGAGCGTTCGTGGACGAGATGCTCCTCGCCGTTTGGTAGCAATATGTGCGTGACGAGCATGCTCGTGAGGCCGCGGTTCGAGGGATTTCCCGCGACGCGGACTCGATCGCCTACGCTCAAGCTGTCGCGCGTCAGCCCCCTGCGCATAGCTGCATTCGTCGAGTCTCCTTCGAGCTCCCATTCGACGACCGCCCCGAACTCATCCTCGGCGGCTATCTTCAGCCTGATATGGGGGTTTCTCCAGAGAAATTCTGTGATCTCTCCTTCGAGCTCGATGAATGTGCGCATGTCGTACGGGAAGACGGAGTGGTGGGCTTTCGCTACTCCGAGGGAAGTCAATATCAAACCAAGAATCAGAAAACGCTTTGCGCTTCGTCCGCTGCTCATTGCCATGTGATGTGGCTCCGCTGCTATTGGTCCAGCTACTCGATTTCCCAATCGACTGCGCCCCTCAACGCAGGATCGATCTGTGTTTCGAGCAGCTCTACGAGTCGCCCGTGCTGCTCGCTCGCGGAACTGCGAAAGACAAAAGTAATGCGTTCTTTAAGCGGACTCTTCTTCTCACTGACAATGCGACAGCCATGCTGCTCGAGCACACCGCGATAAGCTGCCGCGGCGTCGGCAATGCGCTCGGCTGTTAAGCCGTTTATCGCAATCCGATATGTGACTTGCGCATCCAGGAGCTGGATCAACCCGTATGCGAAAGCCGTCGCGAGTACGGCTACGTGCGGTAGATCGAGTCCACACGCAAGTCCGATGAGCGTTACATAGATGACTTGGCCCGTCATGCTCGGGGATGCCATAACGGTGCGAAAGCGAATGAGCCCGCCGATCCCGAACAACACGAAGCCGACGACCAAACCGTACTTGACGACGAGTATGCCGATCAGCGCCCCGATCACGGCATAGGTCACAAACACCTTGGGCGCTTCGATCTCCTCGACCGTGTCAGCCGTTTGGCGATGCCGCGGGTGATAGGCAAGCACGGCCCCGAGGACAGTTGCGAGAACGAGGGTCAGTACCGTATTGATCAGGAAGGCGAAGTCTGTGAATCCAAGCCAGCCCTCGCCAAGCGACTGCGGCTCCTGCGCGAGCAGGTCGATCGTCTGCTGCGCCGCCGCGCTCAGCGGCAACAATAGCGAGATGATGACTGTCGACGCCGCATACGGCCTTAAGCTATCGCGAACGGTCATCTCGGTGCCCCCCTACGGTCCTGAGCGGCTACCAGTCTCGCGCAACCTGTGCCGCTACGGCTATTCTACTGGTATTCAGAACGTAAATTCGCATGAAAAGGTTGGCGGCCGCAGATATATTCCGCACTCAACCCGCGAGTCGCAGATTCCATCGGAGACCTTATCTTGAGACAAGGTACTGCATTCATCCCGTTTATCGCCCTACTTGGCACGATGGCAACGTCGGCCCATCACAGCGAGGCCGGATTCGATATCGATACGGTCGTCGCCTTTCAAGGCACCGTCACGGAAGTCGCCTGGCGCAACCCACATGTCTACGTCCGGGTACAAGCGGCCACCGACTCTGGCGGGACGGCCGAATGGGAAGTCGAGACGGGAGGCATCCCTTTACTCGAGCGCAGTGGCTGGCACCGCGACTCTCTACAACCGGGGGACACCGTTACGGTGCGCGGCCATCCGGCCCGCGAGCCTGGACGGACTTATGCATTGCTATTGAGTCTCGAGAAAGCAGACGGCTCGGTCTTGCAACAACAAGTCACCAACTCCGACGCCACTGACGCGGCAACGAGTCTTGCGGGAACCTGGAAAGGTAACTTGGCGAATCTCGAAGACCTATCCCAAGGGTTCCGCTCGATACCGTTAAGGCCCGAAGGCGCTGCCGCGCAAGCAGCCTTCGACGTCAACGTCGAGCATCCCGCCGCAAGCTGCATCGCCTATCCAACGCCTGCGATCATCCTCGGTTCTGGGTTCTGGCTCAGTCAAATCGAGATAACCGCGGACGTCGTGACGATTCGCAACGAGTGGTTCGACGTCGAGCGGACGATATACATGGATGGACGCGGCCATCCCGAGAACGGCGAGCGCACGATCCAAGGGCACTCGATCGGCGGTTGGGAGGGCGACACGCTCGTCGTCGATACGACGAACTTCGCCGATCATCGATCGCCGTATCAGACAGGCGTGCCATCGGGATCACAGAAGCATGTCGTCGAGCGCTACACGCTTAGTGAGGACGGCTCGCGCATTCTCGTCGAGTTCACGCTCGAGGATCCGCAGTATCTCGCAGAACCGTTCAACGGCACGGTGGACTGGGTGTATCGGCCGGATCTCGACTTCTTCCAGTTCAACTGTGATCCGGACGTCTCTAGTCAGTACGTACCGCGCTGACGTCAAGCGTCGTCGAGCCAGCGCTTCTCGAACGCCGAGACATCCGCAAAGCCCATGAGCCGGTGCATGGCCTCGCGGTCGTAGAGCGGCGTCGTCAGCGTCCTCAATGAGCCGTCGCGCCTCAATGACTCATACGCGTCGCTCAACGCGGCAGTAGCGGCGAGCATGCCGAGACCCGGATAGATCGCAACGCCGCACCCGAGCGACTCGAGCTGCTCGAATGTGAGGCTACCGAGGCCCTTGGGATTAGAGACATTGAGGACGCACGGCGCCCCAGTCCGTTCGCGGACGAGAGCGAGCTCATCTTCGGTCTCGATACCCTGCACGAAGACGAGATCCGCGCCGGCTCGAGCGTAGCTCGTTCCGCGTGCGAGGGCGGCCTCGAGCCCTAGCTCACTGCGCGCGTCGGTGCGTGCAATGATCAGGAAATTCGGATCGGTGCGCGCATCGAGCGCAACCTCGATCTTCTTGACCATGTCCTCGGTCGCGATCACGCGTGCGCCTGCCATGAGGCCACAGCGCTTAGGGCTTGCCTGATCCTCGATCTGCACGGCCGCACAACCGGCCGACTCCAGGCTCTGAACCGTATGGCGGACGTTGAGTACGCCACCGAAGCCCGTGTCGGCATCGACGATCAACGGCGTGTTGGTACCCGTAGCGACAGTGCGCGCACGCGCGAGCACATCCGAGAAGCTTGCGAGCCCTGCGTCGGGCAGGCCGAGGTGGGAGGCTGCAACGCCGTATCCTGTCAAGTACAGCGCCGAGAATCCGAGACCGTCGGCGAGCCTGGCCGAGATCATTTCGAATACGCCGGGAGCCAGCACGATCTCACCATTGCGCACGGCTGCGGCAAGCGCTGCGCGTTTGTCTGCCGCCGTTCTCGTCACGTTACCTGGATCGCCCGGTCAGTAGTCGCGCAGGGCCGGAATGTCCTCAACGGCCGGTGGTTCCGGGCGTGTACGCACGAACTCGTAGATTTGCCTAAGCTGATCGTCGCTGAGCACATTGGGAGAATAAGCCGGCATGATGTTGGTATGCCGAACGAGCCGCTCGAAGGCCTCGAACGGATACACCGTGGGCGCAATGCGCCGCGCCGCACCGCCCTGCCCTTCGTAACCGTGGCACTGCCAACACTGAAAATCGTTGAAGAGCTGCCGGCCAGCCGCAGCGTCATCTGATTCTTGTGCGATAAGTATTGGTACGACGATCAAGCCGCACAGCGTGATCAGACCGAAGCGGAATCGGAACATCGCGCGGCCTCTAACGCGGCTGGCTCACGACATCAATGAGCGCCGGCTCTCCTTGGTCGACGACATCGAGCGCCCGTTGCATGGCACCGCGCAACTCGCGGGGCTCGGTGATCGGGCCTTCTGACCAGACACCCATACCGCGCGTAATCATCGCAAGGTCGGGCGCCGGGTGATTGAGCTCGTTGCCGACATGCGAGCTTCCGTCAGCACCACGCTGGCGCCGAGCTGCCATGCGTTGTAGGTGCATGAACTCCTGGTGATAACCGCGGTTGTTGTGAACGATCGACAGGAATGGGATCTCGTGATGCGCGGCTGTCCAGAAGACACCCGGAACGTACATGAAGTCGCCGTCCGTCTGGATAGCAACGGGCAACCTTCCGGTTCCACGATGCGCGAGCGCGCCGCCGACGCTCGCAGGCGCACCGTAGCCTAAACCAGATCCACCAGAACGTCCGAGCCACTGATAAGTCCGCTCGAGCGGCCATAGCTTGCGCGCCCAGCGCGTCTGCCGGTTGTCGTCGGAGACCAATGCCCAGTCTCGATCTTTGATGAGCTGATAGAGCTCGGCATAGATGCGCCCTGTACTGATCGGTTTGGCATCCCAGGCATAGCGTGCCGCATCGATCCAGTTGCGGCGCGTTTGCTCATGTGCTGCGCGCCAACGGCGCTCACGATCTGCGTTGCTGGCGCGGCGCGATCGCGGCATCTGCCGTTGCACCTCCTCGAGCAAGGATGGCAATGTCGTCTGCGCATCACCCGCAATCGATAGGTCTGATGGATTGAAGCGCTGGAAGCTCTGATAGTTCGACTTCATGAAAAGATCTTTGACGCCAACGTCGATGACGCGGGTGTCCGGTTGCGCGCGGCGTACGACGTCCTTGTGCACGCGGTCACGCAAGCGATTGACGATACCCCAGGTGTCGAAGAGCTCCAGGCCTAGAATGACGTCGGCTTGAGAGACCACGCCCGCGCCTTGCGAAAGGTGATGCGTATTTGGGAAGTTCATGCGTCCGAACTGGTTGACGACGGGCGCTTGCAACGCCTCGGCGAGCGCAACGAGATCCTCGACGCCCTGTTGGTCGTGCGCCATGAGATCGACAACGATGACGGGTGACTCGGCCTCGACGAGCCAGCGCGCTGCTTCGGCAAGCGCTGCGGTATCGCCTTGCGGCCGATGGGTGGGCGCCATACGCGCGACCGCGGGCGATTCGCCGGCCATGCCGTGCTCTTGCAGATGACCGTCGAGCATAACCGCAACAGGGCCCATTGGCGGCGTCGTTGCGATTTTGTAGGCGCGCGCCATCGACTCGGAGAAGTGCTGCAGCGATAGAGGCGTGTCGTCCCATTTAATGTAGTCGCGCAGAACGCGCGCGGCATCCTGTGCGGAATGCGACCACTCCGCACCCGTGCGCCGATGCGTCACGTCGAGGTGATTGCCTCCGAGCAGCACCATCGGCACGCGATCGCACCAAGCGTTGTACACGGCCATCGCTGCGTGCTGCAGCCCAACCGTCCCGTGACACAGAACGCCGATCGGTTTGCCGGCAACCTTTGCATATCCGTGCGCCATCGCCACGGCCTGCTCTTCGTGCGGACAGGTAAGAAGCTCGGGCTCGCTGTTGCCGCCGTAGTTGACGATGGATTCGTGTATGCCGCGAAAGCTCGAGCCCGGATTCGTCGTGATGTACTCGAGGTTCAGGCTCTTGATGACGTCGACCATGAAGTCCGAGCCCGGGCGCTCGACGAAATACTCGCCGGCCTCGGCAGCGCTATAGCCTTCCGGAATCTCGCCCTCCATGACCATCGCATCGACGGGCGGCGGAGCCGCCGCGACGAGTGCGTCACGAGCCTCCTGGGCCACAGCTTCCTCGGACTGAGTCAGACTTGTCGCCGCGATACCCGCGCCCGTCGCGCCCGCAATAAATTCGCGCCGGTTCAAGCCGTCAGAGTTGCGCCTAGCGCTCATGATGTCCCCCTCTCTCGCACCGATGCCCAGCCGCATCGAGCATAGAGCCTGAGAAGGGTGAATTCCAGCAGCCGCGTGGGCTTCAGTCTCGAGACGTCGCGATCATCTCGTGATAGCGCGCGAGGTCGAGGTAGCGCTCAACGGACTCGAGTTTCTTGCTCGGCTTCGCGTAACGGCTGCGCAGCTCCAAAACGGTACGCATTCCAGCCTCGTCGATGGCGCCAGCGGGCGTTAGCCCCGTCGCCGGATCAAGAAGCTTGGTCATGGCCGCCGGCGCGACCGGTGGCTTGATAGCCGGCATCCGCTCGAGTAGCAACGCCGTTGCGGCGTCGTAGTTTTCGGGATCGAGCGTCCACGACAAGCCGCCGAGATAGCCGCGCATGAATGCAGCGAGCTCAGTCTCATGGGTCCGAGCCCACGCGCGACTCGCCGTAAAAATGCCACCCTGGTAATTCGGCAGACATTCGCGACTCGACTGCAGCACGTGACAACCCTGCGCTTGCGCGACGCTCGTGAACGGCTCGATCGTCAACGTGCCTGCAGCCGCCCCGTCGCGTACCGCTTCCCAGCGCTGCGGTGTCGCGCCGATGGGCACGAGATCGCAATCCTCGAGCGACAGACCCGCCTGCTCGAGCATGTGATACAACACGAACGCGAAGCCCGTCGCGAGCGCGTCGAGCGCAAGCGGCTTGCCGCGCAGATCGGAGAATGCGCGGATCTCGGGCGCAACGACGAGCGATAACTCGATTCGAGTCGCGCCCATGTAAACGAATAGGTCCGGCACAGTCGGGAACTCGACCGCACCTTGGCCTTCGCGGTAAGCAACGACATTGTCGAATGCCGTTGCCGCAAGATCGAAGTCGCCAGCGACCAGTCGTTCGATCTGAAGCTTAGAGCTCGGCGTCGTTTCGAACTCTAGCGCGAGACCTGCGTCTTCGAAGAATCCGTGCTCGAGACCCGCAAAGATCGGTAGGTTCGGTGCACCCGGAAATGCGATTAGCTTCACGATTACTCGGCCTTAGTGCTGCACGTCGCGAATTGCCTGCCAGACCTGAAACGGTGTCGCCGGCATGGGAATGTCCTTGATTCCGAGATCCCGCAAAGCATCGACGATCGCGTTGATGACGACGGCAAGCGCTGCCGTCGTCGGCCCCTCGCCGCCCGACTTGACGCCGAGCGGATTGGTCGGTGATGGAATCTCGTTGAACGCCGTGACGAAGGACGGTAGGTCATCGGCACGCGGGATCCCATAGTCCATGAACGAGCCGCTGAGCGGTTGTCCCGAGTCAGGATCGATAAAGCACTGTTCCCAGAGCGCCTGACCGACGCCCGTCGCAATCGAGCCGTGTGTTTGGCCGTCGACGATCAGCGGATTTATTACGCGACCGACATCGTCAACGGCAACGTACTTCGTTATACGCACAAACCCGGTCTCCGTGTCGACCTCGACCTCGCAGGCGGCGCATCCGTTCGGGAACACCGGTGTATGCATCTCGTGCGAGTGACTAATTCGCAGACCACGTTCTTCGGATTCGGCACTTTCTTTGGCTACGAGCTTTGCGAGCGCGAACCAATCCAACGACCGCGAGCCGGGCTGCTCAGTGTACTGACCATCCGCGTAACTGACTGCTGCAGGCTCTACGCCCCACGCATTAGCAACAAGGACGATCCCTTGCGCCTTGAGCTTCTCGATCGCGCCGTAGATTGCCGTACTTGCATGGCGCATCGAGCGGCCCGAATGTGATCCACCCCCCTCGGCCACGATATCTGTATCCCCGTACACGATATCGATCGCACTAGCCTCCACGCCAAGCAGATCCGCGGCGACCTGGGCGAAGCTCGTCTCGTGACCCTGGCCCGTCGGCTGCGTGCCGACGACAACTTCGACGCGACCGTGCGGCGAGATCGTCATATCGACACGCTCGCGCGGCGCACCGATCGACGATTCGACGTAGTTTGCAAACCCACGGCCGAGCCGAAGCCCTCGCGCTC
>JABAOE010012484.1_pt1 | contig 18347 bp, 17 predicted proteins | sample 7062141 | NCBI WGS metagenome assembly JABAOE01 (sample SAMN14538627, study PRJNA623070) | marine sediment metagenome | biome: marine biome [ENVO:00000428]; feature: marine pelagic biome [ENVO:01000023]; material: deep marine sediment [ENVO:00002113] | place: India: Gulf of Khambhat ... | reverse complement strand
ACGATAAAAGAAGAGGAATCCAAAAAGGCTGCAAACGCCTAGGGTCCGGGCAAGGTATTTCCTGAATAATACAACTATGAAAGTAGCAATGTACTACAAAAATGCAGACGTGCGGCTTGAGGAGATGCCGACTCCTCAAATCGGCCCTGCAGAAATCCTAATCCGTGTTTATGCAAGCGGTATTTGCGGAAGCGACTTGATGGAGTGGTACAGGCTTCCCAAAGCCCCAATTGTGCTTGGCCACGAGATAGCAGGCGATGTTGTAGAGGTCGGCGCTGATGTGACCAAATTCAGTGTCGGCGACCGTGTAATAGCCACTCATCATGTGCCCTGCAATACCTGTCATCACTGTATGCGCGGAAATCATTCGTCTTGTGCTACCTTAAGATCTACCCACTTTGATCCGGGAGGATTTTCGGAATATATACGCATACCTGAGATAAACGTTGACCGCGGCGTGCTCAAGCTTCCTGACGAGGTCACATACGAAGAGGCTTCATTTGTAGAACCCCTTGGGTGTGTTGTGAGGGGGCAGAGATTAGCCGGGTTTCAAATGACAGACAACGTGCTGGTTATGGGAAGCGGCATGACGGGACTTCTTCATATTCAGCTGGCAAAGGCCCAGGGGGCGGGCAGGATAATAGCTACCGATGTTAGCGACTATAAGCTTGGCATAGCAAAGGAATTTGGTGCAGATTATCCTATTCACGCAGACCGTGATATAGCTTCTCATATCAAGGATATAAACGAAGGGAGGCTTGCCGATTTTGTAGTAGTCTGTGTGGGCGCTAAACCAGTAATTGAGCAGGCATTTGACCTGGTAGAGCCGGGTGGGACGATCCTGTTTTTTGCCCCGTCAGGGCCTGATATGAAATTGGAGATACCGTTTAATGATTACTGGTGGTCGGGGGTAAAAACCCTTAGCTCCTATGCCGCATCACCCTCGGATTTAGAAATAGCGCTTGAGTTAATTAGATCCAAGAGAGTAAATGTAGCTGATATGGTAACTCACCGTTTACCTTTATCTGAAACAGGCGCCGGGTTCCGTATGGTCGAGGAAGGCGGAGACTCAATCAAAATAATTATAGAGCCTCATAAGTAAATTATTTGCTTGCGCCGACTAGGCTTCTAATAAGCATATTTACTATAGCAAGTACTATTGCACCAAAAAAAGCAGCCCAGAAACCGCTCACGCTAAATCCCGGAGATAGAAGTGAGGATGCAAACATAAGCATGAGCGCGTTTATTACAAGGAAAAATATTCCAAATGTAAGTATTGATATCGGGATCGTAATGATTTTGAGAAACAGGCCGATTGTTGCGTTTATTAGACCTATTACCACAGCCGCAATTAATGCTGAGCCAAAATCCTGAACGTCAAACCCGGGGATTATGTGTCCTACGATTAGTATACTCACTGCGCTTATTATCAGACTTAGAAGAAGTGTCGCCATAAGATCTATTTTATACAGATTTTTAAAAGAATGGAAATTCTATATTGCTGCTGTTGTTTTGACACCTTTGTATTAAATACCTAAACTGTACTCATATGGAAAAACCGGTTTTATATCTAATCGATGGGAGCTCATATATATTCCGTGCGTACTATGCAATCAGGCACCTTAGCAACTCAAAGGGGTTTCCTACAAATGCGGTATACGGCTTTACTGCCATGCTCTTTAAGTTTTTAAAAGACTATGAGCCTAACCATCTGGCAATCGTTTTTGACTCCAAGGGTAAGACTTTTAGAGACGATATATATCCCTTATATAAAGCCAACAGGAGCGAGCCTCCTGAAGACCTAGTTCCTCAGTTTGATAAGATATTTGAGATGGTGGAAGCGTTTAACATACCTCAAGTCCAGCTTGAGGGATTTGAAGCGGACGATCTAATGGGCACTATCTCTAAGGGTGTAGAGGAAAATGATGCAGAGGTTGTTTTGGTAACGGGGGACAAAGACTTCTGTCAGCTCGTCTCAGACAAAGTCACTCTTCTCGACACCATGAAAAATAAAATTACAGGTATGGATGAAGTGAGGGAGAAGTACGGCGTCTCCCCCGACAGGGTGATTGATGTATTTGCTCTTGCAGGGGATGCAGTGGACAACATCCCGGGAGTTAAGGGGATCGGTGAGAAGACCGCTGTAAGCCTTATCTCAAAATTCGGCTCATTGGAAGAGGTCTTTGAACATCTGGACGATGTTACAAAGAGGCAAAAAACCCTCCTTGAAGACAAAAGAGAAGATGCCGAGCTTAGCAAGGAGCTTGTTACGATTAAAACAGATATCGACATTGATACAGATATAGGAAACTTCGAATATAAGGGATTTGATACAGACAGATTGCGAGAAATTTTTAGTGAGCTTGAGTTTAAGAACCTGCTTCGCGAGCTTGGTGATGGGGATAATCCAGGCAATGTAGGCAGTCAGGACGGAGCGGTTTCGTACGAGAACTACCATCTTGTCCTAAATGAGGAGGATCTAGATAAGGTAGTAGCAAAAATAAAGAAAACCAAGGAGCTGTCAATTGATCTTGAGACCACATCCCCAAATCCTATGCTTGCGGAAATTGTGGGCATCGCACTGTGCCCGTCGCCGCACGAGTCCTACTATGTCCCAGTTGCGCACAGAGCGCTTACGGATTCCTCCGCTAACCAGCTCGAGCTTAGTCTTGTACTCAAGAAGCTAAAACCGATATTTGAGAATGAGGAGATTGCTAAGATTGGCCAGAATCTCAAATACGAGCTGGTTGTGCTGGAGAAATACGGGCTTGATTTAAAAGGAATTACCTTTGATACAATGATAGCGGCTCACATGATTGATTCATCAAGGAACAGCTACAGTCTTGATGAGCTTGCAAGAGTGTATCTCGGCCATCAAATGATCTCTTATAAGGATGTTACGGGAACGGGCAAATCAAAGATAAGTTTTGATGAAGTAGAGCTTGAGGTTGCTCGTGATTATGCGGCAGAGGATGCCGATGTGGCCATGCTGCTCAGTAAAATCCTCGGGCCGGAGTTGGATGAGATCAAACTCTCTAAAGTTTTTAGAGAGGTCCAGCTAAATTTTATTAGAGTTTTGGCTAAGATCGAGATGAACGGAGTTAAAGTCGATGATGATAAGCTACGAGATTTGTCAAAAGAGTTTGAAGAGGCGCTTGGGGAAATAGAAAAGGAAATTTTCTCTGAAGTCGGATATGAGTTTAATTTAAATTCACCTCTACAGCTTAGAGAAGTACTGTTTGAGACCCTTGATCTTCCTCAGAAGAAACTCACTAAAACCGGGGAGCCTTCAACGGATGTCGAGGTTTTAACAGACCTGAGCAAGTTTCATTTGGTTCCGGAAAAGGTTTTGGAGCACAGAACCCTCTCAAAGCTGAAGTCAACATATGTAGACTCTCTTCCCAAACTTATAAACCCTGATACCGGCAGAATACATACTTCCTTCAACCCCGTAGGCTCATCGACCGGAAGGCTCAGCTCAAGTGATCCCAATTTGCAGAATATTCCAATAAAAACCGCTCAAGGAAGGCGTATAAGGGAAGCTTTTGTCCCCGAGGAGGGTAATATGCTCCTCTCAGCCGATTACTCACAGATAGAACTCAGACTGCTTGCCCATTTCTCTGGCGATGAAAACTTGATAGAGGCGTTTCGAAATGACAGTGATATACATAACCGCACTGCGGCAGAAATCTTCGGAGTTAGTGAAGATATGGTTACCGCTGATATGAGGAGGCTGTCCAAGAACATTAATTTTGGGATTATTTATGGTATTAGCGCTTTTGGGCTTGCAAAGCAGCTAGGTACATCAGTCTCTATCTCAAAAAGCTATATCGATGAGTATTTCAAGCGCTACGGCAAGGTGAAAGAGTATATAGAGAAGTCCATATCAGATGCTCAGTCAAAAGGCTATGCCGAGACCATACTCGGTAGAAGACGCCCAATTCCGGAGCTTCAGTCCAACAACCGAGGCCTCAGAGGATTTGGAGAGCGAACTGCGATGAATACGCCAATCCAGGGATCTGCTGCGGATATAATCAATATAGCTATGATAAGAATCAATGATAAGTTAAGTGACTATAACTCACAGATGATCCTGCAGGTCCATGACGAGCTTCTTTTTGAAGTCAAAAACGAAGAATTGGACAAACTTTCTCTGATGGTCAAACAAGAGATGGAAAATGCCTGGGAGCTTATTGTACCTATCAAAGTCGACATAGGAACAGGTAGCAACTGGGCCGAGGCACACTAGAATTCTACTTCATATAACTTTTCCTAATTGCCGCCGCTTACTAAAGTGCAGGTAGTCGTATCGGCTGAGGAATTCCCTGAAACCCTAACTGCGTCCTTAAAACCAGAAATAGTGCAATTGAGCTGAGGATCAACAAGTACGGATGAATTTCCCGAGGTCCTTATGCCGTTTTGCCTGGTAGAAGTGATAAATATATTATTTGCAACCGGGCTTATTGTCATAGAGACCGTAGCGGATGAATTGTCTTGTGTCCTTATCCCGTCTTGTCTAGCTTCTATATTGATATCTTCATCTGCCTGCAGGTCTACAAATCCAAAGCTGGATGTGGTAATTCCCTCAGAACAGTTTATTAATGATATGCTTTGAGCTGTGATTTCAACCCTACTGTCTCCTTTTGCCCTGATACAGTTGTTCCCTCTGCCGTTGATTTGGAATACGGCTTCGGTTGAATTGAATATTACTTCATCAAAACCTGATAGGCGGAGGCGCCTTTGATCTACTGTCCATTCCGTGAAAATAATCTCAGGCGTAATTGTATCGATTATTTCGTTCAACTGTACGTCGCTTCCCCTTGTCATGCTGATAGTTCTTGAAAGAATATAGTCATCACCCTCAAATTCGATTCTGGGGCTGTCATCATCCGGTTTATAAGTAATTCTAAAATTTCCGGCATTGTTAGTACGGTCGGACGCACGGCGTCGGTTACCTTCAAAGATACTGACCCTAATTCCAGATACCTCTCCATTGCTTCCTATCACTTCTTCTACTGTGCCTCTAATTGTTGATTTGTTTTTGCCGCCGCCACCACTGTTGCCGCACCCTGTTACTCCGGTGGCCATATATGAGGTTAGTACTAATAGAAAAACAAGGAATGTATTAATATTTAGGATCTTTGCCATCTTTTCCTCCGTTCAGTTGGTGATTTGGATTAACCTTATAATCATATAATAACTGATTAATAATCGATTTACACACAGAATATGTGCCCGCCCGGGCACATATTCTGCTAGAGGGGCCTTGCTCCTAATAAGCTGCGAAGGAATACTGCCACCCTGCGGTAAGAACAAAATCTGTCTCAAGCTGCGGGCCGTCCAGGTCCTGATAGATTGGAAAACCCATCTCTATTGCAAGTCTTTGACCTTTAATAAATCTTGGACCCTCTGAAACATAGAAATTAAGACCGAAGAGCAGATCCAACCTGTTACCTCCTCGGAGGTTAGGATCGGCTGTTGGAACAATTGCAGGATTTAAAGCAGGGTCAGCGCCGTCTATATTGCCCCAGAACTGCCAATCCAGTCTGGCTGAGGTGCTTATCCAATTGTACCAATCATATGCTCCCCACGCAGTTAGGTCCAATACGTCTCCAAGGGTATAATCCCTGTCATTTTCTCCGAGTCTTACCACACCGCTCACCTGTGAGCCCCAGGAAATGTGGTTATACTGTCCAAGGTAGGTAATTCCCGGAAGAAGATCAAAAGTTCCTGAGCCTAGCTGCATAGGGTACGGAAGCTGCTGGTTTGGACCCATGGGGGTTCTGTCTTTTTCGTCGATCGATCCGGTCGGGAAGCTGATTCCCGCATTTAGATGAACCCGCTGTCTGTAGTTGTCGAATATTTTAACGAGCCCCGTGAGCTTGATATCCCCAATTCCGTCCGTCTCAGTTCTGAATCTTGTACCCATACGTGTTAGGTGATTCATGGATTTCTTAACATACGGGATCATGCCCATAACAGTTATATAATCAGTAGGGGCATACATAAGGCCGAACATATGCATCTGCATAGTCATATCAGTGGGGGTCACAGGAAATTCCTCAAGAACCCTCTGATTGCTCACCTTATTTGTTCCGATTCTGTTTCCGTTCATGTCCATGAACATATATCGGTACGAAAACATAAACTCCCCAGCGTTGTGGTTATGATCCCCCATCACTCCAATGGGGGCATGACCGTCAGACCTTCCCGGATTCCACCTCATTGGCTCAGACGGTTGTGCCATAGATATCTCGGGAATTGCTGATGAAATAAAAAACAAAGCTAAAAGGATTGATATAAAACTCATTTTTTTATTGAAATTACGTCGCAACGATTGCATTACTCTCCTCCCTATAATTGCAATAATGATTAACAGTTCAACAGCGATAATACATATAACATATATATAATATATATTTATAAATAGCCGATTGAACTCAATGTGTCGGCACTAAAAATGGTGAATCATGATATTGCAGGAGGGGACCGTATAGGTAAGTTCTTATATGAATCCTCGGTGTATGAGAATTCATAGGATTGATATATATAGTATGAATATCTTTCTAATGTTAAAGTTACTGTCTGCGCAGTAGTGTATGACTCTATTCTCTGGCTGCAGCAGTCGTAGCAGAAGCAGTCTTTTTCTGCCCCGTTCTCGCCCTCGGATCCCAAAAATAGATTTATAATATTATTTGAATGATGACTGCCTTCGTGTTCGGGACAATTAACAATAGAATAGGAGATGGACTCCGCTTTTGGGGGAGAATAGCTCTGGGATGAGTATAGAATAAAATTAATCGATAGAGCTAATACTGCTGTAACTGATAATATGTTCTTAATGTTTTTGACCATCACCCTATTTAAAACACTAACTTTTTTAAGATATGATATCAAGATATATAGAACAAATTGATACTTGGTTAAATTATGGCAATAAATGTAGGTATTCTTGGATCGACCGGCTATACGGGGGCAGAGCTTCTAAGACTTCTAGTAAGTCACGGCGGGGTCAGGATAGCGTGGATTACCTCTGAGAAGTTTGCAGGGAAAAACATATCAGAGGTTTTTCCCCATCTGGGCGGTTTTCTGGATACTGAATGTGTCAGCGTTAGAAAGCTGGGAGAGCTTGAAAATGTAGATTTAGTATTCTCATGCCTCCCGCAGGCTACTTCCAAGCATTTTGTAAGCAAAATGCGTAATACGGGTGCAAGGGTAATAGACTTTAGCGCAGACTTCAGGGCATCTAAGGACGGAGTCTACGGTCTCCCGGAGATATACAGTGCTGAAATTATAGATGCAGATCTTGTCGCAAACCCCGGATGCTATGCAACAAGCGTTATTTTGGGATTAGCGCCCCTTGCTCAGCAGGGATTACTCCAATCAACATCAATTGTGGCCGATATTAAAGCGGGTCTATCCGGAGGCGGCCGCGCTCCGAGCCTAGAGCACCATTTCTCAGAAGCTAATCAGGCGGTAAATATCGGCTCTGTGTCTGCGCATGATCAAAAATCTGAAATGGAGCAGCAGCTGTCCGTTCTATCGGGCTCTGATATTGAAGTAAGCTTTATCCCTCACCGCATTCCAGTTGACCGGGGAATACTTGCCACTATTTACTGCAGGCTCAATAAGAAAATATCGATAGAGAAAGCTCACAAAATTTATGAACAATTCTATAATAAAAAGAGTTTTGTTAGATTATTGCCGATTCGAGATTATCCATCGACAAAGAACGTAAGGTATACAAATATGTGCGATATAGGTATCGGATTTCAGGATGAGGTTTTTGTTGCGATAGTGGCAATTGATAACCTGGGTAAAGGGGCTTCGGGACAGGCTGTGCAGAATATGAACCTGATGCTCGATTTTCCGGAAACCCAGGGACTAAAATCAACAGCTGTATATCCCTAAGAGGTTGTCTATGAGCACAGTAAGGGACCTATTTCTAGATGCTGTAAATAATTTCTCAAATAACACGGCAGTTGTTGAAGAAGAAAACAGAATTACATACACAGAACTTGGGTCTATGGTTGATAGGCTCTCGTCATATCTATGCAGAATTGGAGTTAAAAAGGGGGATCCGGTGATTGTTCTCCTTCCTAATTCAATTGAATATGTTGCTGCTTTTTTTGCCATTACCAATATAGGTGCTGTCTGTGTGCCTGTAAATAGCGCATATAAAAAGCAGGAGATTGAATATTATGTAATCCACTGCTCAGCCAAATTGGTTTTGACCGATGAAAGACTGCTTACTACTGCTCAGGAAGTCGTCTCAGGTACACGCACGTCTGTGTCTGTTATTAAAGGAAGCGGTTCTGATTGGAATACGCTTCCGGTTGATGTCGAGTCATTGAGAAATATTTCAATTGATCCAAGTGATGAAGCCATATATCTATACTCCACAGGGTCAACAGGGAAGCCAAAGAGAGTCTCTCGGACTCATCTCAACCTCGTTGCGCTTGCGGACAACCATACTCATACAGTAGGATGGACCGAGAGAGACAGAATTCTATTTGCTGTACCCATGTCCCATACATACGCTTTCGGCAATTTTATAAGCTCTGTAAAAATAGGCGCTTCGATCTATGTAGTTGCGGAATTTAACCGCAGCCAGGTACTGGATGTTATCGAGAAAGAATCTATAACAGTATTTCCTTCGGTTCCTGTAATGTTGGATGTGCTGGCTAAAACTTATCTTCCAGAGCCTAAGGACCTATCATCACTCAAGCTTGTAATCTCAGCAGGTGCGCCTCTATCCGAGAAAACTTTTCACAGCTTCTTTGAAAAGTACGGTATATATCCCAGGCAGCTATACGGGTCGAGCGAGACAGGGGTAATATCGATCAATCTCGGCTCTGATATCGAGCGGACTTTTAACTCTGTCGGAAGAGCGGTAAAGAACGTGGTGGTTAAGATTTTTGATGACGACGGTGTGGAGCTCGGCGCAGGTGAAGCAGGAGAGATTGCTGTCAGGAGCCCGTCTATGACAAATTCGGGATATTTCGGGATGCCGGAGGAGACCAAGGAGGTTTTTAAAGACGGGTATTACTTCACGGGAGATCTTGGGAAAATAGACGCAGAGGGGTTTATATATATAGTCGGGCGAAAAAAGCTCTTTATAAACATAAGCGGCAACAAAGTTGATCCGCTGGAAGTAGAAAATATTTTGCTTGAGCACGAAAAGATTAAAGATGCGGTTGTCTTGGGGATATTGGACGATAATGGTATAGAGGCTGTAAAAGCCGCTATTGTGCCCGATGGAGAGCTTCAAAGAAACGAGGTAGTCCAGTATTGCAGGGAACGTATCTCAGGGTTTAAGATTCCAAGTGTAATCGAGTTCCTGGATGAGCTGCCAAGAAGTCCGACTGGTAAAGTTCTTAGGGAAGAATTAAAATAGATATGCGGGAGCTTTAATGACTGTAGAAGAAAGAGTAAAGAAGGTTCTTATAGAGAGTGCTTTAAAGGATGTAGATCCCGATGAGCTCAATATGCAATCACCTCTCATTGATTACGGGATTGGGGTTGATTCAGTGGCTACATTGGAGCTTCTGGTTGAACTTGAGATAGAATTTCAGGTTCGTATTGATGAGACTGAGATTACACCTGAGACCTTTCAGACTATAGAGAACATTTCCAAATATCTAGCTAAGAAGATATGAGTGCTACTCGTCTGAGAGTCCTCTATCCTTTAAATATTGTTCTATAGAGCTTGTGAATTCTTCTCTGACACGCTCGCTCGCTTTGCCTATGGGTTGAATGACTGCTTTCTCGTACAGCTCGGCGGCAGTGGCTTCTAGTTTGCTGTCTCCCGTGGTGCGCGCCATCCTTAGAACGGCAATAGAGTTGTAAAATATGGCTTTAAAAAGAGCTTCTCTCGCATCGTTTACATTGAATTCTTCAAGAGCTTTTTGTGCCTCAATCAGGGCATAGAAACCTACGCCGCAAAAAAGAGTCAGAAGTTTTTTTGATTCGTCGGACGACATGCCTTCAATTAAATAAACCAAAGGTGCCTCCACTATTGATTCAAGCTCCTTTTCACTCGTGATTATGTGTGCGAGCTCCTGCACCTTATTCCCGTCGGCTTTATCAAGCAGGTCCTTGAGCGCACCTTGCACGTACTGGAGCGCAAAACTGTCCCTTATTTCATCCGGACTTAGGCCTTCTGATTTTAAAGCCTTGATTTGGGCTAGCTTATCAACTGTTTTCTCCGGGAATAGGAGAGTTGTTTTTGTCTTTCCAGTCCCCTTGGAGCGTTTCTTTTTAGGCTTTGGTATCAGGCCCAGCTTAGCCGAAAGTTTTATAGTCTTCTCAGGATCCTCACCCAGCCCAATCTTTCTTCCCTTAGCCTCTTTAATAATATCTTCAAGTGAAATATAAGTCATAAGAAGATATTACGCTGGTTCTAAAGCTCTTGTCAATCAAAATCTCTAAACTCATCCACGATTGATTTTATGCGGTGAGTAGTTTATTACTTTAGTATGGCTATAAGCAGCATACTTATTTATGAACCCATAGAAAGCTTTAAAGACAAAGAATATTACTGGGGAGATTACGCAGATTTCTATGAGAAATACTGGGGAGGCCCCACGTCGCCTCTAGGTGTGTGGTTTGGAAATGAATATGAGGCATTCAGAAAGTCCTTATCGGAACATTTAGGCATGGATGATGAAGAGATAGAAGACTGCTATTTTATGAAGGACAAAGAAGGCAAGTATTATGTTGCCCCTATGCGTTCCAGGTCGAATACTGCTCATGCAGAGAATATTATCCCGCTTGATTGGTTCATACTTTTCAATGAGGATGAAAGAAAATCCCTCTTTACACACTGGGGTTTTAACGCAATTACCTATGATACGAGAATTGAAACCGCTCTCTTGAGAGTAGATCAGGCAATGCATATACTCTCAAGCTGTTTTGAGAACAATGATGGTGACGAAATAAAATCACTGTTCGGTGACAATCTCACCATATTGAGCCACAGTTTGAGTGATCTGCAAACATGGTTCTCAGGATTTGACCAGAGCGGGTTTATTGTGCTCAACTACGGGGATATTTGCTCGTTTATACATCCCGCGACCCTGAAAAATGAAAAGTCCGTTGAGGAGATGTGGAACATTCTGCACTTATTAGGCCAAGGAAAGCTGGATGAAGCCTCTTCTGCCCTAAGGGTTTTGTTCCAAAAATGGGAAGAATTAAGGTCAAAAGCCTCAGGCGAGGTCAGCGAATCCACCCTGCAGTAGCTGTTTTTTGTCTAGAAATCTTAAATATCTGCGTTAAATTACCGGAAAACCGTAATTATTTCTCAAATCTTTAATAACCGTAACTCCCTGCAAATATTGCATATTCCATATCGGACGGATGTTTTTTTAAGTTTTTTACTTAAATCTGAAACCAAATCTTAATCGTAATAGTTTATATGAGTAACATCTAATTTGCATAACTGCATCTAATAGACGCAATGCTACATCTAATTCAAGAAGGAGAGGAAAATGCTAAAAAACCCAGGTTACAACCAAGCATTGGATAGCTACGACAATGAGCAAGTGGAAACCTCTGCTGTTGAGCCGGTAACGGAAGAATTTGTTTCAGAAGAGATTAATGAAATTGAGGAATACTATGATGAAGAGACTTTGGATAGTAGGCCTGTAAGTATTGAAGTGAAGAAGCCTCAAAAAGAGGTCGAGATCACTAATCATGACCTGAGACTGGTTAATGCATATTTCCAAGAGGTAAGTACCGAGCCCCTGCTTACACCGCAAGAAGAAGCACTTGTGGCGGCTAAGATAAAAGCTTGTGAGACAAAGGCGAAAGAGATAAAAAAAGTTCTAGAGAAAGCTTTAGGTAGTATACTTGAGCACGATCCTCAGGATCTGGAGTCTCAAGTAAATATTGTGCTGGAACTAAATGCTGTCCCCACGAAGAACGGAGACAGGCCTCTTGATGTTAAGGAAAGGTCCCGACTAAGAGTTCTTGTGCAGTCATACAAGGCAACAAAGAACAAGGGTGTTCAGCTTCGCAACCGTTTTGTTAAGTCCAACCTAAGGCTGGTTGCTAGTATGGCAAAGAGATATGCGGGGAGAGGCATTCCGTTTTTGGATTTGATTCAGGAAGGAAACCTCGGTCTCATTAAGGCTGTTGAGAGGTTTGATTACTCAAAGGGGTACAGATTTTCAACCTATGCCTGTTGGTGGATCAATCAGGCCATGACGAGAGGAGTGTTTAATCAAACCCGCACAGTTAAAATGCCGGCTTATCTGTTGGAGAAAGCAGGAAAGGTAAGGCATGTGAAGAGGGTGCTTACCGAGGAGAAGAAAAGAGAGCCTATTGCCGAGGAGATCGCGGAGAAGGCTCAGATGAGTGTTGAGAATGTTAAAAGAATACTTGAGTCAAGCACCAACAAGGTTGTCCGGCTGGATACTCCGGTCTATGACGGGGAAAAAGCCACATATCTCGACTACGTAGAGGACTCGAGCTCACTTGTAGTGGACAGCATGATTGCAGAGATCTCCATACCCGGCAATATCAACACTGCACTACTAAGGCTTACTGAGCGCGAGAGAGAGGTGGTTAAAATGCGTTTTGGCATCGGCTATGAGAACGCTTATACGCTTGATGAAATAGGGAAAAAGTTCAAGCTGACACGAGAGAGGATCAGGCAGATAGAAAAGAAGGCGCTTGAGAGAATCAAAAGGTCAAAATCAGCTCCGGTACTTAGGAGTCTGATGGATGTTTATAATCACTAATACAAGATTGCTTAATTCCGGACCCGGTTGTCCCCTTTTTTATGCCGGGTTCGGTTTAAGCGGAAAAATTACATACCACTTATACATATACCGTCTCATTTGACAGCAATGGAGCCCAGGCTCCATTTTTTTTGCTTCATGTATTATTATGTATTTACTCATGAAGCCCAAAGACATAAATAAAATCGTTAAGGTGCTGGCCAGCGAAGCTCCCGGATGGGATGTACCGATCGTGACCCTTGAGGCAGAGACCTCGCGCGACCCGTTTAGGGTTCTGATCTCTACTGTGCTTAGTCTCAGAACCAAAGACGAGACCACTGCTGCGGCATCGAGGCGTCTGTTTAAACTGGCCGATAACCCTGAGAGCATGCTCAAGCTTTCAGAGAAAGAGATTATAGAGGCTATCTATCCAGTAGGGTTCTACAAGACTAAAGCAAAGAACATACATTCTATTTGTAAGGATCTGATTAATAACTACGGCTCAAGGGTGCCGGATGATATTGATGAGCTCTTAAAATTAAGGGGCGTAGGGCGGAAGACTGCAAATCTTGTGGTCACGCTAGGATACAACAAGCCCGGGATATGTGTGGATACGCATGTTCACAGGATCTCAAACCGCTTTGGGTATATAAAAACCAAAACCCCCGAAGAGACTGAATTTGTCTTAAGAGACAAACTACCCAAGAAATACTGGATAGACTACAACAGCCTGCTAGTTGCGTTTGGACAGCACCTCTGCCGCCCGATCTCGCCAATGTGCTCTGTGTGCCCGGTCTCTAAATTCTGCGATAGGGTTGGGGTTATAACCAGCAGGTGATATATACAAGTTACCCCTAATTACACTGATGTAGCCTTAAAAGTTTGACTATCTTTGCATTCCAAATATACTTCATAGCGCTAAGGATTATCACTCTGCCAGGAGGACTTTGACTCACTTGGAAACTGTGGTGTTTTACGTATTTGCAGCGCTTGCGTTGGCCGGCGCATTGATGCTTATTACTTTCAGAAATCCGGTGTCCAGCGCGCTTTCTCTGGTGCTAACATTATTCTCAACAGCGGTGCTTTTTGTCCTCTTACTCGCCCATTTCATTGCTGCTGTGCAGATACTTGTATACGCAGGCGCTATTATGATCTTATTCCTATTTACCGTGATGTTCCTGAATTTAAAATCAGACGCACTAATATTTGAGACTAAGAATCTTGGATTTAAAGTCAGCATATTGCTTGTGATCCTACTGTTTGTCGGATACTTTGCGAGCCTCGCATTTAGAAAGGGTATTTTGCATAGAGAGCTTGGTGTCTCGGAGATGGACGGATTCGGCTCAATTCAAGGTGTCGGAACCACACTATTTACTCAATATTTGCTGCCATTTGAGCTTACATCAGTACTGATACTAGTTGCTATACTGGGTGTTGTGGCAATAGCAAAAAAGAGGGCTAGCTAGGTGGAAATAACCATTGAACACTATTTGGTTCTAAGCGCGCTTCTTTTCGTTATAGGGGCATACGGGGTGATTGTCAGAAAGAACCTGATAGTAGTGCTTATGTGTCTTGAGCTCATGCTGAACGCTGCAAATCTGGCATTTGTCGCTTTCTCTAGAGCGCTGGGCGACATGACCGGGCATGTATTCATGATTATGTCAATCACAGTGGCGGCGGCTGAGGTAGCAGTGGGGCTTGCGCTCTTGGTTGCCATATATTCACACAGAGAAAGCCTCGATATCGACATATTAAAGCTTCTTAAGGGATAACTATGATTGTTTGGATAATACTATTTCCGCTGATCGGAGCCGCTATTAACGGGCTCGTTTTTGCAAGCGGGTTCTGGCAGAAGAAGTGCGGCGGCGATGAGCACACTGAACACAGCATATCGGGCTTGGTTGCCTCAGGGGCGGTACTGTTCTCGGCACTGCTATCTACTTACTATTTTGTCCAGCTGCTCTCACTAGACCCATCTGAACGCCAGCTTATTGAGACCCTGTTTGTCTGGATCCCTTCAGGCAGCTTCACAGTCAGTTTTGAGTTTTTGTTCGACGCGCTATCCAGCATAATGGCCCTTATCATTACATGGATAGGATTTCTGATTCACGTCTACTCAATGGGCTACATGCATCATGACAAAGGCTATGCTACATATTTCACTTATCTGAATATATTTGTCTTCTTTATGCTCATTTTGGTCCTAGGCAATAATTTCCCGCTTATGTTCGTAGGATGGGAAGGTGTAGGGCTTGCGTCATTTTTGCTTATCGGTTTCTGGTATCAAGACACAGAGAAAGCCTATGCCGGCCGAAAAGCATTTATTGTGAATAGGATAGGGGACTTTGGTTTTATCCTGGGAATATTTCTTATCTTTTATATCTTTGGTTCGGTTAACTACCAGGAAGTATTCGGAAAAGCGCTCGATCCGGCATTTATGAGTGCTGTTCCTGCTGCAGTTATCACAGCTATCGGGCTTCTGCTGTTTGTAGGGGCTATTGGTAAGTCCGCACAGTTTCCGCTTTATGTGTGGCTCCCTGATGCCATGGCGGGACCTACACCGGTCAGCGCACTTATACATGCTGCCACGATGGTAACGGCCGGCGCCTATATGATGGCCAGGTGCAATGTGTTCTACTCTCAGTCTCCGACTACACAAATGATTGTAGTATCCATTGCTGCTTTTACGGCCATACTGGCTGCATCGATCGCGATTACTCAAAACGATATTAAAAAAGTACTTGCCTATTCTACTGTGAGCCAGCTTGGATATATGTTTATGGCGATTGGAGTCGGAGCCTACGCAGCAGGAATTTTTCACCTTACCACCCACGCATTTTTTAAAGCTCTGCTGTTTCTTGGATCGGGAAGCGTGATTCACGCCATGTCGGATGAGCAGGATATTACAAAAATGGGCGGGCTGAGGAAAAAGATACCGATTACTGCAATTACATTCCTAATCGGAACCCTGGCAATAGCCGGTGTGCCGTTTCTGTCCGGATTCTTCAGTAAAGATGAAATTCTGGCTGCCTTGTATGACAGGGGATATATGCTTCACTGGATTGTTGCATTAATTACTGTTGTCCTGACTGCGCTTTATATGCTTAGGCTCTATCTATTAACATTTGAGGGGAAATCCAGGGTGCCTGAGAGTATTAAGCGTTACGTGCACGAATCTCCTTATTCGATGACAGTGCCGCTTATTATACTGGCTGTACTCTCAATTTTGGGAGGCTACATCGGGGTGCCTGATTTTATGGGCAAGGTCGTGGGCGTTGAGCATTCGAATTTCTTTGAGCACTACATCTCGTCCTCAATACTGCTAGACAGCGCAAAAGATGCCGGCCACCATTTCTTTGGCCATTGGGCTCTTGTAGGTTTCTCAATCGGCGGTGCTGCTCTGGGAATTATTATTGCTTTCTATCTCTACTATATTAAGCCTTCCTCTGCTGACAAAATAGCAAAAGATATAGAGCCGCTTTATGAAGCTTCTTATAATAAATGGTACGTGGATGAGCTTTACGACTACATTTTTGTACAGCCTTTTGCATATATCTCTAAAGTATCCTCAAGGTTTGACCTCGGATTTATAGACGGGGCTGTGAACGGAGTTGCAGAGGTGCTTAAGGATACAGCTGTGTCATTACAAGCTGTCCAGACAGGAGTAATTAGAAGCTATGCTACTCTTATGGCGGTTGGCGCCGCTATAATTCTGACTATCGTTATACTATGGCACGGTTTTTAAACTCAGCTAAGAAATATTACTAGAATCTTGTTTTGAAGTATGCAAAAGGCGGGATAACCAGGCCCATAGTCTTATTGTCTTGCGTGGTTATGCTCGGTATGGCGCTAAGAATATCTCGTGAATCCAGAGACTCGGATTTAAAATCTGTGACAGTGGACTTTGCATAAAGAAATTCGCTTTGATCAGATTCGTCAACCAAATCGGGCAATACCTCTATTTCGATATATGTTGTCTTATCTACAACTTTTGTATTTATCTGTTCAGTTGCATAACTTATAGGGCTAATAATTCCGCAACTCAGCACTATCAATGACAGCGCGAGTAATTTTACTTCTGTATTTCCTAAAATTAATTCTCTAATCATTATCACAATCTCCCGTATTTCACTTTCAACCCTATAGATGTAATACACAATGGTTTGGATTCAAGGTTTAAATTAATCGAAGGGGGATATCATAAAATACATATAAAAAAAGGCAGCAGATAATTACTACCTGCTGCCTTTTAATTTTGTGACTTAGGAGCTGCTTAACTTTAATTACACATCGAAGTAAAGCATGAACTCGTAAGGTACTGGTCTTAGTTTAATAGGATTGACCTCGTTTTCCATTTTATAGTCAATCCAGGTTTCGATAACATCCTCAGTAAATACATCGCCTTTAAGTAGAAACTCGTGGTCTTCTTTAAGTGCTGTAAGAGCATCTTCCAGAGATCCCGGTACTGAAGGAATACCTGCAAGCTCTTCTGGCCCCAATGCGTAAATGTCTTTATCCAACGGATCACCGGGGTTTATTTTCTTCTCAATCCCGTCAAGTCCGGCCATTAGCAGTGCTGAGAATGCAAGGTATCCGTTACATGACGGATCTGGGAACCTTGTCTCGAGCCTCTTGGCTTTAGGGCTAGGTGAGTACATTGGGATTCTCACTGCGGCACTTCTGTTTCTTGCTGAATAAGCTAGGTTAACAGGCGCCTCAAATCCGGGGACCAACCTTCTGTATGAATTTGTTGTGGGATTGGTAAATGCGCATATTGCACTTGCATGTTTTAGGATTCCGCCAATGTAATGCATAGCCATATCACTCATTCCGGCATAGCCTTTTCCGGCAAATAGCGGTTTGTTCTTCTTCCAAATGGACTGATGAACGTGCATACCCGAGCCGTTGTCGTCAAACACAGGCTTAGGCATGAATGTAACTGTTTTGCCGTGTCTTCTGGCTACATTTCTGACAACATATTTGTACCACATCATTTGATCGCCCATTTGTACGATCGGAGCAAATCTCATGTCTATCTCTGCCTGACCGGCTGTAGCAACTTCATGGTGGTGCGCTTCAATAGAAATGCCCAGCCTCTCAAGCTCTACAACCATCTCGGATCTTATATCCTGATTAGTATCGGCAGGTGGAGTAGGGAAATACCCTTCTTTATGACGAGGTTTGTAGCCTAAGTTGGGTCCTTCATCCGCACCAGAATTCCAGATTCCCTCTACTGAGTCTACAAAGTAATATCCGGAGTTAGCCGTTTGATCGTATCTAACATCATCTAGGATGAAGAACTCGAGCTCCGGTCCGAAATATGCAACGTCGCCAGTTCCCGTACTTTTTAGGTAAGCTAGCGCTTTCTTTGCAATGTTGCGAGGATCTCTTGAATAGGGCTCGCGAGTGATAGGATCTACAATATCACATATTAGAACTATTGTAGGAACATCTAGGAACGGATCGATTCTTGCAGACGTAACATCAGGAACAACTAGCATATCACTTGCATTGATTGACTGCCATCCTCTGATACTAGAGCCGTCAAAACCTAGACCTTCCTCAAACACAGATACCTCAAATTCGTTTACTGATATACTAAAATGCTGCCACATACCGATAAAA
>JABAOE010001874.1_pt1 | contig 18360 bp, 20 predicted proteins | sample 7062141 | NCBI WGS metagenome assembly JABAOE01 (sample SAMN14538627, study PRJNA623070) | marine sediment metagenome | biome: marine biome [ENVO:00000428]; feature: marine pelagic biome [ENVO:01000023]; material: deep marine sediment [ENVO:00002113] | place: India: Gulf of Khambhat ... | reverse complement strand
GGCCGCCGCGATGGCTTCGTGGTTGGCCATGCCACCCCGAGCGGCTGCCGAGGAAACCAGCACGATGGACCCGCCGCCTTTCATCATCGCTTTGGCAGCATACCTGACCACATGAAATGCAGAGGTGAGATTGGTGCGCAAGGTTTGTTCCCACTCGTCCTCCGTGGTTGTGTGCGCGGGCTTCAAAAGAAGCGATCCCACACAGTGCGCGACACCATCCACCCGGGCAAATTGCCTCTGGGCCTCCTGAAAGCAATGCTCCACCTCCGGCCCCCGGGTGGCGTCCGCCACGCACGGCCACGCCCCTGTCTCCTCCGCCAACGAGGAGAGCGCATCCTTCCTTCTCCCGCTGACCACCAGATTGAATTTGTCTTTCAGCCTGCGGGCAAGGGCCGCACCGATGCCTCCATAGGCCCCAAAAATAACGATGGTACCCAATTTGGATTCGGCCATGGTCATGTCTCGTTTATACCCGCCGACCACCAGAAATCAATGCAACCAACGGGACCGAGCCGCGTTCCTTAGGGACTCACCAAAGGTGAAGTATATTTCATATATAAATCCAACCTATATTGATTTATAGTTCGTAACCGGTTAACCTGGCATTAACCAAACAGAAGCATGGAGGGTTTATGTTTAGAGACAAAATTGAAGTTAAAGACGTGGCCAAAATGGATGTCGAATACGGCGATTTGCTCAGGCGAGTCCTGGCCATCCAGTCGGATTGCGAAATCGGCGGCCCCCACCTCTATCTGGAGCATATTTTGCCCAAAGCGCCCACCCCGGGGGATCGGCTCGTGGTCGCTAAGACGGCGGCGGAAGAAATCGATCACTATCGGAAAATGGCGCGGCTGGCGGGGGAGCTGGGGCTGGACGTTTCCTACGTCCTTTCCTGGCCTAACCAGAAACGGTATGTGGAAGCCTTCCGAGGCCAGATCAAGACCTGGGAGGACTTTGCGGTGTTCGGTTTTCTCATCGACCGAGTGGGGCGCTACCAGCTGGAGGAGTTTATGAACTGTACGTTCCAACCCCTGGCCCGGATTCTGCCCACAATCCTGAAGGAAGAAATTAGCCATGTGGGCTACGGCACCAATCAAGTGGCCGAACTGTCCGCCAGGGGTGGCGGCAGCAAGGAGCGTGTTCAGAAGTCTCTGGATCATTGGTATCCCACGGCCCTCGACATGTTCGGCCAGAAGGAGTCCAAACGTTCCGAGCGCTATCGCTACTGGGGGCTCAAGCGACGCAGCAACGGTGAAGCGCGCAGCGAGTACATCCGGGAGGTGAACCCGCTCATCGTAAAACTCGGACTCACGGTGCCGGATGCGGACCAGGGACGCATCTACCACTGATGCCGAAAGCCAAGCCCCGCCCGGGCGAAACGGAAAACCGCAGCGCTCACTACCTCTCCGTCATCGGCGAGAGCGTAAGAAAACTGCGCGAACGGCAGGGCATGACGCTGCGACAGTTGGCGGCCCTTTCAGGTTTGAGCGATCGATTCATTATCGCCGTTGAGAAAGGGGTCGCCAATCCTTCCGTGACCAGTCTGGTGCAGCTGGCCGAGGGGTTGAAGATCTCGCTCGTTGATCTGCTGTCCCAGGCGGCTCCGAGCCGGGACCTTGAGCCGCAAAGCAACGCGCGAAAAATTGCCGACCTTCTCGACGGCCGCCCGCAGGAGCAAATTGCCCGGGTGCTTTCGTGTTTGTCCATGTACCTCAAAGAGTTTCGAGGCTTGCATGTAGCCCTCGTAGGCATGCGCGGCGCCGGAAAAACCACTGTGGGCAGGCACTTGGCCCGGGTGCTCAGAATGCCCTTTTACGAGCTCGACGAGTTCATCGAGATCGAAGCAGGACTGTCCCTGAACGAGGTTTTCCGTCTGGAGGGCGAGAGCTACTACCGAACCCTTGAAGGGCAGGTGCTCCAGCGGACCTTGAGAAACGCGCCGGGGATCATCGCTGCGGGTGGAGGCCTGGTCATGAATCCGACGAATTTGCTTCGACTCAAACTGCATTCGTTCGTGGTCTGGCTGAGGGCTTCGCCAGAGACCTTGATTGAGCGGGTCCGGGCGACCAACGACGAGCGCGCGCTCAGAAACCAACGCAACATTGGCAAGCAGCTCAAGACCATCCTGGCCCAAAGGACCCCCTATTATTCACAGGCGGATTTCGTCATCAATACGACGAACAAGACAGTGGAGGCCGTCGGCAGGGCCATCGTGCAAGCCCTGGGCAAGCCTGGGCTCAGGCCAGAGGCGCGGCACAAATCGGAAAAGCAGGTTTAAGTCCGCGCAGGCGAAGGCCGTGAACGGATTCGCCTCCACGCCGCCCCCTTCCCTTCTCCGCTTGTTTAAACAAACCCTTTCCATGGACTCTCGTCATTGGGCGGCGGCCCCGGTTTCTCATTGGCCCTGTTTTACGCCGCCGGCAAACTCTAGAACATGACGCACAACGGCAGGCCATGCGGATCCCGCCGGCTCCGTGAGATCGTGACCCGCTGGAAGCTCCACGTACAGTGGCCCGGCGGGCAGGCGCCGGATCAGGGTTCGGGTCGTGGCGGGAGTGACGGTCAAGTCGTTGCGCCCCTGGAGAATTAACACCGCCGCCCGCACCCTCGGCGCCGACGCCAGCGCCATGCTGCCCGCAACCCGCAGCTGACTCAGGACACCCGCGGGTAGACTGAGCGCGCGGATCTGTCGTTGTGTTTGCGCATCGTCGAGATCGGCGTCTTTGAACATGCGGCTGAGCGCCCTGCGGAGATCGGGTGCCGAGAGATCCGCTTTCTGGAAGGGGTAAACCTGCCGCACAAAACAGCGGATGAGGGGCCAGAACAATTGATGCCGCCGGGAAGCCATGCGGGTGAAAGGCGCCATCAGCACCAGGCCCGCGGGGTTCACCTCCGCCGCCACGGTCAGAGCCAAAGCGCCGCCCATGGAGTTGCCCACCATGAGGATTCGGCTGTGCTGGCGCGCAAGGCGCGCGTAGGAATCCCGCACGGCGTCCACCCATTCCACGGCGTATTTTTTTTCCAACAAGGGCAGCTCCGCCCCGAAGCCCGGCAGCAGAGGAGCGTCAACGGTCCAACCCTGTTTTTGCAAAAGCTGCCCCAAAGGACGCAACTCCGCGGGTGTGCCGGGAAAGCCATGGATCAACAACGCGGCGTCGCTACCCCGTCGCCAATGAAACGCCTGATGTTCCGGCTCGGTGAAGGGTTGGCTGATGCTCGAGCTTGGCCATGCTGCGGTCATGATAATTTTTACTCGTCGCCCAAAACCGGCGCCCTGCTCCGGAGGCCCGCCAGGCGCCCGCCGCTTGTGTTCCCGCTCGGGGCGAAACTCGTAACCCAAAGCTCCTTCATTCCGACTCCGCCTCCCGGGAGGGATCCGGCAACGCCATCGCACCGGCTCGGTAGCCTGGGGATGCCACTCCAATCTAGCGAGCCGGGACTTTGAAATAAAGAACTCTAGCGTTATCAGTTCTTTCATGTTAGCGTGTGAGACATTTTAATCTTTCCGTTTACACATCGAGGAGGAAAAGTATGGCAGTCGTTCGTCTCATCCATGTAACCGTAAAACCCAACCAGACCGCTGAAGTGGAATCGCTGTGGAAGAATCATTGCGCGCCCCTCATGATCAAGCAGCCCGGATGCCTGTCGGAGAGGCTGTTGCGGTGTGAAGACGCCCCCGGCGAGTATATCTCCTACTCCGAGTGGAGTGATCAGGACAGCATCGATAAATACCGGAAAAGCCCCGCCCATGAGGAGATCATTCAGCGCTCCCGGGAGCTTCAACTCGCGGAGCGGCCAACGGTTAAGCGCTACGCCGTGGTTTAGCGAGCTGCCCCCGCCGAACCGCCACCTTTCCCCGGTAGCGGGATTCTGATGGCGGCAAATTCATACCATGGCGGCTCGGCAGGTTCGGGAGCCTTCGAGGCGCACAGGGACCCCCGGGGAACTCCCCCTGGAGCGTCGTAGCATTGCAACGCGCGACTTAACACGGAGAACTTGTGCCGGGAGCGTAACCGGCTACGCAGCTGAATCCTTTACGGTGGGTTGCCGGAATGTGCACATTTTACCCCTCAAGGTTTCACTTTACACGACTTGACAAGCGCTGCGATACTTTGCAAAACTCCCGTAACAAAGCGAGGCGCAACGGCTCTCGCAGGACGGGTTACGAACAGAAAAAAACCAATGGATTGGGAACTGCGTCAATCTGAGGCAACACTGACGGACCCTTACGGACTCGAATCCTTTCTGCTCGGCATGGATCAGGAGTTTCGGCCCAGGAGCGCCAGCCCGTTGGGTGGTTTCACCTTCCTCCAGGACGCGCGTCAGATGCTCCTCTTCAGCCGCCAGATCGAGAAGGAACTCTTGAACGCAGGAGGCCCAGGGAATCTCTACGTCGGATTTCAAAACGATCAGAAGTTGACCGTTGAGTCAAAGCGGTACCGAAGGCTCATGCAAGCCGGTATCACCGTTTGCGCTTTTGGTGAGGGAATACCCAGCGCTCGTGACGCAGAGGGTCTTGAGGGCTGGTACAGGCTTTCACCCAACCACACGATGATCGAGAACCAGTGGTTTCTGGTGACGCAAGTTCCGCAGCCCATCGCATTCGTTGGATGGGAAGTGTCCGATGAGTCCATCTGGGGGTTGCACGGAGTGACGCACCCGGGGAAAACATTTGCTGGCTTCGTATCGGAAGACCCTCATGTCGTTGGCGCTCTCGTTGGCCATTTTGAGGAAGTGAGAGCCTCAGCCAAACGCGAGACTCCTGGACAAAGCGGCGACGCCAGGACCGTCATTAACAATCTGACCCCCCGGCGGGTGATGCTCCTGGCGGACGACGGCAAACGGCCCTTTCTCCAACGGGCCGTGAGCGCCTTGGCGGGCAGCGCGCCCATCCCTGGCAACGAGTTTTTTCTTTATGACCTTGCTGCAGCTTCCTATCTGCTGGATCCCTATCCAAAAGAGAGTGACGAGAAGCAGCGGCATCAGCCCCTGACCACACAATTTGTCCGCGATACGGTCAAGCGCCCCTACCTCGCGGACCTCATGGCGAAGTTCGAAAAGGCAGGATCCAAGGTGAAGGGGGTCCTCCCCACGGGCGTGGGGTTTGGCGACCTCGCCAAGTGGTGCGGGGAAATTCAAGTAGACGTCGTTGTTGCTCCGGTTGAATTCGCAGAACCGTCCCTCCCCGACCGTCTGCGCGGCTACAGAATCGAAAACCTCGCCTCAAAGGTGAGTTGCAGCGTAGTGGTTGACGATCCCAACCGCGGTGCTTGGATTTACAAAGAAGCGTCCAAGGCTTAATTTGCCGCGACCAGGGCGCCGGCTCGGTTCTCCAGACCAAGGCTGCCCCGCCTGAATCTGCTCGCGCCCTCTGTTCACTTCTGCGTCGCGCACTTCGTGTTTGCGTCCAGCCTGGCACGAAGGTTTTCAATCTCATAGAAACTAAGACGAATGAGCCAAAAGCACACTCGATCGGTGCTGCCTTGACAACGACTCAAGACCCGTCGCAATCGAACAAGGTGGATCCTTTGATGCTCGCGAGGTGACTGACGGTGAACTTACATTCAATGGTGAGGTTGCCCGGAGCATGAAAACAACACAGGAGAAGGTCTCTGACCCATCAGGGCAATATGCCCGCAGGCTTGAGCTTGTTTCGCTTCGTAATGTTGCACTCCCTAAAACAGGATGCGCCTACAGCGACTGCCGAGGCGTTAGAATCGTTGGGTTTGAAAGCCGCCCCGTCATCCGGCCTGAGATGTTACCGGGAAGTGACAGCGAGTAGACTCTCGGACCTTCGCCAGTCCTCGCTCCATAAAGGCTTGAGAACCGGCTGGGTCTATATCTCATTGACTTCGCGCATCACACCAGCGGCGCAGCCCGGCGAGAATTCGAACGTGCATTCCTTCCCCGGAGACGATGGCTACGCCACCCCGCTCTAGGAGCGGTCCGCAAAATTGGCGACCCGTCGCCGGTGAAAGCAGTATCGCTATGGCCGACCTAACACGGTCCAAATAGCCAATAGGCTAACCGTCACTTGCGCGTCGACTTGACTTCGTGGACCCAATCACACTTGATGCCGGCCTTCGCATGATGCTTTTCGATGGCTTCGGCGTTCGGGGCGTCCAGCACGCAATAGATCTTGTTGTCCTTCTCGCTGAACAGGATGTCGTGGTGCGTGACCCCGAACTCGTCCGGCGGCGCGTTCTGCAACTTTCTTAACTCCTCCGCCGTGAACGGCTTCATGGGATGGGCATCCATAAACTTGGGCATATTATCATCTCCTCCCGCCAATAATTGGAATATTTATTTGAGGCTCAGTAGATGAGCATTCGGAGCAGCCTCGAATTGTTTATCACGGGGAGAGTATCGAATAACGGACTGCCATGTCAACCGAATATTGCCTTTTAGTCGGATGCTGGATCTTTGGTCGCGACGCCGATCAACGAAGGAATCAAGCCTGACAACCTCCGCTACTTGTTGCGGAAAGCAGACGCTACCGAGGCAGCAAGGGTTTCGTACGGCATTTCGAGTCTCCCGTGCCCCTTGATTCCGAATGCATCCGCCGTCTTATTGAGCAAATTAAACAATGCCGCCACATAAACCATCTCGGCAATCTGTTCATCGCTGTAGCCGAACTCGCGCAGCCCTTCCACATCCTCAGGTGTAATCTTGTAGGCGTGGCGGGTCATCTTGCCGGCAAACTCAAGTAAGGCCCGCCTGGATGGCTCCAGTCCGGCTTTAGTTGCGGCGTCGATGCCCCCATCCGCAAGGGCCTTCGCTACTTCGTCTGATTCTCCCTGCAACCGCAGGAATGCCCCATGGCTGTCCAGTCAGAAGGGGCACCGGTTTACGCCTGAGACGTACGTTGCAATAGCTTCATGATCACGGCGGCTGAGTGCGCCGTCGCTGAAATGCAATACTTGGCACGCCTCGCGGATAAGCTTGCCAAAATCGGGCCGGAGGCTAAAACAACGCATGATATCGGAAGTGCCGGCTGTCACAAAAAACTCGGCTGTTTCGCCGGTAGGTTCAGCAGGGTCACTCCACTTAATGTGAGGCATGGTAACTCCTTTTGTCCTTGTGGTCTTGTCTACTGCAACATCGGACAATCAAATCCATGGTGGTTCTCCCCACGGCGGCACAACGACACAGGTAAACATAGGAGGGTATCGGTGAGATTTCAATTGAGATAGGCAATTTCGATTTGCGAAGTTAGTTTTGCTTGAATGGCACTTCAATTGCCGTATCGCGGGACCTACCCGCAGCCGACGACCCCACTCACGGCCGCTTTACTTAAAACCCCTGTTCGTAATAAAATGTAGCTAATTTGTAAGTACCCACCGCGAGCTTACTCTAAGGGGCACTCCCTGCCATGAATATTCTAAGGATGTTACCTTTGATTACTCTGACTTTGAGCTCCTGTATGTCAACGGAGAATCGTTGGTCAAGTGAGATGAATGTCCCAGCCCGCGACTATTGGTCCGTGATATATGCAAATCAACGGCCCAACCGCCTGGACACCCTTATTATCGAGCGCGTTCAGTGCAAGAATGATGCCTCACCCAAGCTTCAAGTTAGACTGACAGATTTCGAACCAGACCGCGGGCCCGATGGAAATTCACCGGAATCCAAGCTGGATACGGGACCACTCGACTTGAGTATTCCAGGTTCTCGGAGATACCTCAGAGCTGAATCCGGCACTCGTATTTCAGTTCGGTCGGACGGAGGAGTTTCATGCATCCGAGTCAAGATGACCGACACGAAAACCAGTAGAGGGTCTGCAGGTAACTGATGCATTTCGCCACCCTTTAGCAGCGTCTTGATAATAATTGGCGTCACCGCTTCCCCACCGTCGTACTCTCCCACCCGCTCACCACTGAGGATGCATCGCTCCAGGCACGTTTAGTCTTCGTCTGTGTGAGTCTACGGTTAATAATTCCAAGGCTCAGTGCTCAGTCCTCGGGACTAAGCACTGGTGCTGTGGGAACCGGCACGAACAGGGTCCAAGGGCTGAATGGTTTTGCTTATTTGCCAAACCATGACTTGTCCCCACCCTCAGTTCTTGACAGGCAACGGCAATTTTAGTAACGGCTGAGCAGATTAACCTCCCGGCAAGCCCATCTTTTTCCAACGAATGGAGCAGTAAAAACCTGGGCAATACAGTTACCTTGAAGAATGTTTTTAAACCAAAATTGCAACTGGAATGACATCATGGACTGGGAAAGTTTGTGAAGGAGAAACCCGTATGAATACGACTAATTCTAATTTTGCCGAGCTCATCGTTTTTAGCACAGTGGCAATAGTTCTAATGTTTTTCTCGGGAATCATGCCCGTTTACGCACAGGGAACAGACGCGGGGTGGCAACAGAAGTGGGAGAGGGTGCTGAATTCGGCAAAGAAAGAAGGCCGAGTCACCGTCTACGCGAGTAGGTCCGTGGGAGACTTGCGATTCATATGGGAAGGATTCCGGAAAAGATATCCTGATATCAAACTGACTTCCGCCGTCTTGAGCTCTACCAGTGACATGGTCATAAAAGTCATGGCAGAGCAAAGGGCAAACAAGTACATACCAGACGTTGCTCTTGGCGCACCGGGAGCAATGTACAACACCCTTTACCGGGCCAAAGCATTACAGCCACTTCGCCCCGCACTAATTTTGCCCGGGGTCACCGACCCTACGAAGTGGTGGCAGAATAAACACCGCTATGTGGATCCGGAAGGAGAATACATTTTTGTCTATCAAAGTTCTCTTTATGGTCCTTCGATAAGTTACAACACAAAGCTTGTCAACTCAGATGAATTTAAGTCCGTCTGGGATTTCCTTCGTCCGAAATGGAAAGGCAAGATTGCAGCCCTCCTGCCTCGAGCTAACTATGTTTCGACAGCGCTCCTGTTCATGTATCACCATCCTCAGATGGGCCCTAAGTTTATTGAAGGATTGTACGGGAATATGGACGTTGCCCTGTTTAGTGATTTTCGTCTAGGAACCGACTGGTTGGCCAGGGGCAAATATCCGCTTTGTTTTCTTTGCCGGCTGCGGCGCGCGGTCGAGCAGGGGCTGCCTGTAGCTCAGATCAATCCATATCAGATAAAAGAAAAACCCGGCATTGGAGCAGGCAATGGATCAGCTGGATTGGTGAAGAATCACCCTCACCCTAATGCGTCCAAGGTTTTTATTAACTGGTACCTGTCACGGGAAGGGCAAATAGCGTTTAAACGAGCGAACACTGATTCTTCCGATGAAGATGTAGGCTCCCTAAGNNTCCCTAAGAGAAGATCTTCCTTTGGACATTCTTCCGCCTCTTGCCAGGAGACGAACTGATATTGAGTATGTGGATATTAGTCGCCACGATTGGATGGATTATGCTCCTGTTCGCAAGATTTTCGATAAGATAAAACGGAAGAAAAGATAAGCCTTCCAAAACCATATCCCTTGTGTTGTTCAACCCCAGTTATCACCCTGAGCCCGCCACCCGACCAAAACCAGGGCCCTGTGGTTCGTGAAGCGTAGGGTCTCATCGCTTGGTTAGTCCGGCCTGTTGGAATGTGTTCCTATGATTTTTATACCTTCCGACTTTTCTATATAGCGCACAAACCTGTATTTAGCTTCTTTACCGTCGATGTTGGTCGACCTTCGTGAACTCTCCTGGTTAACCTTCGCAACGATAAATGAAGGAGCTGCTCGACCCAGGGCTTCACGCACCTCGCCTTCAAAATCTTCTACGGTATTCACCTCGAAGGAATGTTCGATGCCGGCAGCCTTAGCGACTCCCGCCAAGCTTGTTCCCCCCGCGGTGGCCGTAGGCAGCCCTCCGGTGGCGAGATAACACTCATTATCGAAGACGATTACCGTGAGGTTCGGCGGCCGTTTATTGGCTAGGGTGGCCAGGTTGCCCAGATAGAGGAGCACGCTGCCATCCGATTCCAGGGCAGTCACACGACGGTGTGGCAACGCCAGCGCTAATCCCATGCTCAACGGCGTGCACATCCCCATGTTAATCTGATAAAGGTTTGATTCCTTCGGCCTCACGGAGTGCCATTCTCCCGCGACCCAGCCGAGAGCCGTAATCACGAGGTCCTCATCCTTGAGGAGCGGGCCCAGAACAGATAAGCATTCGTACCTTGTCATAATCGCTCCTTTTTAATCCCGTAAAATTTCCCCTGCCAGCAATACCGCAACAGGATGCTGCCAAAGGCTGGCCGACAGCTGAGCTCCCGTAATAGCTTCCCGGGTCTCCTCAGGTTTCTTCGCCCCGACATAAGGAATATGAAGCGCCTGCAATATAGGTTCAGTGGTAAATTTATAGGTTATAAAGCGCCAGTTGGCACGGTCTCCAACCTCACCTCGATGGGCAATGACCACGAGGATGGGAATGCCATAGGATACCGTGAGCGAAGCCAGCGGCCAGGTAGCCACCAGGAACCCCGAGTCGGCAATGATTAACGCCGGTTTTTTCCCTCCTAGCCAGGCCCCGGCACACGCGGCCACCCCCTCCCCCTCGTTCGCAACCGCAACGGTAATAAAACTGTCATCTTCCACGATCAGCTTTTGAGCGTCGTGAATCTGGTCATCCGGAAGATAGGCGACAAAATTAATACCCGCTTCTTTTAAAGCCTCATAAACAATCGACGCATATTCCAGTTTCATAGTTTCCGCTCCTTGTTTGAATACAGGACTTCGCGAATTGCTTCCGTCTGATTCTCGCTCTTAACATGGGGATCATCTTATGTGTGCCGGTGCCGTGTTGTCACTCTCTATTTTTCCGTTGATATCAGGTTAGCCCCAGACCCGTCGAGCCGTTTCAAGGATGGCCTCCAGCTTCCGCCATTGGACGTCTTCGGGGACGGTCATTCCTGCACCGCTGGAAAAGCCGCATTGAGGGCTGAGGGCCAGCTGCTCCATAGGAATATACCGGGAGGCTTCCTCGATTCGAACCAGGAGGTCATCGACTTTTTCAACGTCCGTGCTTTTGGTTGTCACCAGACCAAGAACGACGGTCTTGTCCTTCGGGACGAACCTGAGCGGAGCAAAGCTCCCCGCCCGCTCGCTGTCGTACTCAAGGAGGAACCGATTATGATTGAGCCCGTTGAACAGCTGCTCCGCGATCTCGTCGTAGGGCCCTTCCCGGTGCCATTGGGGAATGATCCTACCTGTCTCGGGGTCGACTTTCCTTTCATTGCCGCGGCAGAGGTGGATACTAAAGGTCACGCCGTTGAACCCGGCAATGACGTTGTTGTCGGCTTCGATGGAGCGCTCGAGATTGCGGCGCGGGTCTTCACCGCGGGATCGCATCTTTTCGAGTAAGGGGGCATCCACATAGGCCGTGTAACCTGGCGCGTCAACCTGCACATAAGTGCAGCCGGCTTCAACAAGCTCGCCAACCATCTGGTGCTGTAATGCCGCCACGTGGGCTTCGAAGTCATCCAGGCCGTCGTACACGGACGTCGACCGCTGCCAATCAAAGCGCTGCGCGACCCGGTCGGGACCGACGATGGTTACCTTTGCGGGTACAGCCGACACACCGGCGACGAAGCGGTACTCCTCCAGTGGGAGGTTTCGGGTGATTTTCAAGCGTTCAGTTGCGGCACGGCGAGTAATGACCGGAGGGCCGGCAATGCTCAGGCCGGATTCAACTCGCCCGCTTGATTCCATACCTGGCCTTCGAATACCCGCATAGGTGGCGGCGGTCCCGGAGGCTTCGTAGCCGCTAACACTCGCGCCAAAGCTATCCTGAAAGTTGCGACGCCTGAACTCACCGTCGTTCACAATTGGAAATCCAATGCCCTCCTGCGACGCGATAACCTTACGGATCGCCCGGTCTTCCGCAGCCCTTAGCTCGTCCAAGGTCGCGGTTCCCTGGTCGGCGCGTTTTTGAAGATCCAGCAGTTCCCGTGGCCGCGACAGGCTACCGACATGATCAACTCTTAGCTTATCTAACGATGCCAGAAAGCACCTCCTAACTTGTAACTACCTGGATAATGGCTTCGCGGCTTGCGAGCAATGCACGGAGAGTATTCGCAAACTCAACCAAATTCAAGGTTCACGAACTAATCACAATCCCAATTGACATCACAACTCGTTATCCGATATTTTCCCCTGCAAGTCCGGGATGGGAATCAGTCGGCACCCTCCCGCAACCCTGTTTACGTGGTTCAAAGCGCGACGAGGAGTAGACATGCCTACAGTCGAGATTCAGGGTTTCAGCCTGTATTACGAAATGGACGGCGAGGGCGAGCCCCTCGTGTTCGCCCACGGAGTGGGAGGCAATCACGCACACTGGTTCAATCAAATGGCCTACTTCTCCCGCCGCTACAAAACAATTGTCTTTGACCACCGAGGCTTTGGCAATTCGAGGGATCCGGGAGGTCCGGGACGCAACAGGTTCGTGGAGGACCTCAAGGAACTGCTGGATCACCTTGGAATCGAGCGGGTCACCCTGATCGCTCAGTCCATGGGCGGCGGCACTTGCATCGGATTCGCCGCCGCGTATCCCGAGCGGGTGAAGGCCCTGGTCCTGGCCGACACCGTCATCGGGCTCAAGCTCCCTGAATCATTGGCTGCTAAGAATGCCAAGGCACGGGAGGCGGGCGAAAACCTCAGCCAACTGGAGCGGGTATTATCCCCCGCCACACGCCGAGAGCGGCCGGCCCTCGCGCGGATGTATCAGGAGATGTCCAGCTTCAACATGGTGAACCGGCACACCGTGGGTGGTTCATTCGGTCCCGGGTGTACGCCCGAACAGCTAACGGCGCTCGGGTTGCCGACCTTGTTCTTGGTTGGCAGCGAGGACGTTCTGGCGCAACCCGATATCATTCGCAGCGTCCATAAACTTGTTCCCGGCTCCGTGTTCGTCGAAGTTCCTGGCTCAGGGCATTCGGTGTATTTCGAGGCGCCTGACGAGTTCAACAGCGCCGTCGATTCGTTTCTGAGCAAACACGGGATCCGGTAAGGTTTGGAGAGCAGACTCGACCCTTTTTAAAGGAGGACATCTGACATGGCGCAGCACATTCATGGATCGCTTTATTACGAACGGATGGGACGCACAGGCCCGGTGATCGCCTTTATCCATCCAAACCCGATGGATCAGTCGTGCTGGATTTTTCAGATGACACACCTATCGACCTGGTACCGGTGCATTGCCATTGACATCCCGGGTTACGGCCGCTCGCCCAAGGCCGACTCCGGCTTGACCGTAGACGATATGGCTGAGGCCTGCTGGGAAGCGATAGATGAGGCGCTGCCTGGCGAGACCGCGATCCTGGTCGGCTGTTCCGTCGGATCGCGTATTGCTCCCTGCATGTACCACCACCGACCGGATAAGACGGCGGCACTTATATTGTCAGGTACAGGCTACAACCCCACCAGAGAGTTTACGAAGCGGCGCATCGAAGCCTACACCGCCAACGGCATCGACTATCGGTGGGAGTACACGTTCGAGGATCTGAGCCCCACGTTTCGTGCGACGCCGCTTGCGCATTTCTTTGCCAATCTTTTCGCGGAACGCAACGAATTTGCAGATGTGCAGACGATCATCCACCAGTTCAAAGCTCTCCAGCAGCCAGAGCCGGACGGTTACCATGAGCGCATCGCCTGTCCAACAGTGATTCTCACCGGGAGCGAGGACAGCTCCCATCAGAGAGCCTTTGCGCTCAAGGCACGCATACCCAATTGCGAGTTGAAGGTCTTGCCCGGAGCTGGCCACGCCTGTCAGCTGGAGCAACCCTGGCTTTATGATCGTTTTATGATCGAGTTCCTCACCAAGCACGGCCTATTCCCCGCAACGTCCAAGCCGGCCAGCGGGATCGCATGATTATCTTAAACGTGGCAGTTGACAGACGTAAAAATAAATCGAATCAGAGGTGACAAAAATGGCAATCGAAATAGCCGCGAAGACATCGATAGCGCCTCGCATTATGACACTAGATCACGCGACGATCCCGTCCATCGACATTATGGCGGACCTCGAATTTTACAAAAAATATCTGGGAGCCAATCTGATGCCCCGCACGCCGGGCGAACCGCGCTCCTTCGACCGCCCGGCGCCGTTCGTCAACCTAAAAACGGAGCGAATCAAGGCGGGCCGCCACTGCAACTGCTTTATCGAGTTCGCCGGTATTTCGGGCTTCGGGCTTTTTCTGCAACCCGACTACCCCCCCAAGCCCGAGCGTATGTTACAGGGGCCTCGTTACGGTCTGGCGGTCGCGGACGACAACCTCAAATCCGCCGCTAAGGTGTTAAGCGATGGCGGAGTCGAGTTCCTGGGACCTGTGGCTCAGGAAACGGAGAGCCCGTTCAGCGAGTCGATCTATTTCAAGGACCCGAGCGGTAATAGCCTGGAGGTGTTGGCCTGGCGCGAGCCGACCGCCGAAATGAAGAAACCCGCCGGCCGACGCGGTCTGATCCCATTGACGGGAATCGTTCACGTCGCCGTGGACGTCACCGACCTCGACCAAGCCGAGGACTTCTACTCGACCGGTGTGGGATTCAAGCTATCACACTGGGGCACAACGGCAGACGGCCTGGAGAAAAGCGTCCTGCGCTCGCGCGCCGGACATGTCCTCACCCTCCAGCGCGTCGGGAAGATGCCTGATCGCGCGACGTGGAAAACAAGCGGCAAGTGCCATTTCGCCCTCCTGATCGACGGGTCCGGTTGGGACACCTTCTCCCATGAAATGGAGATTCGCAAGGTGGAGGTCCTACCCGAAACCGCAAACGCCATTCAGGCACATAAGGATGGCAGGGATATCTACACCCGCGATCCAGGTGGCAACGTCTTTCAGGTGTTTGCCGGGGACACTAATTGATTGTCTTGCGGGAAGTTGCGAATTTTCAGGTCTGATCCCATTGCAGCAGGGATCAGTGCGGTTTACGCCGGCTCGAGCCACTCCTCGGTAAGGTCAACCAGGATCTTGTCATTCGACGCTTTACCGCTGATCTCGCTCACTTCGAACGCCACTGTGTAAAGGTAGGGATAGACTCCCCGGTGATCGTGCGGAGCGTACGTTGCCCCGTGGAGCTCCGTGACGACACCCGTCTTGCCACGCAGATAAACGGGCGTGCGCGGGTTGGCTTCCGGTTTGTTCATCCGCACTCGCACTCGTTCCCCCTCCTTGAACCGGTGTTGCACACCCTCTGTCCTTGCGCCGGGCCCTGACCAGGTCGTGTCCTTAGCGTCGATACTCATTGTTTACTTATCCTTTAGGGTCGGCTTACTCACCCCGACCAAGCTCTCAATGGTTACCAGCTTCGCCAGTTCCTCTTCACTCCACCCCTCCGTCCCGGCAGGACGCTCCGGCAGGACGAACCAGCGCAGGTCCGCCGTGCTGTCGTGCACCTGGATCGTTACCTCCTCCGGAACCTTGAACCCAAACATCTCTCCCAGCATCCCTCTCGGGTCCTGCACGATCTGCTGCTTGTAAATATCGTGCCGGTACCACCAGGGCGGATCACCAAAAAGAGAGCGCGGGTAACAGGAGCAGAGCGTGCACACCACCACGTTGTGCACCTTGTCTGTGTTTTCCGCCACTCCCAGTTTCGCCAGCAGGCCCGGCGGGATGTCCATCTCCCGCACCGCCTCCCGACCGTTGGTTTTTAACCTCTCTTTAAATTCAGGATCGACCCACGCCCGGGCCACGATCCTCGCGCCGTTCTTGAACCCCTCGTCCGCCTGCTCGGCGCGCCGTTTCGCTACCGTCTCCTCACTAAGCAGCCCGTTGTCCATCAGGGCATTGATGAACGTCTCCAGCACCTGCATGTTCTGGGTGAGCTCCCGGTCGAGCTGCTGAATCCGCTCCTCCAACGAGCCCCCGTGGGTGCGCTTGGTGAACTTGAAAAACGGGTCATAGGCCCCGCTCTCCGTACGCGAGTCGTCGATCACAAAGTCCGCCTTGCCCGGATCCGTGGCTGCCAGCCCGATGCCCCGTACGTAGTCGTCCAGCCGGTCCTCCAGGGCTCGGATCCGCTCCTCCAGCTCCTCGTGCTCGTGGCCGTCTTCATGGTCGTGATCCGCATCACCGTTACTCCCGCCGCTTGGGGCGAAGATGCTCTTTCCGGCCCCATTCGTTGCCATTTTCGCGGCCGCCGAGAACAGCGCGTGCAGCGGCAAGACGTTACGCCTGACGAAGTGCAGCACCCGCGGCTCCATCCGTTTCACCCTCCAGTACTCCAGGTCTGCCTCGAGGGCCGTCACGTGGGCCTCGAAATCTTTCATGTTCGGGTCAAAATTTACCTGTTGGATCGTATCCAGCATGATTCCCCCTTTCAGCGTCTACACGGAGACGCGCGGCCAACTTCTCGGACTCATGCATCCGGAATGGAAATTATCGGGGCACGTTTATTTAGAGGCAGAGTATCCGATGCCACGATAGAATGTCAACTCGATGGTGTGGATCCGTACCCGGTTCGGAAAACTAGCAACAATTGTTATGATCCCCTCTCTGGATGTTGACAAAGCCCGGCAATTGGAGAAAAGCTATCTGACAGTAGAACAATAACCGGGTTACGAACAAACCTTCTATCAAAAATTTGGGCCCCGCGCGGAAAAGACCAAAGGAGGGGAAAAGATGTTAAGTGAAGAGATGAATGAATTGCTGACTCGGGTCGGCCCCGGGACTCCCGGCGGCGAGCTGCTGCGGCGTTACTGGCATCCCGTGGCCGCCGCGCGGGAGTTGACACCGGAAAAGCCCAAGAAGCGCGTAAGGATTCTGGGAGAGGATATGCTCCTTTTCCGGGACGGGAACGGCAACTATGGCCTCGTAGAGGAACAATGCGCCCACCGCGGGGCTTCCCTGTACTACGGCTGGGTGGAGGGAGACGGAATCAGGTGCGCATATCACGGGTGGAAATACGACACCGCCGGTCGTTGCATTGAGCAGCCGTTTGAGAGCAACCCCGAGTTCAAAACCAAAATCTGCCAGAAAACGTATCCGGTGGAAAAGCTCGCGGGAATCCTCTTTGTGTACATGGGTCCCCCCGAAAAAAAGCCTCTGCTTCCACGCTGGGACATGATGGTCAAAGAGGGTTTCAGGAGAACCATCGCCGTCAGCACGCCGGAGGTCAACTGCAACTGGCTCCAGGCGGCGGAGAATTCCGCCGATCCTCTCCACACCTACTTTCTCCACGGCCATGCGATGAAGGTCCAGGACATCAGACAGGGAGCCTATCTATACCGGTCCATCGAAAAGTTCGAAGTCGAACAGACCGAGTGGGGCGTGAGAAAGAAGCGGACCTACACCGGCGAGGACCCGGAGGCGGGCCACCTGCTGATCTTCCCTAACATGCTCAGGCATCCCCGTTTCATACGGTGGTACGTGCCCACGGACGACACTCATATGCTGGTCTACACCATGCAGTTCTTCAAACTCAAAGAGGGCGAGAAGATCGATGAATCGGAAGACCCCCCGATGAAATACGATCCCCACAAAAACGAGGAGGGGGAGTTTCACATGCAGAGCATCCAGAGTCAGGACCGCATGGCGTGGGAGACCCAGGGGCCTATATATGACCGCGCCAGGGAGCACCTGGGGGAGTCGGACCAGGGAGTCATCCTCTACCGAAAGATTCTGGCCGATCAGATTGCGCTCGTGCAGCAAGGCGGCGAGCCCATGGCTCTGGTGCGGGACCCGGAGAAAAATAAGATCATCGAACTAACGATTACCGAGCGGCTTCCGTCCGAAGAAGAACAGGTCGTTTACGGGACTGACAAAGCAGGTTAGGGAAAGAGCAGTGGGCTTGTGCTATGCCCGATGCGCTCTGTTGTTTTGTCGTCAGCGGTTAATTCTCTTTCTCTTCTCTTAATACTTTATCTTGCTGCCTACTGCTCTCTGCCAACTGTCTTTCTGTCTGCTCCCTTTGCGGCTTGGCGCGAGACAATCCGATTCTTCTAGCTGATCTCTAACATACGACCTCTGACCTCTGGTGATTCGCTTTGCTCCATGCGCCGTGCGCCTTGCTGACGGTCCGCGTAATTCTGCGGTTGAGGCTCTTTATTTTGCGGGATTGTCTTGCTTCCAGGCGGAGGCAAATGAGGCTAGTATGTTTTCTACAACTTTGTGAATATGCTCACGCAAGCTTGACTTGCCACCTGTTATCGCGTGCGTATCATACCACAGGTAAGCAGATGTCAATTTACCGGTATTCATGATCATGACCCTGCGCCTGACCCCCACCGACACGGAGCCAAAGTAGCCCAGAGGGTATCCGTGATACGCCCTCGATTTTGCAATATTGACTATAACCCAGATGCTTGCTTCAGCCGGATCTCTGACCAGGATGTATGGCAAATTAGTTTGCAAAAACTCTTGAACCTGATTTTCAATTGCACTCTCATCTAACCCCAGTTCTTTTGCCTCATTCTCCAG
>JABAOE010002711.1_pt2 | contig 18396 bp, 16 predicted proteins | sample 7062141 | NCBI WGS metagenome assembly JABAOE01 (sample SAMN14538627, study PRJNA623070) | marine sediment metagenome | biome: marine biome [ENVO:00000428]; feature: marine pelagic biome [ENVO:01000023]; material: deep marine sediment [ENVO:00002113] | place: India: Gulf of Khambhat ... | reverse complement strand
CGACGTGCACGATATCGGCAAGAACATCGTCGGCGTCGTGCTCCAGTGCAACAACTTCGAGGTGATCGATCTCGGCGTGATGGTGCCGCGCGACCGGATACTCGAGGCTGCCCGGCGCGAGAACGCAGATATCATCGGGTTGTCCGGGCTGATCACGCCGTCGCTCGAGGAAATGGTGCATGTCGCCGCCGAGATGCAGCGCCAGGGCCTCGCGCTGCCGCTACTCATCGGTGGAGCGACCACCTCGCCGGCGCATACCGCGGTCAAGATCGACCCCGAGTACGAGGGTGCCGTGGTCTACGTGAAGGACGCCTCGCGCTCGGTTGGCGTGGCGCAGAAACTGATCAGCGCGGCCGACAAGCTTACCTACGTCGCCGAGGTCAAGACCGAAAACGCGCGGCGGCGCGACCGTCACGCCGGCAAGAAGCGGCTCGCGCCCCAGCTGACACTCGAGCAGGCGCGCGCGAACCGCGCCGAGCCGGACTGGAATGCGGCCGCTTGCGCACCGTCGTTTACCGGCGTGCGGGTGTTCGACGACATCGCGATCGCAGAGCTGGTCGACTTCATCGACTGGATGCCGTTCTTCAACGCCTGGGAGTTCCACGGCAAGTTCCCGGCCATTCTCGGGGACGACGTGGTCGGGGACGCGGCCACGCATCTTTATGGCGACGCGCGCAAGATGCTGTACAGGATTCGTGAAGAGAAATGGTTGCGTTCGAAGGCGGTCGTCGGTTTATTCCCGGCCAACTCGGTCGGCGACGATATCGTCGTTTACGGCGACGCGAAGCGCACGCGCGAGATTGCGACGCTGCATCAACTGCGCCAGCAGAGGCGCCTGCCCGAGGGGCGTCGCAACCTGTGCCTGGCCGACTTCGTGGCGCCGCGTGGATCCGGAATCGAAGACTACGTCGGCGCGTTCGCCGTGACCGCCGGTCTCGGCATCGAGACGCGCGTGGCCGAGTTCGAGGCAAAACATGACGACTACGACGCGATCCTGCTGAAGGCGCTGGCCGATCGGCTGGCCGAGGCTTGTGCCGAATACATGCACGCGAAAGTTCGGAAGGAACTGTGGGGCTACGCGCCCGATGAGGCACTCGATAACGACGCGCTGATCGCCGAGGCCTATCGCGGTATCCGGCCTGCACCCGGCTACCCGGCATGCCCGGACCATACGGAGAAGACGACGCTGTGGAACCTGCTCGACGTCGAGGCAAGCGCCGAAATCTCGTTGACCGAGTCGTTCGCGATGTATCCGGCCGCGTCGGTCAGCGGCTGGTACTTCGGCCACCCCGAGGCGAAGTATTTTCAGGTAGGCAAGATCGGTCGCGATCAGGCCGAGGACTATGCCCGACGCAAGGGGATGTCGCTGGCTGCTGTCGAGCGCTGGCTCGCGTCGAATCTCGGATACGATGCGCGAGCCGCGTAGCGATTCACGACGCAGAGATCACTGTTTCTCGTAGCCCGGGAGTTCCGCGAACATGCGTTCGGCCGCCATTTCGGAGACGTCCGCGAACGTGACCGGCTTCTGCCCCGCAGTTTCGTACGCATAATTGAGTTCCGTGAAGCCCTCCCAGGCGACATCGGCGTTGTGCGCATCCCAGATCTGGACGAACACCCGCATGTTCGCGAGCTCTGTATGCGAAATACGCAGGCCCAGGATACTGAATCGGCCCGAGCTCGACTGTCTGAAGCTCGCAAGACTCAGCTGCGCGAAATATCGAACGCCGGACACCTCGCTGATTCGCTTGAGAATTGAGCCTTCCAGTATTCCCGTTTCGAGGTAGTCGCGATACATCTGCTTGTAGTCGCCGTCCAGATCGGCCGAGTTCATTGCGCTGAGGACGTTTGGCAAAGGTACGACCATGACATCGGGGTACATCTCCTCCAGCTGGTGGGCAAAACTCATGGCCAGCGCCTGTTTATCCGCCTCGTGCGTCGTGGCGGCCGAGGGAGTCAGAAAGCCGATGCCGCCGCCCGCGAGGTCTTCCGGGCCGAGGCTGATAGTCGAATGTTCCGCCTCGTATTCGATCTGGTCGACCAACGTGCAGCCGCTCGCCATGGCGGCGAGGATCAAGATCAGCGATAGCCTCTTGGACATTTCCGGTTCGGCGACGCGCGCCTTCGACAGCTGCGCTCCTAATCCATGATTAGCATGCCGTCGATCGCCGCCACAATCGGGAGAAACCACGACGGGGCCGCGAAACAGGCGTAAGATAGTAACATGAGTTGCGGCGGCAGCATGATGCGGACAGCGTATCGGCCACTCGCGCACCTGGTCGATGCGGCGGCAGAGAAGTGGCTGGCGGCGCAGCACGCCCCGGAACGGGAACGGCTGGCTGCGCAGGACGAGATCGTCCGGGCGTTTCGCATCGGTGACAGGGGCGAGCTGACGTTTCACGGGCTCCGGTACCTGCTCAGCATCGTTCGCCGGGACGACGGGCAAGCGCGAGAATTCCTGATCGACGTGCACCAGATCGCCGGCCGCGGCTGAGTCCGGGTGCGGACCGGCGGCCGCGGCTTGCTCGCGGTACCGGGTCGGCTAGGCAGCCAGGTACTGGTCGATGATGTCCCGCTCTCGCGCAGTCGGCGATAAATGCAGCAGCAGGATGTCATCCAGCGGAAAGCACGGATGCATGGCGGTGTGCTTCGAGAACCAGAACACCTCTCCGAGCGGCTCATGCTCGTGCGCCGTCGTCATGACGACTGCGTCGTCCGGGATCTCATCGGAGTCGAATGCGTCGAGGTTCGCCCGGTGAACCGAGTCTGCCCAGGACTCACACTCGGCGCCCCACGTCATCACGTAAAGGCAACCCGATTCGACGAGCCATCGACTCACCGCGGCCCGGTGCTCGGGGGTGACGCCGTCTTCTGCCATCAGGACCGCCCTGAACGGCAGCGATGTGGAAATCTCCGGCAGAGCGCGCGAAGGACCGAGGTGGATATATTCGATCACGGCACGTGTGATCCGCAGACCGGGCAGTCGTCACGTGGCAACACGGCGACAATCCGGCCCGATCCGGCCAGCGCATCGTAGATCCATACCTTGCCGGCGAGTTCCGTGCCCAGGCCGAGCAGCGACTTGATCGCCTCGGTCGCCATCATGCAGCCAATCGTGCCGACGACCGGCGCGAGTATGCCCTGCCCGGCGCAGTCTTCGAGATTTTCGTCTGCGGTCGAATACAGGCAGCTGTAGCAGGGTCGGCTCGTCCGCGCGAAATCGAAGACCGCGAGCTGGCCCTCGAAGCGAATTGCCGCGCCGCTGACCAAGGTCTTGCCCTTTGCCGCACAGACCCGATTGATCAATGTCCGCGCAGTGAAGTTGTCGGTGCAGTCGAGCACAACATCGGACTGGACGGCGGCCGTGGCCAGCGCCGCCTCGTCCAGCCGCCCGTCCAGTTCGGTGAGCTCTGCATCAGGGACCCGGGTCGAAAGGTAGGCCGCCGCCGCACGGGTCTTGGACCGGCCGACGTCGCCGGGCCCGTACAGAACCTGGCGCGGGAGGTTGGTTTCATCCACTTTGTCGTAGTCGCAGATCGTCAGGTGCCCGACACCGGAGTTCGCGAGGTACAGGCTGGCCGGCGTCCCCAGCCCGCCAAGCCCGATCACCAGCGCACGACTCCCGCCGAGCCGAGCCTGTCCCTCGGGACCGAGCTGCGGCAGGCTGACCTGCCTGGCATATCGAATGGATTCGCTCACGAGCGTATTGTAGCGAGCGGGAGGACCGCAGCGTCTGCTGCGCGAATTATTTGCCGGGTCGACGGNNGACGGCGTCTAGTCGATCAGCTTGCCCTCGGTCACGCGCGTGTGCCCCTGCAGGTCCGTGTACCCGAAGATCGAATGGAGCCCCGCATCCCGCATCAGGACCTCGACGGCCGGTCCCTGCCTGTGGCCATGCTCGATCGCGAGCCAGCCACCGGGGAACAGGTGGCTCGGCGCCGCTGCGACGATCTGCTTGATGGCAGCCAGGCCGTCGGCGCCGCCGGCGAGCGCGATTTTCGGCTCGTGCCGCAACTCGAAGTCGTGGACGACCATCTCCATGTCCGTCACGTATGGTGGGTTCGCGATGATCATCGAGAACTTGCGGCCGCGTATCGGTGCGAACCAGTCGCCCTGCTTGAACTTGACGTGTGTCAGTCCGAGCGAGTGCGCGTTATAGCGCGCGATGCGCAGCGCCGCGGCGCTGATGTCGGTGGCGGTGACCGTGACGTCGGGTCGTTCCTGCGCGATCGCGAGCGAAATAGCGCCTGAGCCTGTGCCGAGGTCGAGGACGTTGGCGGCCTGGTCTTCCGGCAGGTGCGTCAGCGCGCAGCTGACGAGGATCTCCGTCTCCGGTCTCGGCACCAGCGTGTCACCCGTGACGGCCAGCCGCATCGACCAGAATTCGCGTTCGCCGATAAGGTGCGCAACCGGCTGTCCGTCGCGGCGCCGGTGCACGAGATTGACGAAAATGGCCGTATGTTCCGGCGCAACTTTCTGTTCGGCATGCGTGTAGAGTTCGGTCCGGTCCTTGCGCAGCACGTGACCGAGCAGCAACTCTGCGTCCAGTCGCGCGGACGGACTGGTGTCGCGCAGTTCGTCGGCCATCTCTTTCAGGAGATCGCCGACCGTCGCCTCGCGGGTTTCGGGACCTGTGTGCATCGCCGCCTTATGTTAGCCTGAGCATTGTTTTCCGGCATTCGCCGAAAAGATACCTTTTTGCATACGCAGAGGCGAGCGGTATCCAACTTAATTTCCAAATTCGGCATGACCAGCAGACCCACCCGACATAAGCTATCGACTCGTTGCGTGCACGCGGGCGCCACCGAGGATCCGGCCACCGGCGCGGTCATGCCACCGGTCGTGACGAGCACGACCTTTCGGCAGCCGGCGTTCAATGAGCCCGGCCAATACGTGTATTCTCGCGCGTCTTCACCCACACGGGACGCGCTTGAGCGCTGTGTAGCGGAGTTGGAAGGCGGTACTCGCGCACTGGCGTTCGCATCGGGCATGGCCGCGACGGCCGCGATCCTCGAGTTGCTGGACGCGGGATCGCACGTGATCGCGCCCGCTGATATCTACGGAGGCACGCTCCGACTGTTCACCGAGGTGCGTACACGCACCTCGGGCCTCGGGTTTTCATTCGTCGACTTCGCCGATCTCGACGAGGTCGAGGCGGCGATCACGGACGACACGCGCTTGTTATGGATCGAGACGCCGACGAACCCGCTGCTGAGGATCATGGATCTCGCCGGGGCTGTCGAGCTGGCGCGCACCCATGGGGTACTCGTCGCAGTCGACAACACCTTCGCGACGCCTTGCGTGCAGCGACCACTCGAGATCGGATGCGACATCGTCATGCACTCGACGACCAAGTACCTCGGCGGGCATTCCGATGTGCTCGGCGGCCTGAATGTCGTCGCCGACGCGGAGCTGGGAGCCCGGATGCAATCCCTGCGCAGCGCGACCGGGGGCGTGGCCGGGCCGTTCGATGCGTATTTGACGCTTCGCGGTGTCAAGACGCTGGCGCTGCGCATGGAGCGACATCTCGTCAACGCGATGGCAATCGCGCGGTGGCTCGATACTCACCCGAAGGTGGAACACGTCTACTATCCCGGCCTGGAGAGTCATCCTCAACACGCGCTCGCGCAGCGGCAGATGGACGGTTTCGGCGGCATCGTCTCCTGCGTGATCGACGGCGACATCGACGCCGTCGGGCGGTTCATGAACGCGCTCGAGGTCTTCACGCTGGCCGAGAGTCTCGGCGGGGTCGAGAGTCTTGCCGGGCACCCGGCCACCATGAGCCACTCGAACGTGGCGCCCGACAGGCGGCGCGAACTCGGCATCCCGGACAACCTCGTGCGCCTGTCAGCCGGTATCGAGGACACGGATGACCTGCTCGCCGATCTAGAGCAGGCGCTCTCCGCAGTCTGAGAAGGATTGGTGTCAGACACCATTTCTTGCACCATGCGACCGCGCCGAGCGCCGGCGCAAAAGTTTTTTTATTTTTTCCAAAATAAAAAAATTTCCGCCGTCGCTTCGACGCGCGTGCGGCTCGGCGCGAATTGGTGCCTTACATCAATGCTGCTGGTGGGTGCAGCGGTGGGTGCGCAGGACGACCAGACCGGCTGGATCGACCACGGCGGGGATCGGGGAGGTTCGCGTTACTCGGCGCTGGGACTGATCAATCGCGACAACGTCGCCACGCTTGAGCGCGCGTGGACGTTCCGCACGGGCGACGGCATGGGAACTCTGGACGAGGTCGGTCACGCCGGCCTGCAGGCGACGCCGATCGTGACGCCCGACGAAGCGGGCGGTTCACTGATTCTGTGCACGCCATACAACGTCGTCATCGCGCTCGATCCGTCGCGCGGCCGCGAGCGCTGGCGATTCGATCCGAAGGTGAAGCGCGACGGGCCAGCCGAGCGATACCGCTGCCGGGGCGTAGCGCAGTGGCACGATGCGGCGGCGGATCCGAAAGCCCCGTGCTCGTGGCGGATCTTCCTCGCGACCCATGATCAGCGGCTCTACGCGCTCGACGCGCGCACCGGCAAGAGCTGTGTCGGCTTCGGCGATCTGGGTCTCGTGCGGCTTGCGCCGCTGATCAAGGCCACGGCGCCGTCCGTCGCGTCGAACACCGTGCGAATCTACATGCCGCCCGCGGTCGTTCGCGACACGGTGGTCCTCGGCTCGGCAATTGAGGCCAAGTCACGGCGGACCGACGCACCCAGCGGCGCGGTGCGGGCCTTCGACGCGCGCACCGGTCAGCTGCGCTGGTCGTTCGACCCGCTGCCGCGCAACGCCGGTGACCCCGGCGCGACCGACTGGGACGAGTCGGCGCTGGCCGCCACCGGCGGTGCGAATGTCTGGAGCCTGATGTCGGTCGACGAGCGGCGCGACCTGGTGTTTCTTCCGACATCGAGCGCGTCGCCCGATTTCTTCGGTGGGACGCGGCCCGGCGACAACCCGAATGCGAATTCGACGATCGCCCTGCGCGGATCGACCGGCGAGCTCGTCTGGCGGTACCAGCTCGTGCACCACGACGTCTGGGGTCGCGACGCAGCCTCGCAGCCGGTCCTCGCCGACATACGTCGCGGTCAGAAACTGATCCCGGCGGTCGTACAGCTGACGACACACGGCTTCACGTTCGTGTTCCGACGTGAAAGCGGGAAGCCGCTGTTTCCCGTCGAGGAGCGCGCAGTCCCCACCACGGGGGTCGAAGGCGACAGCCTCGCCCCGACGCAGCCGCATCCGACGTCGCCGCCGCCATTGTCGGACACGCGGCTGGAGCCTCGCGACGCTTGGGGTTTTACCTTCTATGACCAGGGCATGTGTCGCAAGACGCTCGAGCGCTACCGAACCGGCGGCGCGTTCACGCCGCCGTCGGTCGAGGGCACGGTCGTGATGCCGGGTCGTGTCAGCGGCTGGGGCTCCGGCGCGTTCGACGCCGCGCGCAACCTGATCGTGACCAATGCGGTGAATGTGCCGGAGTTGCTGCGCCTGGTGCCGCGCGAGGAAGTGGATCCCGATGACCCCGACCCGCCGATCGTCATCGACGGCACGTCGTATGCGGTCGAGCGCGGCACCCGCCAGCTCTTGTCGCCGCTTGGCCTGCCGTGCACGGAGCCGCCATGGCATCGGCTCGTGGCGATCGACCTGGATACCGGCGACTTCGCGTGGTCGGTGCCACTGGGCTCGCTGGAAAAGACGGCTGGCCTGCCTCTGGAGCTGGGCTCGGGCGGCGTCGGCGGACCCATCGTCACGGCGGGTGGAATTGTTTTCGTCGCGGCGACGGCGGACGAAAAGTTTCGCGCGTTCGATGTCGAGACCGGCGACAAGCTATGGGAAAGCGAGTTGCCGACGTCGGGGATGGCGACACCCATGACGTATCAGGTCGGCGGTGTCCAGTATGTGGCCGTCTCGGCCGGTGGGCATCACGAATTCTATCCGGACAAGGTCGGCGACTACCTCGTCGCGTTCGCCCTCCCGGACTAGGCGTCAGACGATTGGCGGGTCGTCGTCGGTATCTTCCCAGAGCATGTGCGCATGCGCGGGATGTTGCCGCTCGTGCTCGCGAGTGCTGATCAACAGTCCCAGGGCGCGCTCGATGAGCTGACGGTGGTCCGTCGTTCCGGTGAGCGCGGTCGCGCGGCCCAGCAGTTCGTCGTCGATGTCTACCTCGATGTGCATGACCTATCCCCGATTAGCGGTCGTCGAGCATTATCGCATCATCTCAACAGCGCGACCGCCACGACGAGTCGGTGGGCGCGCCCGCGGGATCGCGCGAAATCTCGCCATTCGGCTCAACCTAGTCCAGGTCCAGCCACTCCGGCAGCTCCAGCCCGCGTTCGGCGAGAAACTCGCGGTTGAAAAGCCGGGCGCGGTAACGCATCGCCGAGTCGCACAGCAGCGTCACGATGACGTGGCCGGGTCCCAGCTCCCTCGCCAGCCGGATGGCGCCCGCCACGTTGACGCCGCTGGAGCCGCCGAGCGAGAGGCCCTCGCGTCGGATCATGTCATACACGAGCGGAATCGATTCGGTGTCCGGGATCTGGTACGGCACATCGATCGGTGTGTCGGCGAGGTTGTCCGTAATCCGGCTGTTGCCGATGCCCTCGGAGATCGAGGCGCCCTCGGCCCTCAGTTCACCGTGTTCATAGAAGTTGTATAACGCCGAGCCGGTCGGGTCCGCGAGCCCGATCCTGACATCGGCGTTGCGGGCCTTCAGCGCGCGCGCGACGCCGGCCAGCGTCCCTCCGGTGCCCACCGAGCAGATGAACGCATCGACTTCGCCGTTCGTCTGTTCCCATACCTCGACGCCCGTCGTGAGTTCGTGGACGTCCCTGTTCGCCGTGTTGTTGAACTGGTTCGCCCAGACCGCCCCGTTGGTCGAGGTTTCGTCCAGTTCCGCGGCGATGCGCTCCGACACTTTCGTGAAGTGGTTCGGATCCTTGAGCGGAACCGCGGGCACCAGGTGCAGCGTCACGCCGTAGGACTTCAAGGTGTCGATCTTGTCCTTGCTCTGGTTGTCCGGCATGACGATCACCGTCTCGTAGCCGAGGGCGTTGCCGACGACCGCGAGTCCGATGCCGGTATTACCGGCGGTGCCCTCGACGATGATGCCGCCCGGCCTGAGCAGGCCGCGGCGTTCCGCATCGCGGACGATGCCGAGCGCCGCGCGATCCTTGATCGAGCCGCCCGGATTCATGAACTCGGCTTTGCCGAGGATCTCGCAACCGGTGTCGTCGGACGCGTGGTTCAGCCGGATCAGCGGCGTGTTACCGATGCAGTCGATGGTCGAAGGGTATGTCTTGGTCTTCAATGGTCGTTATCCCGGGGGCGGACCCCTTAGCGTTCCATCGTCGCCAGCTGATCCGCCTGGTACTCATTGTTCAGCGGCTCGATCAAGTGTCCCAGGTTCCCGACGAGGATATCGTCGAGCTTGTACAAGGTCAGGTTGATGCGATGGTCGGTCACCCGGCCCTGCGGGAAATTGTAGGTGCGGATGCGCTCGGAGCGATCGCCCGAACCGACGAGGCTCTTGCGCTCCGCGGCGCGTTCCTGCTCCGCCGCCCGGCGTTTCTCGTCCATCATGCGCGCCTGCAATAGCGACATCGCGCGGGCGCGGTTCTTGTGCTGCGAACGCTCGTCCTGGCATTCCACGACGATGCCGGTCGGCAGGTGCGTCAGGCGCACGGCGGAGTCGGTCTTGTTGACGTGCTGGCCGCCCGCGCCGGATGCACGATACGTGTCGACCCGCAGGTCCGCCGGGTTGATCTGGATCTCGTCGATTTCGCCGGCCTCTGGCAACACGGCCACGGTGCACGCCGAGGTGTGGATGCGCCCCTGTGCCTCGGTCTCCGGCACGCGCTGCACGCGGTGTACGCCGGACTCGAACTTCAGCCTGGAGTACGCGCCCTTGCCGAGGATCCGGCTAATGATCTCCTTGTAGCCGCCGTGCTCGCCCTCGCTCTGGCTCAGGACCTCGACCCGCCAGCCCTGCGACTCGGCGTACTTGAGGTACATCCTGAACAGGTCGCCCGCGAAGATCGCGGCCTCGTCGCCGCCGGTGCCGGCGCGGATTTCGAGGTAGATATTGCTGTCGTCGTGCGGATCCTTCGGGATCAGCTCCTTCCGGACGTCGAGCTCGATCTTCTCGAGCCGCCGCCGCGCGGCCTCGAGCTCTTCCTGCCCGAGCTCGCGAAGCTCCGCATCTTCGTCCGCCAGCATCTCCTCGGCCGCCGCGAGGTCGGCCCGCGCCCGCTCGTAACTTCGCGTCAGCTCGACGATAGTCTCGAGCTGCGCATACTCTCTCGACAGGTCGCGGAACCGGTTCTGGTCCGCGATGATTTCGGGATCCGAGAGCAGGCCTCCCAGTTCCTCCGAGCGGGCCACGAGCTGGTGCAATTTCTCGACGAGACTCTGCTTCATGCGGGCAATTATCCGGTGTCAGACACCAAATTTCTAAGGCTCCACGAGCGTCGGAGTGTGCCTGGGACAAAAAAGCGACATTGGCGGATCGGCCCGGAGAGCAGCTTGGAAATCCGGGGTCTGACCCCTTTTCAGCTATCGGCAAATTCCAGGATCAGATTCAGATAATGGAACACGCTGCGCGTCTGCAAGAACTCGTTGCGGACGCGCTCGCGGGCGGCGACGCCCATCCTCTGTGCGCACTCCGGGTCGCCGATGACGGCCTCGAGCGCACGGGAGAAATCCTCGATGCTGGTCGGATCGCTGAGCAGCAGTCCGTGCTTGCCGCTCAGGATCTGGTCCTGGATGCCGCCGACGCGGCTGGCGATGATCGGCCGTCCCTTCCACATCGCCTCCGTCACCGTCAGCCCGAACCCTTCCTGCAGGCTTTTCTGCACGATGACGGCGGCATGTCGCTGCAGCGCGTTGACGATCGCGGCGTTTTCCTCGATGTCGACCATCGGCAGCATGATCAGGTGCACGCGATCCCGCTGCCAGTGATGCAGTTCGCACCACGCGTTGAATACGTCGTGGAACGTCGCCGGGCTCTCCGGGTCGTCGGCGACCGAGCGCACGGACGGCCCGACCAGCAGCAGTTCGGCCTTACTGTCGGGATTCGCCGTGATGAAGTGCGCAAACCCGTGCATTACGCCGATCGGATCCTTCAGCGGGTCCCACCGCGAGACCTGCACCACTACCGGCACGTTCGGACTGGTCGACCGCCCGCAACGGACGATGTCGGCGTGTCGGTCGACGCGGCCGCGCGAACCGTCCCGACGCTGGAACTCGTAGTTCGGCCGGTCCGGCAGCGGCCGCGCCAGGATGCCCGTGTGAACCAGGATCGTGCGGATGGTGTCGGCGTCCAGTTCCTGGTTCTTGGCGGAGAACGGGTCGATCGTCGGCTGGATGATGCGTGACTTGCCATGATCCAGGCGGTCCGGCACGTAGGCACGGCTCGAGAAGATGTAACAGTGGGCGTGTTCGAGGTATGGCCCCAGAAAATTCCACGCGGCTTGCACCTCCGGAAGGGCTTCGCTCTGGCCGATGTGGCATCGCCAGATCACCTTCGCGCCATGACGAGACAGTTCCTGCGCCAGTCCGATGGTCTGCGGGTCGTGCAGTATCACGATGTCGTCGGGCCGGACGATGGCCAGGATGTCGGCCGCGTTCTCCTCCATCGTGCGCTCGTAAATGCGCCTCGCCTCCTCGTCCATCGGCGTGCCGTCGCCATTCTCGCCATGCAGCGCGTGATGCAGACGTTTGGTGATTCTGAAGAAGTCTGGCGAGCCGCTGATCACGAGCCAACGCGTATCGATGCCCAGGTCGCGGCAATAGCCCAGCAGGGACGGGAGCATTTCGGCCACGCCGCCCCCGGCCGCCGTCGAATTCACGTGCCACACCGCCTGGCCGTCGAGCACGCCCCGGGCCCGCGCCGCGAGCTCGCGCAATTCCTCGACCACGCCGTGATTTGCGACCGTCGCATAACGATCGATAGGGAACGTGTGCAGATCGACTTCCGTAACCTTGCTCAAGAATCGAACCCTGTCCGTATGGGCGCGATCATATCGGACCGCCCAAACGCAAGATACTGCGGTTTCGGCTTGTCCGCATTGCGGGAGTCCGCGTTTCTCTAAAACAAGGAGTCGCCGGTGGCGAAAAACGTGACCCCGTCCGCGACCAGCGCGAGGCCGACAAGGCCGAGCAGGACCGGCATCAGCGCGCCGGCGATTCGCTCCATGAGGAGATTGATGCGCTCGAGTAGCGGTCGGGCATGCTCGCCCATGACCGCGCGTACGATCGGCACGGCGGCGAACGGCAGCGCATAGGCGAGGTTATAGCCAAGCAGCGCCGTCAGGAACTCCGCCTGGCTGAGATCGGCCTTCCCCATCTGTCCGAGCGCCGCGAAATAGGGCACTGCGAACGGGATACCGATGAAATTAATGATTGCGCCCGTCGTGAACGAAGACCAAAGCCCAAGCTGAGGCGTGTCGTCGTCCGGTCTTTTTCCGGCGTTCTTTCGGCTCGGAAACGCGACCGCAAGCAACACGACGCCGATAACGATCTCGATACCGAAATCGATCCGCTCCGGGTTAGCGAGGCGATCGAGCATCGAGTCGAGCACCGCGGCGAGCAAGAGACCGGCACTGAAATAGGCGACGGTGTGCCCGAGCAGCATGGCGGAGCTGTTCATGATCGGACGGTCGCTTCCGGCGGCGTACACCATAAAAGCGAACAGGACCGGATTGAGTACATCCGTCAGGAGGATAGTAAGCAGGATCGCCACGAGGTCGACCATTCAGCGTTCTACCTCCATGCGTTCGCGAGTCGGCACCGCGTCGTGCCTGGCTGGATTCCAGTGCGCCGATACAGGTTTGCCATCAGAGCTGACCCTCGATCGGCAGGATCCGGTAGAAACCGCTGGCGAACCTCCTCCAGAATCCGGTCTGCGGTTCCTTCTCCAGGACCTCCGACTCGCCGTCGTTCTCGAAATGCCACCGCAACTTGCCGTCGGTGAGCGCGACCCGGTAGGTCGTGGCCGGCAGGTCCTCTTCGACGGCTTCGGCAAAGCGTCTCGCGATACTGGGTGAGCCAAGGAACAGACCCATCTCGGTATTGATATCGATCGAGCGAGGGTCGAGGTTCAGCGAGCCGATGAACAGCGTAGTGCGATCAAAGATGATCGCCTTGGTGTGCAACGTCGCTCGGAATTCGACCTCGGTGCCGTCGTCCAGAACATCGATCGAGCCATGCTTCAGCTCGTAGAGTTCGACGCCGGCCTCCAGCAGCCGCTTGCGGTGCCGCGCGTACCCCGAGTGCACCGGAACGTGATTCGTCGAAGCCAGCGAGTTGGTCAGCACCCTGACACGCACGCCACTCTCGGCGAGCGACACTAGAAACTCGGAGCCTCTCTTCCGGGGAACGAAGTACGGCGTGATGATGAACACCTCGTCTAAAGCATTGTTTGCATGTTCGACGAGAACCTGTGCGAGTTCCTGGTACTCCTCGATACCGCGCGTGGTCTTGAGCTTCTTCGGACTATCGGTGACGACCTTCACCACAGCGGGCAATGGGGTGACGACATCCTCCAGAATGTTCACCAGGTACGGGCTGGTCAAAGCCTGATGATAAATGGAGCCCTCCGTATCGATGTCCGCGATCGCGTCACGCCACGCGGGAAGTTCGCTCGGGTCGACAGCCTTGCCGTAGGCCTCGATGGGGACCGACAATGCGCTGTTCCAGAACTGATCGAAGGTGTCGGAGACTTCCCGGGCCACCGGGCCGAGACCGACGACTTCGAAGTCGACGAATTCGACGTCCTCGTCGATCTGAAAATACTCCGCGGCGATATTGCGCCCGCCGACGATTGTGATGCTGTTGTCCACCGTGAAGGACTTGTTATGCATCCGACGATTCGCACGCTTGAAGTCGACGAACAGGCTCCAGTAGCGGAAGCTGTCGCGGGTCAACGGGTTGAACATTCTCACCTCGACGTTCGGATGCGTGTCGAGCAGCGCGAGCTGGGAGTCCAGGTCCGGCGTAAAAATATCGTCGAGCAGGAATCGAACCTTGACTCCGCGATCGGCCGCACGGATCAGCCCGTTCACGAAAAGTCCGCCGGCGACGTCGGGCTTGATGAGGAAATACTGCGCATCGATCGAGACCTCGGCGCGGTTCATCAGTTCCAGGCGGGCGCCGAGCGCGTCCATGCCGAACGTGAGCGGCAGGAAGCCCGAACCGCCATCATGCGCGGTGCTCCATTCTGCCGCTTCCCGACCGAGCGTCGTTGCCACGGACGGCGAGACCGCCTCGCTGGGTTGCTTCGGATAGTCGAACGGCACGCTTGCGCAGCCAGTGACGAGGGCTGCCGCCAGTGCCGTCAGCGCGAATCGAGACATGCGGGGCATGGCACCAGATTCTAACTCGGCGAAATCGTCAGCGAAGCGACTTACCGGTTAGCTGAGGTAGAGTTGGGAGTTGAGCCGGCGAACCAGTTCGGCCTGCGACTGCACACCGACCTTGCGGAACGAGCGGTTCAGATGTGTCTTGGCTGTATTGATCGATATGCCGAGGACCTTGGCCGCTTCCGTAAGATTCTTCGACTGGTACAGCAGGTCGCAGACCCGCGCCTCGGCATCCGTGAGCGAGTACAGCGATCGCAGTCCGTCGATGCTGAGTCGCACCCGATCGCCGGTATCTAGGACGAATAATGCGACGAGGTTACGGTTCGCGAGCGATCCGCGGCGGGCCGGCAGGCGCAACCGGCGCATGCCCAGCTGATAGCTGCCGTTGCCGTCGGTCTTCGCGAACATGATCGGTTGCGTGCGGAGCTTACGTGTCGATCCTCCGCGCCAGGCAGTCGCCAGCATTTTCTCGTACTCGGCCCGCACGGAACGGTCCTTGAAAGCCAGCGACTTGTTGCGCACGCGCAGGCCCGCGTTTGCCTTGCTCTGTCTTTCGGCCGCCGAATTCATGTACAGGACATCGCCATCGCGCCCTATGATGTAGAAACCGAAGGGTGACTGGTCCATGATCATGCGGGATACGCATATCGCGCTATCCTGCCTGTCGTGCAACAGCTTCTGACGGATCGCCCGCTGCCAGTGGGGCATCAATGATTTGAGCAGACCCTCGTCCGCCGGGCTGAATGGGCCAATTTGGCTCGGGCGGTGGAACCACAGCAGGACATGATGCACGTCTGATGTGTCGATGATGCCCAGCAACGTGTGCTCGATGCCGTTCGGCACCAGCACTTCCCGATAGAACGGATTGCGTTTACGGCGTCTTGCCGATCTTTTGCAGTCACCGTCCGTCGCGATACTGCCCGCCTTCCAGCGAGCATCGTGCGCCAGAAACGTATCGGGGTTTCCCCGTTCACTGAGTATCCCGCCGATCAGTTCCCGCGACATGCCGTGACTCGCGAGCGCGATGTCCCGTCGGCGGTCACCCGCGAGGCGCACGAGCACCGCCTTATCGGCATCGAGCATTGTTGCCATTTTGGCAATCGCATCATCGGCGGCTTCGGCTTCGATTACGAAGTCGTGAATGCGCCCGATGACTTCGATCATGCTGTCATGCATTGCGCGGTTCATTCTTTTTCGTCGAATTCTTCGTCTACCGCCGTCGTTGCGCCTTGCGACTTTTATTCTGGTGTGGCGCATCACCCGATCGGGTGATGTCGCCAAAATAGCAGGATGCTAATTTAATTGCACGTACCGATGTTCGCCATTGTTTGGCGAGGGGCATTTCGATACGTAACCCGGCGATCTCGATCCTGCCGACAATGGACCCGGTCGATCCCTCCGGGCCGGCGTTGAAACGGCATTTAACATGGGGGACGTTTCAGGCATGTGGTCGAGATCGCCATTTTAATTTCCCGCATTATGTAGCGCTTCGACCGGAGCGCGAACTCACGAATCGCATGCAGTAACGGGTCTCCGGCCTGTCAAGGGGAGCGGCGCGCGTGAGCCTCGTTGCTCGAACGTCATGAGCGAGTCGCGGGTGGGCTATTATCGGCGCCATGATGAACACCATTGCGCCTCTGCGCCGAGGCCTGACCGTTCCCGTGATGGCCGCCGCGCTCGCGCTGTCAGGCGCCTGTGCATCACCCCCCCGGCAGCTGGCCGAGCAGCCAGTCGAGGAATATGTACCGGACGCGAACTACCACCTGCTGATGGCCGAGATTGCGCTGCAGCGCAAAGCATACCTGACGACAGCGCAGGAATACCTGAACGCGGCGGGGCTGAGCCCGGATCCGGCATTGGCGCAGCGCGCGACCGAGTTTTCGTATGAGTATGGCTTCGATGCCATCGCGCTGGCCGGCGCGCGGCGCTGGCTGGCGTTGAGCCGGGAGAGTGAGCTCGCGAATGAATACGCGGCGCGCCTGTACCTGCGGCGCAACCAGCTGGATCGCGCGCTGGAGCACTGGCGGGCGAGCCTCGGCTCCGCCGACCTGAGCACCGAGGAGTACCTGCGCGTCGGCGCGGACATGGCCGAGGAGCAAAACCCTGCCGGCGCGACCCGCCTGCTGATCTGGCTCGTGAACGAAAGACCGGCGGAGCCGGGCCTGCGGATGGCGCTGGCGCATGCCGCGTTGCGCTCCGGCGACTACGAGCTGTCCCTCGCGTCCGCGCAGCAGGCCAACGAAACCGATTCGGAATGGCTGCAGCCGATGCTGATTATCCCGAAGGCGCTGCTGTCGCTGGGTCGGGAGTACGAGGCGTTCGGCTACCTGGACACGGTGCTGGGCGAACAGCCCTCCGCGGCACTGGAGCTGGAGTACGTGCGCCTGTTATCGGCTGCCGGCCGCGATGAAGAAGCGATACGCCGGCTCGTCGGTCTCGGCAGGTCGCACGGCGTGCAGGCCGACCTCGTGAGAATGCACGGCCTTATCGCGCTATCGACCGGCGACCTGGTTGCCGCGGAGGAAGACTTCCAGCAGCTCTTGTCGGGCGGCACCCACGTCTACGAGAGTTACTTCACGCTCGGCCGCATCGCCATGGCTCGCCAAGAGTATCGACGGGCGATCGGGTACTTCGAGCGCATCCGTGGCGGCGGTTATCTCGTCGACGCCCAACTGGCCATCAGCCTCGCCTACGAGCGCCTCGGGAACGACGAAGCGGCGCTCGCCCACTTGCGCTCTTTCGCGGAGGAGTATCCACGCCTCGCAGTCGATGTCATGACCTCCGAGGCGCAGCTGCTGTACCGGATGGGGCAGGTCGACGACGCGCTGGCGCGGTATGCTCAGGTGACGCAGCTCAAGCCCGGTCGAGCCGGTCTGCTGCTCGAATACGGCGCCATGCTCGATCTCGCGGGCCGTTACGATGCGGCGATCGTCCAGATGGAGCGAGCGGTCGAGCTCGCGCCGACCGATTCGAACGCGCTGAACACCCTGGGCTACACGCTGACGAACCGGACCAGGCGCCACGCGGAGGCCTACCGCCTGATCCGCATGGCGCTGGAACTCGAGCCTGACAGCGCACCGATCCTCGACAGCATGGGATGGGTGCTGTATCGCCTCGGGCGCGTCGACGAGGCGCGCAGCTATCTCGAACTGGCATTATCCAAGCTCGAGGATCCGGAGTTGATCGCGCACCTCGGCGAGGTGCTGTGGGTCAGTGAAGAACGGGATCGGGCGATCGCCTTATGGGACCGCGGGCTCGCAGCGTATCCCGACAGCCAGCCGCTCATCGAGACGCGAGAGAGGTTACTGCCGTGAGGCTGCGCGCCGGCGGACTGCCGGTGCTGGCCGCCCTGTTCCTGGCCGGGTGTGCGATGCGCCCGATGCAGCCGGATCTGGGCATCGACTGGGATCAGCGGGCCGGATTGCTGGCGGCCGAGGAAGCGTGGCGCGCGCGCGGTCGGATCGCGTTCAAGTCGGGCGCTGAGGGTGGGCAGGGATCGCTGCTCTGGCGTCAGGCCGAGTCCGAGACGCGCATCTCGCTGAGCGGGCCATTCGGCGCGGGCGCGTACGAGATCGAGTGGGACGAGCAGCGGATCGCCGTCAACAGCAAGAAAGGTGAACGGGTCGCGTCGTACACCGGGCGCGACGCTGCCGATCGGTTTCTCGAGCGCGAGCTCGGCTGGTCCTTTCCCGCCCGCAGCATTCGCTATTGGCTGCTCGGCATCGCCGACCCCCAGTACGACAGCGAGCGCCGCTTCGATGACGCCGGGTGGCTGGCCGGGCTCGAGCAGAACGGCTGGTCGGTCGAGTACAGCCGTTTCAGCAGGGTTGGCGCCTACTTCATGCCCGGCAAGATCGTCATGGAGCACGAGCAGGCCCGGGTCAAGCTGGTCATCGACGACTGGAGCATCTAGTGGGCAAACTCATAATTTCCCCGAAAAATAGGGGTCTCGCCCATCGCCGGTTGTTTGACGCCGGGGTGGCGCCCTACAATTAGCCGCGCCCTCGGCGGGGCGGTCGTTGGGGCGTAGCCAAGTGGTAAGGCAACG
>JABAOE010002456.1_pt2 | contig 18401 bp, 21 predicted proteins | sample 7062141 | NCBI WGS metagenome assembly JABAOE01 (sample SAMN14538627, study PRJNA623070) | marine sediment metagenome | biome: marine biome [ENVO:00000428]; feature: marine pelagic biome [ENVO:01000023]; material: deep marine sediment [ENVO:00002113] | place: India: Gulf of Khambhat ... | reverse complement strand
GATGAGCTCGTAGTCGCCGTGGGAGCCCCAGCGGGCCTGCATCACGTCGGCCTGGCCGACCATCGTCGGCAGGCCGGTCGAGGGCCCGCCGCGCTGCACATCGACGACGACGCACGGCGTCTCCATCATCGCCGCCAGCCCGATGTTCTCCATCATCAGGCTGAAGCCGGGGCCGCTGGTGACGGTCATCGACTTGGTGCCGGTCCACGAGGCGCCGACGACGGCCGCCATCGACGCCAGCTCGTCCTCCATCTGGATGAAGGTGCCGCCCACGAGGGGGAACCGGCTGGCGATGCGCTCGACGACCTCGGTCGACGGGGTGATGGGGTAGCCCGCGACGAAGCGGCAGCCCGCCGCCATGGCCCCCTCGCCGCAGGCGAAGTCACCGTCGAGGTAGTGGGCTCCGGTGAGCACGCCCCTGGGGTCGGCCTTCACGTCACGACCCCCTCGAGCACCGGGGCGGGGAGCGCCGCGGCCGGAGGGCTCTCCGGGGTGGTCGTCGTGAAGATGGCGAACTCGGGGCAGATGGTCTCGCAGAGGTTGCACGCCATACAGATCCCGCTCTTGACGACCTCCGGCGGGTGATAGCCCTTGCGGTTGAACTCCTTCGACATGACGAGGACGTCCTTGGGGCAGTACTCGACGCAGAACCCGCAGCCCTTGCAGCGGTCGGCGAGGATCAGCACCTCGCCGTGGGGCGGGCGCACCCGGTCGGCATCGAGGGGTCTCCTCCAGAACGTGCTCATCCGCCACCTCGCACACGCGCCGGCCTCCGTCGGGATGCGGCTGCTCGATCCGAGCGCACTCCGACGTAGGGGCAGCGGACGTCGAGACTGCGGATGGCGCAGTGGTCGTCGTAGTAGGCGGAGCAGCGCAGGCACACGCCGTCGACGTCCTCGTCCGTCTCGAGGAGGCTGACCGAGAATCGCTCGACGAGCCGGGAGAGCTGACTCAGCTCCTTGGCGGTGAAGGCAGCGAGCACCGGGGCGAGCCGTTCCTCCTTGAGGGCCTCGTAACGCCGGACGAGGCGCCGGCCGGCCGCGCTCGACGTGAGGAGGATGGCGCGCCGGTCCTCCTGGGACGGGGTTCGATTGAGGAGGCCGAGACGCTCGAGCTTGTCGACGTTCTTCGTCGCCGCCGCGGATGAGACACCGAGGTAGTCGGCGACCTCGCCGACCTGGTGGTGACCGTTCACCGACACCAGCTTGAGGATGTGGAACTGGGAAAGGGTGAGGGGGGCCGGGCTCACCCTGCGGAGCAGCTTGATCTCGAGCAGCTCGCGGACGACCGAAGAGAAGATGTGGGAGTAGTGGATGAGGTCGGCGAGATCCTGCTCCGGCGGCGGCCTCACCGGCGGAGGATCGTGCTCGGATCGTGGGTCGGTCTTGTCCGACGCCATTTGCTTAACCCGGTTGCAATTCAACGACCGAACATATGCCAATCGTCTGCCGGCGGCTAGGTGCTGATGGACTCAACTCTGCCGGGCCGAATGGCCCTTTTTCGCGACCCGAACGAAGGCCGAGAGTCCCGGGACCCCGACGGCCGCGACGACCTCACCCGGCGCCTCGGCATGGCCGGCGAGCGTTGCCCGGGCTCCGGGCCCGCCGCTCCCGCTAGCTTCAGGGGGTCCCGGATGACCAGTCGGCCGGCGCCGGCGCAGCGCGAGGGGAGGGCACGCCCATGATCAGGGTCATGGTGACCTACACCGTGAAAGAGGACCGCGTCGACGAGAACGAGGAGCTCGTGCGCGCCGTGTACGCCGGCCTCGACGACATCGGGGACCCCGACGTCCACTACGCCACCTTCAAGAAGGCCGACGGCCGGACCTTCGTGCACCTGGCGATGTTCCCGTCGGCGGAGAAGCAGGCGGTTCTCTCGAACTCGCCGGCGTTCCGGGCGTTCCAGGAGCACATCGTGGATCGATGCGAGGTGCCACCCGATCCCCAGCCGCTGGAGCTCATCGGATCGCACAGCTTCGTCTGACGACCGGGCCCGGAGACCTCGACGGTCAACGCCCGATGTGGTACGAACGTGGCGAGGCGGAGAACGGTGAGGTGGCTCCGGATGCTCGCGTGGATCGTTGCTGTGATCGTCGTCGCGCTCGGCGGGCTCTGGGGGTTCCAGCGGCGGCTCATCTACCTGCCGGCCGGCGCCGTGCCTCCCGTGGCCGAGGTCCTCGACGGCTGGGAGGAGGCCACGGTCGCCACCGAGGACGGGCTCACCCTCGGAGCCTGGTTCAGGGCCCCGGGACCCGGTTCGCCGATCGTCATCGTGTTCAACGGCAACGCCGGCAATCGCGCCGATCGATCGGTGCTCGGAACCCGGCTCGCTTCGGCGGGGCTCGGCGTGCTCCTCGTCGACTATCGCGGCTACGGCGGCAACCCGGGTAGGCCCAGCGAGGAGGGTCTCGCAGCGGACGGGCGAGCTGCCGCCGCGTTCGTCGCGGCGCGGGCTCCGGACCACGAGGTCGCGTACTTCGGTGAGTCCCTCGGCGCCGCGGTCGCCGTCGAGCTCGCGCTCGCGTTGCCGCCGGCCGCGCTCGTGCTGCGATCCCCGTTCACCTCCCTCGCCGACGTCGCCGCGGTCCACTATCCGGTTCTCCCGGTCCGGGCGATGCTGTGGGACGAGTACCCGTCGATCGACCGCATCGGCGATGTCGCCGCACCGGTGCTCGTGATCGCCGGCACCGCCGATTCCATCGTCCCGTTCGAGCAGAGCCGGGCGATGTACGAGGCTGCGCCGGAGCCGAAGGACCTGTTTGTCGTCGAGGGCGCCGATCACAACGACCCGGAGCTCGCCGACGGAGCCGCTATGACCGATGCCGTCGTCCGCTTCGTGCGCGACATGGCCGGGTGACATGCCCTCGGGCCGCACCGGATTCGCAGACGCCGCGTAGGACCCGTCAGGACTGGACGATGGTCGAGCCACCGTCGTGACCCTCCTTCAGGCGTGTGCCTTCCGGTAGGCGCCCGGGCGGGTACCGACCGTGCGGAGGAAGGCGTTGGAGAACGCGGCCTCGGTGGCGTAGCCGACGAGGCGTGCCGTCGACGCCACCGTGGCTTCCTCTTCGCGAAGAATCCTTGCGGCGACGTACATCCGCCATCGGGTGATGTACTGGCCGGGCGTCTCACCGACGAGGCGGCGGAAGCGAGCGATGAAGCTCGACCGGGACAACCCGACCTCGCCGGCGAGAGAGGACACCGTCCAGGCCCGCGCCGGATCGGCGTGGACGCGGCTCAAAGCAGCCCCGATGACCGGATCCGCCAGCGCGCGCATCAGCCCGGCCTCTCCCCCGGAGAGGTGGCCGATGTGGTGGCGGAGACCGTGGATGATGAGGACCTCGCTGAGCCGGTTGACCACGGCGTCAGACCCCGGCGCCGCATCCGTCAGCTCCTCGTGCATCTGCTCGATGCAGCGCTGCACCCACCCCCGGCCGGCCTCACGGGGGACGGTGATGACCCCAGGCAACGTGGAGAGCCCTGGGTGCAGCGGCCCGGCCTCGAACTCGACCGTGCCGCACAGCAACGTCGTGCGGGGCCCGTCGCCGGCTACCTTGAGGAGTCCGAGGCCGCGATCGTCGGCGGTTCCCGTGAAGCCGACAGATCCCGGCTTGCGGTGGGGCCGGTCGGCCATGACGTGGTTGTCGCCGAATGGCAGCAGCACGAGGTCCCCGCTCGCGAGGTGGACCGGCTCGCCGCCGTCGGTCCGAAGCCAGCACGCACCACGGACGACGGCGTGGAAGATGCCGGTGCCGATCACGCCCGACTCGACCGCCCACGGGGCGTCGAGTTCAGCGACCGAGAACACCGAGCCACTCAGGCGCACTCGCTCGAGAATGTCTGTGAGCGCGTCGAACATCAGAATCTCATACTAAACAATATGAGATCAACGTGTATTGATATTACCTTGTTCTCATGCTGACGATACGGTGGGGCATCGACTCTGGCGTGGACCACAGGAGGGCATCGTGCAGCGGAGGACCGTGGCGACCATTGCGAACTTCTTCTTCCCCGGCCTCGGGTATCTCATCGGAGGCATCAAACAGAACCTCGCCGTGCTCTGGCTCATCGGGGTCATCGGTCTGACGATCGTCGAGTTCGGCATCCGGGACTCGGAGCCGGGGTTCTACTGGCTGATGTTCAGCAGCGTGCTCCTCATGAACGTGGCGTTCGCCATCGACGTGTATCGGACCCTCGAACCGGTCGCCGCCGACGCGGCCTGACCGCCCGCCGGACCTCAACTCGATCAGGCCCCGGCAGCTTCGACGAGGGCGGCCGGGCACCGGCCTGAGGCAACGAATGGCGGCGAATCACCCTGGTCCGGATCGGCCCGCAGGATCACCCCGGCGCCTCTCGTCCCGGCCCCGGATTCCAGCAAAACCCACGTCCCGGCGACGAGCTTGCGGGCGATGACGTCGTTGCCGGTGCCGACGCAGTTGACCGACGTGATCGTCCAGCCCTCACCCCGCACCGCCCGGGCCAGCGCGACCGAGACATCCGACCAGTCCCCCGTCACGTCGGCGAGCACGGTGACGGCTGGACGGTCGCCTCCAGAGCTGGCGACGGTGCGCTGGTTCGCCGTGCCGGCGACGGGTAGGGCGAGGATCGGTTCGCGCTCGAGCGTCGCCAGGTCGAGCCGTTCACCCGACCCGCCGCACGCCGCGACTGCGAGCCCCAGCGCCGCCACGACCGCGGCCCGATGATGAAACGGCGGGGAGCACCTCCTCACGGAAGCATTGTCGTCCCGCGTCGTCCCGGTCGAGTCGGTCCAGCGACCGCCGCCCGACGCCGTGCAGCATCGAGGCAACCAGACGAAGATGGCGCCGCCGAGCCGGGAGGAGCATGGTCACGCTGGTCACAGGAGGCACCGGGTTCATCGGGGCCGAGATCGTCCGCCGGCTACTCGCCGAGGATCCCGACGCCGACATCCACGTCGCGTACCACAGTGGCAACTTCCAGCGTCTCGCGGACTTGACCGAGCGGATCTCTCTCCACCCGCTCGACCTCGCCGACACCAAAGGCATCCACGGGCTCGTCGCCGCCGTCGCCCCCGACGTGATCTACCACTTCGGGGCGGTCCTCACCGGGCCGGGCGAGGCGAACCCGCAGATGGCGATCGAGACGAACGCCATCGGCACCTACGCCCTGCTCGAGGCGGCCCGGATGGCCGGGACGCGCCAGGTCGTCTTCGCCAGCAGCATCGGCACCTATGGATCAGGGATCCCGACCCGCGTCATCGACGACGCCACGCTGCAACGCCCACTCACCGTCTACGGGGTCACGAAAGTCTTCGGCGAGAACCTGGGGGCCTTCTACAAACGCCGCTACGGGCTCGACTTCCGGGGGATCCGCTACCCGTCGATCGTTGGGCCGGGTGTCAAGACCCCGAGCGTCGTCCAGTACACGAGCTGGGTGATCGAAGAGTCCGCAAAGGGCAACCCGTTCACGATCACCGTGACCCCGGAGTTCGCAGTGCCGATCATGTACTTCAAGGACGCCGCCCGCGCCGCCATCACTCTGAGCCGGGCTCCGCTCGACGCGATCGCCTCGGGAACGTATCTCGTCGACGGACACCGGCCCAGCCCGACGGCCGCCGAGCTCGCCGACGTCGTGCGGGCCCGGCTCCCCGACGCCGAGATCACATTCGAGCCCGACCCGGTGATGCAGCCGATCCTCGACGAGGCGATCCGGCCCCTCGACGACTCGAGGGCGCGCGAGGAGTGGGGCTGGGCGCCGGCGTACGACCTCGACGCGATCGTCGCCGACTTCCTCGAGGAGCTCGAGACCAACCCGGATCGATACCGCTGACCGGCTAACGAAGGTCGACCCGGACCTCGGCGGACCCGGGCGGTCCATACCGCTTGACGGCGTACGCACCCGTCGGGAGGTCGGAGGTGCCGAGAACCTCTTCGATCGCGTCGAAGAGCTCGTCTGCGTCCGGACCGTACATGTAGAGGATCACCTCGTCGGGCCCTGCCGCGTTGCCGTCGTATTCACCGACGCCGGCCGTATCGATCGCCGTGATGAGGGCGTCCTCGAGCGCGTCGAGCGACGCCACCGCTCCGGCTCCGGGAAGACGGACCAGCACAGCGTGTTCGGCCACGGTTCCTCCTTCGTCTGAGTCGCTCGAGCAACCGGTCATCGCGAGCGTCAACGCCAGGAGCAGCGGCGCGAGACTCGACCCCCGATGCCCGCTTGACCCTGACGCGTGCTGTCTCGACACGCTCGCAGGCAACCAGCCGAGCAAACTCCGCGCAAGCACCGTGGGACCAAACCCTGAGCACCGGTGCGCAGGCTCAGGGGGGAACGAGGGACAGACCTGATAGACGGTGGACCCCGGCCGGTACATCGTGAAGGCAATGACCAACGACGACGGAGTCGCAGATGACCACCCGGACCAACGACACCTCCCAGACCGCAGCACCGCAGGCGGCGGCTCCACCGACAAGCGACGCCCGCAACTGGGCAACGCTGAGTCACATCTCGGCGTTCGTCATGTTCTTCGGGATCCCCGCACTCGTCGGACCGCTCGTCATGTGGCTGCTACGCCGTGACGACGCCTACATCGACCACCACGCCAAGGAAGCACTGAACTTCAACATCTCGTTCATGCTCTACGGGCTGGTCGCGGGGTTCCTCATTCTCTTTCTCGTCGGGCTGCTGCTGCTGCCGGCCGTCCTCGTCACCTGGTTCGTCCTCGTGATCGTGGCCGCGGTGAAGACCGCAGCCGGCGAGCACTACCGGTATCCGTTCACGCTCCGCCTCGTGAGCTGACACGGAACCGGCCCGGTCCTCGGCTGGCGCCCGGCGCGCCCGGGCGTCAGCCGGCGAGATCGGTGTAGCCGGCAAGCACGACGTCCCAGCCTTCGTCGTACTGGTTGCGGGTCTCCGCGGCGCTCGGTCCGAGCTGTTCCCAGCGGCTGTGCTCGAGATCGACCCGGGTGCCGACGTCGACGGCGGTGAAGCGGATGTCGATGACGGTCGGGGCGGCGGCGTCCGGGTTCACTTTCCACTCCATGGCGAAGCGGTGCGGCGGCTCCCACGCCGAGACGACACCCCAGTCCGCCTCGGTGCCGTCGGCATGCGTCTCGTAGATCCGCCCCCCGGTGCGGGGCTCCATCGTTGCGGTGACGGCCTCACCAATCGAATGGGTCGCAAGCGGCCACCATTCGCCGAGTCGCTCGGTGAAGATCCGGAATGCCACCTCGGGTGGTGCGCCGACGACGACGGATTTCGTCACGGGTGCGATGATCGTGTGCTCGGTGCTCATCGTGTGTACCTCCTCTTCGACGGCCGACGCGAAGCCGGCGAGCGCCGTGTCCCACAGGCTCTCGACATAGGAGCGGAGCTGCTCCACGCCGGCCGGGGCGACTCGATAGATCCGCCGCGTCCCCGCCGCCCGATCGGCGACGAGGCCGGCGTCCTTCAGCACCCGGAGATGCTGAGAGACCGCCGGCCGGCTCACCGGCACGGCGCCGGCGAGCTCACCCACCGAGTGCGGACGCCGACACAGCATCTCGAAGAGCGCCCGCCGCGTTGGATCGCCGAGCGCCTCCAGCGATCGCGTCCACATCTCGGATGTTCCGTTAGTCATTACTTACGTAAGTTACTACTTACCTGATGGCCCCGTCAAATCTGCTCTTCGCAGGCCAGCTTGCAAAGATTCCTTTGCAAAGCTATCTTTGCATGAGATGACACAGCCCTTCACCACCACGCGGGTCGGAGACCTCACCCGGCTCCGGGCGCTGGCGCATCCCCTCCGGATGCGCATCCTCGCCCGGCTTCGGGTCGACGGCCCCGCCACGGCGACGTCGCTCGCAACGGCGCTCCACGAATCGAGCGGCGCGACCTCCTACCACCTTCGCCGGCTCGCCGCCCACGGCTTCGTGGAGGACGCCCCCGAGCTCGGTAAGGGCCGGGAGCGGTGGTGGCGGGCGTCACACGACGCCACCTCGCTGTCGATCGCCGACTTCTTGGACGACCCCGAGGCGCTCCTCGCCGCCCGGGTGCTTCGCCGGGAGGCGTTGCGCCTCTACGCCCGCCTCATCGAGACGTGGCTCACCGAAGAGGAGACGTGGGGAGAGGCTTGGATCGGGGCGGCGGTGCTCGACGATCGAATCGCACGCTTCACCCCCGAGCGGCTCGAGGCGTTCGAGCGCGATGTCCTCGACCTCATCGCCGCGCACGAGGTGCCGCCGGGCACGGAGGGTGCGGAGCGGGTCGTCATCCTTCTCCACGGCTTCCCGTTCCGCGAGCTTCCGCTGTGACCACCGCCGGGCTGCGCCACCGCTACGAAGCCGTCACCGCGCTTCGGTGGCTGGGCGTGGGCGCGGTCGCCCCGTTCGTCTTCCTCCTCATGCTCGAGCGGGGGCTGAGCCTCGCCGCCGTCGGCGGTGCGGTCGCCGTCTACGGCATCACCGTCGCGGCGCTGGAGCTGCCCACCGGAGGGCTCGCAGACGCCCTGGGCAGGCGCCCGGTCCTCGCTGTGGCATCCGCGGTGACGATCGCGGCGACGTTCCTGCTCTTCGTCGCCACCGACTTCGGCGTCTTCGTGGCGGCCTGGGCCCTGCTCGGGATCGGCCGGGCCCTCGACTCGGGTGCGCTCGAGGCGTGGTTCGTCGACGCCAGCCTCGACCTCGAGCCGGGGGTCGATCTCAGGCCCGGGCTCGCCCGCGGCGAGGTGGCCGGAGCCATCGCACTGGCAGCTGGCTCGCTGCTCGGCGGCTTCCTCCCCACGGTCCTCCCCGAGCCCAGCCCCGGTGCTCATCTCACCCCGCTGTCGATGACGGTCCTCGTCGGTGCCGGCACTGCCGTCGCCCATCTCGTTGCGGTGCTGCTGCTCGTCGACGAGCCTCGGTTGCTTCGCAGGGGCTCCATCGGCGACGCGGTCCGTGACGTTCCTGCCGTCGTCCGGGGCGCACTCGGTCTGGCCGGGCGCCACCGCGGGCTCCGGCTCCTGCTCCTCTCGTCCGCCGTGATCGGCACCACCGCCAACAGCCTCGAAGTTCTGTGGCAGCCACGCTTCAGCGAGCTCAGCGGGTCCACCGACACCCGGCTCTTCGGCATCGTCGGCGCCGCCATCTTCCTGGCCGCCGCCCTCGGGGCCGGCTCGGTGCCCCGCATCGTGCGCCGGTTCCGGGCGGCCGGGGGAAGGATCGCGCTCGCCGCGCACACCGGGTCGGCATTGGCGATGCTCGCCCTGGCCGCAACGGCGACCGTCGTGCCCGCCGCCGTCGCGATGTCGCTCATCTACGTCTTCCTCGGAGTCCGGCTACCGGTGCACAACGAGCTCCTCCACCGCCGCGTCCCGTCTGCGCAACGATCGACGATGCTCTCGGCGGACTCGCTGGCTCTCCAGCTCGGGGGGTTCCTGTCGGCCCTCGTCATCCCCGGCCTCGCGGCGGTGTGGGGCATCCCCCTCATGTGGGGCGCCGTCGCCGTCGCCCTCGGGCTCGCCGGCGCCGTCTACCCCGCAGTCGCCCGGTCGGATGAGCATGCGGCGGGGGCGTACGCAGCCGAACCCGATCCCGGATAGGGTGGCCGGCATGGGTCTCGCCGAGGTCGACCATCTCCACGGCTCCCTCGTCCGGCTCACCGCGCTGGCGAAGGACGACGCCGAGACGCTGGCCGGGTTCAGCGAGAACACCCGGGTGTACCGGCTCATGAACTCGAGCCCGGCCGTCCCCTACACCGTCGCCGAGACCGTGAAGTGGATCGAGAAGGAGCAGGAAAACCCGAACAGCTTCCATTTCGGCATTCGCAGCATCGAGACCGGCGCCCTCCTCGGGTTCTGCGAGCTCGACGAGATCGAGTGGAACCACCAGGCCTGCATGCTCGGGATCGGCATCGGTGACCCCGAGCACTGGGGAAAGGGATACGGCCGGGATGCGATGGACGTCCTCCTCCGCTTCGGCTTCCACGAGCTGAACCTGCACCGCATCGGTCTCGCCGTGTTCTCGTACAACCAGCGGGCCGTCGCGTTGTACGAATCCCTCGGGTTCATCCCTGAGGGAACGGTGCGGGAGCGGCTCCGACGCGACGGCGAGACCCACGACATGCTGCTGTACGGTTTGCTGCGGCGGGAGTGGGAATCCTCGCGGTGACGGACCGGGCAACCGCCCCGCTTGAATGTGCCCATGGACCACGTCTTCGTCACCACCGATCGACTGCGTCTTCGCCACCCCCGCCCGGATGACGCGGAGACGGTCGCGGCGCTCTTCACCGACCCGGAGGTGACCGAGTTCCTCGGCGGACCTCGCGTCCATGAGGAGGTGGCGAACATCGTCCGTGACGACGCCGGGGCAGACCCGAACCCGGCCGACCTCTGGCCGCTGGAGGAGCTCGCCACCGGGAACGTCGTCGGTTATTGCGGGCTCGTGGTCAAGGAGGTCGACGGCGTCGAGGAGCACGAGGTCGTTTACATCCTCGCCCGCGATGCCTGGGGCCACTGGTACGCGGCCGAGATCGCCGCCGCCATCGTCGACTACGCCTTCACCCAGCGCCGCCTCGACCGGGTCATCTCGCTGATCCACCCCGACAACGCAGCGTCGGCGCGGGTCGCCGAACGCGCCGGGATGTCCTACGAGCGTGACACGATCCGGCCCGGCGGGAAACGGCTCCGCGTCTTCGCCCGCCCCGCAGGGGGCGGCCAGGACACGGAGAGCATCGAGCCTGCCCGTGAAGGAGGCGACAGATGACCGAGCCCCGCCGCCTCCTCGTCGGCGAGATGGTCCGGCTGACGGCCGTCGAGCCCGCCGACCACGCCACCATCGCCGCATGGAGCAACGACGGCGACTTCTCCCGCAACCTGCGGACCGGGGCCGCCCCCGAGTCGGTGGAGCAGGTTGCCGCTTTCGCGGAGCGTGAGGCGGCGGACACCACCCGGCACGGTTTCGCCATCCGGCTCGTCGACGCCGCCGACATCATCGGCATCGCCACGATCAAGGACATCGAGTGGAGCAACCGCACCGGCTGGCTGGCGCTCGGCATCGGCTCGCCGGACCACCGCGGCAAGGGCCTGGGCTCCGAGACCGTCCGCCTCCTCGTCGAGTTCGCCTTCGACGAGCTCAACCTGCACAGGCTCGGCCTCACCGTCGCCGCCTACAACCGGCGCGCCATCGCCGTCTACGAGGGCCTCGGGTTCCTGAGAGAAGGCACCGTCCGCGAGGCCATCGAACGCGACGGGGAGCGCCACGACCTCTTCATCTACGGGCTGCTGGCGGCCGACTGGACCTCCGGCTGAGTGCCGCCGGGCGCGGTCAAACCGGCTCCCTCTGGCGACCCTGGTCTCAGCGCCAGTGCCCGGGAAGCGGATGGACGGCACCGGACTGCCGGAACCGCTCCGCGTCGGCGAGGGCAAGTACGACGGCCATGAAGATCCACATCATCCAGGATCCCACCGGCTCGGCCGTCATGAAGAGATCCGTCACCGCGTGGGCCGCGATCGCCGCGGTGAACCCGATGAGAAGCTGCCGACTCGGACCCGCCGCCGCGCGCCGGACGGCGCCCACCCCGACGCCGAGGATCCCGGTGACGATGGCCAGGTACAGCACGAGCGCCGGAACACCGGCACCCACGGCGGTGGCGATGTACACGTTGTGAGGGCTCTCCGGACGGGAGGACGCGAACACATCGGCGCGGTCGGGCTCGAGGACCGCGTCACGGTATCGGGGGAACTCGGTAGGGAACATCTCCTGGCCGATGCCCGTGACCGGATTGTCGAGGCTCACCGCCGCGCCAACTCTCCACAGATCGACATGCATCTGGACGGAGCCGCCGTCGTTGAGGTCGCCGAGCGCCATGACCCTGTTCCCGGCTCGAATCGTGCCGTCACGGAACGTGGGCACCATCGCGATGGTGACGGCCACGAGGGCGAAGATCGCTCCGACCAGCGCGTAGCGCGTCCCACGCCCCGACGGCCGCGGGCGCCACCCCGCCAGCGCGGCGGCGAAGACCAACCCTGCGGCGGCTGCGGCATATGCGCCTCGGCTGAGCGTGAAGAGCAAGGCGACCACGGACATCGTCGCCACAGCGGCTAGCAGCCATCGCCGACGTCTCGACGCGATCGCCGCCGAGGCAACGACGACCGGCAACGCAAGGGCGAGATACGCGGCGAGAGCGTTCGGCTGCCCGAACGTCGAGAACACCCGGCCCGGCGGATACAGCTCGTCCCAGATCGGGTCCCACCCGGCCTGCTGGGCGACGGCGTAGGCGGCCACGATGGCGCTGCCGGCGGCGACCCACACCCCCAGGTGTCGTGCGCCCCCGAGCGCGACCGTGCGGCGCGCAATGAAGAACACCACAGCGTATGCCAGAACTGCCATCAGGCCTTGATATTGGAATCGCTCGCCAAAGAAGCTCTGCACCAGGTCCGGCGAAAGGAGCCACGCCACGACATTGAGCCCGACGAATGCCGCGACGGCGAAGTCGATGGGATGGGCCACCGTTCGCCGGGGTGCGACCCGAGTGGCGGCAAGCGAGGCGAGTGCCAAACCCGTGACGACGACGAGCCCCACCGTCTTCGGCAAGGCGAACGCGTCGTGGTGGGTGAGCGTGAACACCAGCGGTAACACCACGGCCCCGGCTGCCAGCACTCTCACGGCGGTGGGAGCGCCCCCGCTCGCGTCCCGGAGCAGGGCTGCCTCCGTCCGTTGTCGGGTCGTCCGGACCAAGAAGACCTCGCCGACCCCGAGTGTGTCGCGGCGACGGGTGACGGCAGCACCGAGAACCAGCGCGGCGGCCGAGACCACCGTGACCGCGAGGCCTCCCGGGTGGCCGAGGAAGCCGGCGAGCCCGCCTGCGCCGGGACACCCGCGCGGTGGGCTCACGGGTGGGCTCGGGGGTGGTGACAGGGGACGACCGCCACCCCTCATCGCCGGTGGCCCCGGGCTCACCGGCGGGCTCACCGGCGGGCTCAGCGGCCGGCATGGTGGGCTCACCGGGCGGCCCTCGGGCGGCCCGATCGGAGGCGACGTAGGCGGGCCGACGGGCGGGCTCATCGGAGGCCCCACCGGCGGTGGCGACGGCGGGGTGACCGGCGGACCGGGCGACGGATTCCCGGGCGGCTCAGGAGGGGGCCCGACGGGAGGTGAAACCGGCGGACTCATGGGCGGCTTCTCCTCGAACGCCGCGCTCGCCGTGGCCGTCGACGACAGACCCGACCCGTCGCTGCAGGTGACGGTGAGCTCGAAGCCCCCGGCGCGGATCGTCAGGACACCCTTGTGGACCCGGTGGGACGCCTTGCCGTTGGTGAGGATCAGAACGACCTCTTGACCGTCGGCGACGGCGAGCCCGTTGAGAGTCGCGTCCACGACGACCGGCTCCTCACCGACACAGGAGAAGCGGACGACGAATGACCCCGATCGTGTGTCGACCTCGATCGGATCGAGCGACGCCGTCACGGCCGGTGGCGCTGGCCGGGGAGGCGGGATGATCGGCGTGAGCCCCAGCGCCCGGGTGAGCATGTGGGCCATGACGTCGCGCGTGAGCAGATCACCTGGGCAGTACCGATCGTTGATCGGCGGGTTGCAGCTGAAGGCGACACCCGCCGTCGCGATGCGGTTGATGTCGCTTTCGAAGATGGAACCGTTGTCGTCGGTGTAGAAGTCGACGGTTCCCTCGGACGTGTATCCGAAGGCGCGCACGAAGAACGCGGCTCCCTGGCCGCGGGTCACCGTGCCGTCCGGACAGAACCGGTCGTTGGCCGGTGGGTTGCACCCCCTGGTGATTCCGGCCGCTGCGAATGCCTCGATGTCCCTCTCGTAGATCGAGCCGTCGTCGTCGCGGAAGCGGTCAAAATTCGTTCCACCCCCGAGCCCCAGAGCACGCACGAACATGGCGGCCATCTCCGCCCGGGTGAGCGGATCGTCGGGGCAGTACAGGTCGACGGCCGGAGACTGGCACCCGCGGGTGATCCCTGCGGCTGCGATTGCCTCGATCGACCCTTCGTGCACGTTGCCGTCGTCGTCGACGAAGGTGCCGCCGGGAGGTAGGTCGGTGGCTGCGGTCGCAGCCGAAGGGAAAACGAGCATGACAAGCGCGAACAGCGCGACCCCGACGACGCGAGGCGAGCGTGCCTTCGATCGGCGCATAGCGTCGTTCCTCTCCCTCCGCGCGCCAAACCGCGCGGCCCCCGCACGACGCATGCCCGCGCCACACAGGATCGATCCCCGTCCGGCCAGACTATGACGGCCCGGACCCCGGCCGTAGGGTCGTTCGACCCTGATGGCGAGCGCCCCGGCACCGCGGCGTTGGGACGGCGCCGGCGCCCAGAGCCCCGCAGGGACCCGATGGAGGCGCTTTCCTCTTGCGGTTTCGCCGCCGGTGATGTACGCGTTCGGGGTTGGGCCGCGATTGCGGCAATCGGAACAGGAGGAGGGAGGTGTTCTGCCAATGAAGGCAGCAGTGGTGTTCACCTGGACGAGGCCGTGGGCGGGCCGCGAGTCGGTCGCCCTCGCCGCGTTCGGGGATGCGCTTGCGTTCTGGGGCAAGCTGGCCGCCGGGGGGAGGTGCGACGAGGCCCAGGTGTATCTCGGTTCGTCGTCGACGGGAATGATGATCGTCCACGGCGAGCGAGACGAGTTGGGCGACATCCTCGACACGGACGAGTTCCGGACGATGTACGCGAAGGCGACGTTCGCCGTCCCCGACATCAAGTACGAGCTCGCCGCAGCCGGCGAGTCCGTCCAGGAGATGATGACGACCTGGGCATCGGTGGGCTCCGAGCTCGGCTACATGTGAACCACGGCATATCCGCGGTGGAGGGTGTGCCCGCAGGCATCCCCTCCGCCGCACCTCACCGTGAGCTGAACGAGTACTCGATGCCGTGGTCGTCCATGAAGAGACGGACGTCGCCGGGATCGTCGAACATCCCGGTGAGGAACGCACGCTCCAGCAGCGAAGCTGCCACCTCATCGACCGCGGCACCCCGCCCCATCCCGAGGCGTTCGAGCAACCGGTCCCGCAGCTCGCGCTCACTGTCCCCCGAGAGCACATACCTGTACTCGTAGTCGTCCGAACCGAATATCTCACTCGGAGCCCGCCCGATGTCCTGGCCGGCGATCACGAGGAGGCCGTCGGGGCCTCGCTCGGTCCACAGCGTCATCCGGGTGCCGTGCACCTTGCGATCGAAGAGCTTCCCGGTCATCGGCGCCGTCCGATCTCCCTAGCTTGCACCATTGCGGAGGCCCTGATACACCCCTTCGTAGGATCTCGCCACGACCTCGCACACTTCCCTGACATCTCGAGAGGCCATCGGGTGATCGCCCCGGTCCCGCCATCGTGTTGCCCCGGCGATGGCAGCGTCGCCAAGCGTCTCGGCCGCAGCATTCGCCGTCAGGCCCAGCCTCTCATGGGGCTCGCCATCGCCGGTGAGACGCTCGAGCTCGGCCCGCTCGGTGGCGTCGAGGTCGACGGCGCCGGTCAGCACGAGATGCCACAGCCTCAGCTCGGCGAGCTCGTGAGCCGTCGACTCGACCGCCTCGAGAGCGCCCTCGAGCCTGGTGGCGCGGGCCGGGTCGTCTCGTTCGAGCTCCCGTGCCACAGCCCGGATCGCGGTCAGCGCCGAACGCGCTTTGAGAGCTTCGGACCGGCGCGTGAAGTGCCGCTCGAGCAGTTCGACGAGTCGCTCGACGCCCGAAAGCTCCGTGAGGCGCCGCGACAACTGGGCGGCGTTGATGTCGGGCGTACCTACGGCGATGGCGGTGCACGTTCGCACGCCGAAGAGGCCGAGGCGTTCGAGAAGCCGGCTGCGAACCGCCGACGGAAGCGTGCTCACCCGAGCGTCGGTGAACCGGTCGACCGAGAGGAGCATTGCTGCCTGTTCTTCGGCCGGATGCCGCGCCAACTCCGCAATCGCCGCCGCTTCGTCCTCGCGCAGCGTGACCCCGGTCTCTGCGATGAGCCCCGCCACCGCGATCACCGATGCGCACAGCCCGGTGACCCGACGGTCGGATGCGTAGCGGTCGGCGATCGTTGCCGCGGACTCGAGGGCATCGAGGCGACCGGCTCCGATCTCGTCGGCCCGCGACAGCACGGCGATCGCATTGACCGGCGACGGATACGGCACCGACCGGTCGACGAATGCCTCGAGGAACTCCGCATCGGACCGGTGAAGGTGCCGCATGAGATACACCACAGCGTCGACCGAGGCGGGCGAGTCGACGTCGACGCCGAGGAGCTCGGTCGTCCTCGCAGCGGCTGCGTCGTCCGCGGCTTCGAGACCCGGCGTGTCGATCAACGTCAGCTTGGCGAGACGACTCGAGGGCCAATGCACTTCGAGGCGTTCGATGCTCGACGGCGCGACACCGTCGAGGTGGACCTCGAGTCTGGCGTCCTCCCGGCTGAACCGGAGCTCTCTCACGGCGCCGTCCGAGTGGTGAGCCGTGACGCCGTACCCCGTCCCGAGCCGGTACCAGGTCACGATCTTCGTGCATTCGCCGGCGTCGGTCGGTGCGAGACGCTCTCCGATGAGCGCGTTGAGCAACGTCGACTTCCCCGCCTTGACGCGTCCAGCCAGAGCGACGCGCAACGGCTCGTCGAGTCTCGCTCGCGCCCGAGCGACGGCGGATGCGACTGCGTGCCCCCGGGTGAGATCCGCTGCCTGATCACAGAGCGCGGCCACTCGGTCCTGCAACGTGGCCCTCACGCAGCCGATCCTTCGTGATGCTCGCGTGCCCGCTGGACCTCCTCGATGAGCGAGTTCAGGTTTGCGAGCGACTCGTCCAGCACCGGAAGAACCTGGCGACGCTCTGCGTCGTGCTGCTCCAGCTCGCTGCGGATGCTCACCGCACTCGACGAAACCGTGGCTGTGAGCTCCTCGATCCTCTGCGAGAAGCTGTCGCGCAACACGCGGTGCCCGTCCCGGATCTCCTGACGGATCCTGGTGCCCAGCTCGATCTGCGCTTTGTTGAGGAACCCGCGCAACGCCGCACGGGCCTCGTGACGGCGCTTCTCCAGTGATCGCTTCCGTTCGTCCGCGACCTGTTTCGCCCCGAAGGCGACACCGACGCCGATCGAGATCGGCGTCGCCAGCGCCAGGCCCGCCAGCCTCGCCATGACCCCGAGGAGCATCACGCCGCTCGACGTGCCTCGCAGCGCGCTCAGGGCCGACGCGAGCGCAGCCGCTTTCCGTGAGTCGGAGGCCCGATCGAGTCCGGACCACAATGCGTCGGGGGCGATCCCTTCGGACGGCTCGATCACCGGAGCCTCGAGCGCCGCATCGTCCTGGAGCAGCCCGGCGACCGATTCGGCGAGGCGCCGAAGACCTCCATCGATCTCATCGAAGATGTCCTGCACGGCCGTTGCCATGTCCGCCTGGACCTCGGCGACGATGGCGTCCCAATCCCGGGCAGGATCGGTGTCGGTGAGGCGTCGCTCGATGTGGTCCTGCGCACCCTGGATGAATGACTTGAGCCGGTAGTCGCACTCCTGGTTGAGGTCGCCGATCCCGTCGGTCAACACCGTCGTCCATCGGGATCTCGCCTTGCGCAGATCGTCGAGGCGACCCTTGGCGGTCTCGAGCTGTTCGAGAAGCTCCCTGCCCCGGTCCGGGTCGGCGAGCGCCTCGCGGCGGGCCTGTGCCGACATCTGCAGGTGATCGAGAGCGTCGGACGCTTCCGCTAGAGAGCGCTCGAGGCCCTGCCGCGTCGCCCCATCGAGGACTTCCACGCGGAGCAGACCCATGAGGTCGGGGACACCGCTCTCGTCGTTCAGCTCTGGATTCGGCTCGGCGATCGCCGATCGGCGGAGTTCAGCGGAAACGGCGACGACGCGATCGGGAAGCCCGGCCTCGCGGAGGCGCTCCTCGTCCATCGTGCGGATCCTGCGCCACTCCGGGTAGAGATCGATCTTGGTGAGGACCACGACAACGGCGGGGCACCGCTCGTGTGCTCGCTCGAGGAAACGCAGCTCGCTCGTCGACAGCGGGGCGGAGGCATCGGTTACGAAGACGAGGAGGTCCGCGTAGGGCAGGAAGCCGAGGACGGCGGCAGCGGCGCCGGCTTTGAGGGCCCCCGCCCCCGGGGTATCGACGAGGGTGATCCCGTGCCCGAGGACGGGATTGGGGAGCCCGATCTCGACGAGTTCGACCTGCTTGTGATTGCCCGGGTTGCCGGTCTCGGCGGCGAACTCGTCGACTCGGTCGAGCGGCACCTCTACCGTGTCGTACTCGCCGTCGAGCACGCATCGGATGCGCGCACGCGGTTCGGGGCGGTGGTAGAGCCAGGTCACGGCGACCGTGGCCAGGTCGTCGTCGACCGGGCACAGGTCCCGACCCACGACGGCGTTGACGAGCTGGCTCTTGCCCTGCTTGAACTCACCGACAACGGCGATCACCGTGGTCGGGTTCGCCAGTCGGGCGGCGGCGGCTCTGAGGCGGTCCGCCAGGTCCTTGCGCCCGAGACG
>JABAOE010001664.1_pt3 | contig 18410 bp, 15 predicted proteins | sample 7062141 | NCBI WGS metagenome assembly JABAOE01 (sample SAMN14538627, study PRJNA623070) | marine sediment metagenome | biome: marine biome [ENVO:00000428]; feature: marine pelagic biome [ENVO:01000023]; material: deep marine sediment [ENVO:00002113] | place: India: Gulf of Khambhat ... | reverse complement strand
TTTTACGTCGCGATCGGCGTGATTGCCGGGGGTCGTCTCGGCTATATGTTCTTCTACAACTTCGGCGCGCTGCTCGATAACCCGCTAGCGATCTTCAGGATCTGGGAAGGCGGCATGTCGTTTCATGGCGGACTGATCGGTGTGCTGATCGCGATGGGACTGTTCGCAAAGAGCGTGCGACAGCCTTTCTTTGCGGTAACCGACTTCATCGCGCCTTGGGTTGCGCCGGGCCTCGGTCTTGGGCGCATCGGTAACTTCATCAACGGTGAGCTCTGGGGCGCCGAGGCGCAGGCAGGGGCGTTTTGGGCAGTCGTTGTCGACGGCGTGCCGCGTCATCCGACGCAGCTCTACGAGGCGTTCCTCGAAGGTCTCGTGTTGTTCTTTATCCTTTGGGGATTCTCGCTACGTACGCGGCCCATCATGGCCGTGTCTGGTTTGTTCTTATTCTTTTACGGTGTATTCCGTGTCTGCATCGAATTCGTGCGCCTGCCGGACGTACATATGAACCCCGCCGAGGGCGGTTACTTGGCGTTTGGCTGGCTCACGATGGGCCACGTGCTTTCTACACCCATGATATTGATCGGTATCGCATTTTTCTGGTGGGCTTATCGGTCACCACGTTTCGTACAAAGAGAGGACGCGTGAGGCAGTATCTCGATCTCGTGCGTACCATTCGCACGCAAGGCGCGCAGAAAGCAGATCGCACGGGGACAGGTACGTTGAGCGTCTTCGGCTACCAGCTCAGATGTGATCTCGCTGCTGGCTTTCCGCTGCTGACGACCAAGAAGCTGCATCTGCGTTCGATCATTTACGAACTGCTGTGGTTTCTACGGGGTGATACGAACGTCGGCTACTTGAACGAGAACGGTGTCACGATCTGGGACGAATGGGCCGACGAGCACGGCGATCTCGGACCCGTCTACGGCAAGCAGTGGCGCAGTTGGCCGACGGCCGACGGCCAGTCCGTGGATCAGATCGCGCGCGCGATCGAGCTGTTGCGCACGGATCCGGACTCACGCCGGAACATCGTCTGCGCCTGGAACGTCGGCCAGCTCAGTGAGATGGCGCTGGCGCCGTGTCATACACTTTTTCAGTTCTACGTCGCCGAAGGCCGCCTATCGTGTCAGCTCTACCAGCGTAGCGCGGACGTCTTCCTCGGCGTGCCGTTCAACATCGCATCCTACGCGCTGCTAACCATGATGGTCGCGCAACAGACCGGGTACCTGCCCGGTGAGTTCATCTGGACCGGTGGCGACTGTCATCTCTATCTCAATCACCTCGAGCAAGCCGACGAGCAACTCAGTCGAGAGCCCTTGCCGTTACCGCGGCTCGTCATCAAGCGGCGGCCGGAGTCAATCTTCGATTACGCGTTCGAAGATTTCGAGCTGCTCGACTATCAGGCGCACAGCCATATCAAAGCGCCCGTCGCCGTTTGACCGATGGGGTCAGAGTAAAAAAACGGTCGACTTTGACCGCATTTTTACTCTGACCCCAGCAATCCGCTGCACTCGACAGCGAGCGGGTCGCCGGGCGGATCCAGCGGGATCGCCGTGAGGCTGCCGCCCCAGACGCAGCCGCTGTCGCAGGCTGTGATATCAGCGCGGCGCAGAAGACCGAGAGAGGCCCAATGGCCGAAGACGATGTGCGTGCCGTCGTGCTGGCGTGCGGGATGATCGAACCACGGCACGAGCCCGCCGGGCTGCGAGCCCGGCGGACCCGTGTTCTCGAAGTCCAACTCGCCTTGCGTTCCGCAAAAGCGCATCCGCGTCAGGGCGTTGATCGTAAATCGAAGGTGGTCTTCGCGTGCCAGGTTCGGGCTCCAGAGAGACGGCGCGTTGCCGTACATGTGCGCAAGCGATGCCTGCCAGTCTTGGCTGCGTAAGAGCGTCTCGATCTGCGCTGCGGCAGCGACTGCTTCGGGAACGGTCCAGATGGGTGGAATTCCTGCGTGAACGAGCACGCGTTCGGCGGCAGTATCATGGTGTAGCAGCGGGCGATGGCGTAGCCAGTCGATGAGTATGTCGCTATCAGCGGCGGTCATCACGTCGTCGAAGGTATCCTGCGAGACCGGCGCGCGTATCCCGGCAGCCGAGGCCAGTAAGTGCAGGTCGTGATTGCCCAGCACCACGACGGCGCTGTTACCGAGTGTCATGAGCGTGCGTAGCACGCGCGCCGAGGCGGGGCCGCGGTTGACGAGATCACCGACGAGCCACAAACGGTCTCGCGCCGGATCGAACTCGATCGTCTCCAATAGCGCCTCGAACGCATCGGCGCATCCCTGCAAATCACCGACCGCATAGAGCGTCATGGTGTTTCGAGTAGATTGGCGAGTTCGGCAAACTGCGCTGGCTCGAGCGTCTCGGCGCGGGCCATGGGATCGATGCCGACAGACGCGATCTGTTGACGGCTCAACACGTCCGAGAGCGCACGACCGAGCGTCTTGCGCCGCATCGAGAATGCACGTCTGACGAGATTTGCGAATTGCTGTTCGTCGGCGATTCTGAAACGCGCGCGCGCGCGCGGTGTAAGACGCAGCACCGTGGACCACACACGTGGCGGTGGATTAAACGCGCCCGGGCCGACGTCGAAGCAGAACTCTGTATCGAGCCACGCCGCAAGCATTATCGTCAGGCGGCCGTAGTCCTTGATGCCCGGCGGTGCCGTGATTCGGCGCGCGACTTCTTTCTGCACCATGAGATGCATGTCGGTGATCGCCTCGCGATGAGCGAGAAGATGAAACAGCAAAGGCGTCGAGATGTTGTAGGGTAGGTTACCGACGATACGTAGCCCGCCTAGCTGCGTGCGCAGTTCTGAAAAATCGAACGTGAGCGCGTCGGCGCGGTGGACAATCAGTCGCCCGCCGTCGCGTGGCCGGTCACGTTCGAGTGCGTCGGCCAATCGCGCGTCAAGTTCGATGACGTGGAGTTCGTCGACGTGCTCGAGCAATGGAAACGTGAGAGCGCCAAGACCGCCACCGATCTCGACGATCCCGTCGTCGGGCTGCGGTGCGATTGCGGCTACGAGCTTTGCGATTACAGCCGGGTCGTGAAGGAAGTGCTGGCCGAGTTGTTTCTTTGCGCGTAGTTGCACGTTTAACTCGCGGTCGTCGCCAACTGAAACGCCAGCGCGTAGGCCTCGGCGAGGCTGTCAGCGCGCGCGCGACCCGTTGCGGCTAGCTCGAGCGCCGTGCCGTGGTCCACGGATGTGCGGATGATCGGCAGGCCGAGCGTGACGTTGACGACTTCGCCGAAGGCAGCGGCCTTTATCACGGGAAGCCCCTGGTCGTGGTACATCGCAAGTACGACGTCCGCTGCCGCTAATGCCTCGCCCGTGAAGGCCGTATCGGCCGGCGTGGGTCCGAGCAAGCTCAAGCCGCGAGCGCGCAGGCGCTCCAGCGTGGGCGCTATGACGTCCAACTCCTCGCGGCCGAGCATGCCGTTCTCACCGGCATGCGGATTGAGCCCCAATACGCGAATGCGCGGCTGCGGGATACCGAACCGGGATTGAAGATCATCGTGCAACACGCTGATCACGCGCTCGAGGCGCGCCTCGTCAATGTGCTTGGCAACCGCATCGAGCGGCAGATGTGTCGTCACGAGTGCAACTCTCAGCGCGCTGCTGACAAGCATCATGACTGGCTGCGGTGCGTCCGTGAGCTCGGCGAGGTATTCCGTGTGACCCGTAAACGCGATGCCGGCAGCGTCGATAACGCTCTTCTGCACGGGCGCCGTCACCAGTGCTGCGGCATCTCCACTGCCGCACAGCGCGATTGCACGGTCGAGCAGCTCGAGCACGTATCGAGCGTTCGCGGGATTGAGCTCGCCCGCCTCGACGTTGGTGGCCAAGGGGACATCGATGAGCTGCATCGTGCCCTCGACGTGGACGGGGGCCTCGGCCGCGCTTGCCAGCACTTCGATCGTCAAATCGACGCCGAGTGCGACGGCGCGTTGCGCCATGAGTTGCTGATTGCCCAGAAAGACGGGGCGCCCGGGCAGAGGGTTGGCCGCTAGCGCAATACAGATGTCCGGACCGATGCCGGCGGGTTCTCCGCTCGTGATGACGATCGCCGGTGACAGTGCGTTCACGGGCTAGTCCGCGTATGCGGGTTAGTCCGCATATTTCGACGGGACTTCGGATGATGGCGACGTACAGGTGCTTCTGTGCGCGGGGCTGGACTGAAAGTCATAGCCCCTAGCTATGGGTTGAAGGAAGCCCAAGCACAGGAGCTCCTGGACGAGCCAGGGCCGGAGTAGATCACAAGCGAAGGACAATAGTTCTGTCCCGTGGGCTCTGTATAGCTGTAGTCTGCGTCCGCTCGCTCGAATCCTCGTATTGAGCGCAGTGATCGCCCGTTGGCATATGCGGACTTTAAAGTCGACGGTCGACGAACGCCTGGTCGAGAAGCTGCTGCACCCAGAGCTGCTGTTGTTCTTCCATCTTACTAGCGCGAATCGTCTCCGCGCAGCGTTGCTCTTTGAGCTCTTCGGTCGTGTCGTAAGTGCGCCGGTCCGTCACTTCGACGATATGCCAACCGAAGCGCGTGCGAAACGGCTCGCTGAGCTCACCGATCTCGAGGTCGCTGAGACGCTGTGCGAACTCGGGCACGAAATCTTCCGGAACGACCCAGCCGAGATCGCCATTTTCCGCTGCAGAGGCGGGGTCTTCAGACAATGCCTGGGCAATCGCGCCGAAGTCGTCGCCGGCGAGCACGTCATCGCGGATGTTGGAGAGTCGCGTCTGTACCGTCGCTTCGTCCAGTACTTCATTGGGCTGCATGAGAATGTGCCGTGCACGGATCTGATCGACCATGACAGCCTGCGCGCCGCGAACATCGTTGACGCGAACGAGATGAAAACCACTCGCGCTCTGAATAGGATCGGATACGTCACCGGGCTCCATTTGCACGACGACGTCGGCAAACAGCGTCGGCAATTGTGCGCCTTTGCGCCAGCCGAGAGAGCCGCCTTCGAGCGCGCCTTGACCATCGGAATGAGTGACGGCGAGCTGGGCGAAGTCTGCGCCGTCTTCTAGCTGTGCAACGATGTCCTCGATCTCGGCACGCGCGGCGTCCGCTTGCTCTCGTGTCGCACTCGGCGGAAGGCTAACCAGAATATGCGAGAGGTTGTAGTCGACGTCCTCGGCCAGCGAGGCCGCGCTGCGTGCGAGACAGTGCTGAAGCTCGCGCGGTGTGATGTTGATTCGAGCAATGACGTCGCGCTGCACGAGCTGCTCGATAATGATCTGCTCACGAGTTTCTTGACGATACGCGGCATAGTCGATGCCTTCGGCAGCGAGCGCCGCGGGCAGTTGCTCGAGTGAAAGGCCGTTCTCGTTGGCGACTGACGCGATCGCTTGATTGAGCATCTCGTCACCGACGACGATGCCGAATCGTTCGGCTCGCTGCAGCTGAATCTGGCGCAGCACGAGCTGGTCGAGTACCTGCTCTTCAACGACGGACAAGGGCGGCAATGGACGGCGTTCCTCGGCAGGCATCTGCCCTTGTTGCTCGCGCAAGTTCTCCATGACGAGCGCTAGGCGCTCGTTGAGCTCGCTCTTGAGCACGATGCCGTCGTCCACGACGGCAGCTACGCCGTCGAGAAGCTCGCCCGTGCCGCCGAGCTCACGCGTCTGTGGCCACGCCTGGCTTGCCAGCAGGACGCCAGCAGCGATGTAAGTCAGTGTTCTCATTGGCTTCTATTGAAATCGCCGATAGCCAAGAATACCACGATCGAGCAGCATCTCTGGAGGGTCGCCGGCGTCGCTGAAGCCCTTGAGCTGTAGCTGAATGGAGATGGAGCTGTCGGATTCGCCGTTGCGCCGGCTGATGTAGCGGCGGCCGATGACACGCAGGCGCCAGCAGCAGGCCTCGTATTCCCAGCCGAGGAATCGGTCGAGCGGCTCCTCGTCGAGAAACGAGAAGCTGTACCGCCCGATCACGCGCCAGCGAGGCCCCAGCGGCCAAACGAGAGAAATGTCTCCCTGCTCGAGCAGCCCCTCTCGGAGCCGGTAAGAGAAGCCGGCGAGGCGGCCGGGCTCGGGCGAGTACTGTACGCCGAGCTCGGTCCGCGCCGTATCGTTCGTTTCGCTATTCCATTGATAATCGAAGCGCAGCCGCCAGGCGTCGGAGACGTTGGCCGCGACTTCGGCAATATAGTCGGAAGCATCGGCCGTCAACGGCGCCGTATCCGGAAGGCTCACGTTTTGCGAGCTGAGGTAGCGCGTCTGACCGACCGTCGCCTCGAACTTCTGCTCGCCCGTGTTTGCGTCGATGAAGCGAGTCGTGAGCCCCAGGCTCACTTGGTCGGAGTCGGCGATGCGATCGGCACCGACGTACTGATACTTGCGAAACAGCTGCACGAGATTGAAGTTCGGCTCGATCGTATCGAAGACCGGCAGTTGCGATTGATCCTCGAACGGTACCCGCACGTACAGCATGCGTGGCTCGATCGTCTGAATGTGGCTGCCGTTGCGACCGGCCTCTCGCTCGAAAACAAGCCCGGCGTCGATGCTGCTAATGGGTAGGGTACGCGTATGGCGCTTCTCGAGGCCGTCGGTGACGTCGCCGAGCCAATAATCAGTGTGCCGGATCGCGACCGCGGGCCTGAGGTACATGCCCGGCCGCTCGAGCGACATGCCGAGCTCTTCGGTCGCGTCTAGGCGCCAGCCGGTGATGCCGATATTACGATCGAATAGCACGAGCTCGTTCGTCGATTCGAACGTGAATAGGTTGCCGGCCCAGCGGCCGTTGATCAGCAATTGGGGAACGCGTTCGTAAGGTCGGTCCTCGTCTTCGATCGAGGTGTCGATCGTCTGATAGCCCTGTAGCCGCAGGAGCATCGACCAGTAGGGAGCCTGGTAATTGATATCGACGAAACGATTGAGGTGCGTTTGGCTCGCGAGGTTCTGATTGATCCCGAGGTCCTCGAAAAAACCCGGGTCGGAGATGTGCTCGAGGTTCGTGAGCAAACGCCATCGATCGGCGAACGAAGTACGGTGTTGCATGGCAAATCGGTGACGTTGCAGATCCACCTCGCGGTCTCTGTGAAGATAGTCGAGCTCAATCTGCCCCTCGGTCCTCGGCGTCAGGTAGCGCAAGTCCGTGTTGAGCTGCAGGCCGCGCAAGGCCATGTAACGCGGCTCGAGCGTCAGATCGTAGTTCGGCGCAAGGTTGAAATAGTAGGGTGCGGAGATGTCTAGACCTACGCGGTCTCGTTGGGAAAACTGAGGCGTCAAAAAGCCGCTCTTACGCCGGTCGTCGATCGGAAAGGTTAACCATGGCGCGTAGAGAATCGGCACGCCCTTGAACTCGAGCCTCACGCCGCGGACCGTGCCGAAGCCCTCGTCGATATCGATAGCCATCTCGTCCGCCATGAGCTCCCAATCGGTGTTGTCCATCGGGCAGGTCGTGAAGCGCAGGCCCGATAGCGTCAATACGTCTTCGTTCGTGATGCTGATCGCCTCAGCTGAGCCTCGAGCAGGTCGCTGCGGCAGATCGAAGCCGGCGTTGACGAAGTACACCTCCTCGTCCTCGGTGTTCACCTCGGCGTCCTCGCCATAGACTGTGACGTCGGGGTCCTGGTAGGTTACGGTGCCCTGAATTCGGGCGCGCCCGGTTTCTCGGTCGTAGGTTGCGCCCTCCGCCGTGATGCTTCTGTCGCCATAGCGGAATTCGACGCGTTCGAACACATCCAGTCCGCCGTCGCGCGAGAGCTCGACTCGACCGGTGGTGATCTCGAGGCGATCGGGCTCATCTGGGTTTGTATCGTCTGGATCCGTATCGGATGCGTCGCCCGGTGCGGTGGCGGTGAACGGCGCTGGCGACAGACAGATAAGCTCTGCTGCCCACGAGAGAGACGGCATGCAAATGAGAAGGAAGCTAAGCGTGCGAAAGATGTTCGAACGAAGCACTGAGGTTGGGCTGAGGTAAACGCCTACAATGGCACAGTTGCGAAACCGCTTCAATAAACGGTATCACGTGCGCCGAGCATCGCGGTTATCGAGTTCTTCTTCGCTGAATTCATCGGTTTGCGCCCCATGAAGGCAATGTTATTGGCAGCCGGTCGCGGCGAGCGCATGGGCGAGCTTACGCGACACGAGCCCAAGCCTCTGCTCGATATCGGCGGCGAGCGTCTGATCGAGCGGCAGCTTAGGTTGCTCGCCGAATCGGGCTGCGAGCAAGTCATCATCAACTTGTCCTATCGCGGCAGCGCGATTCGTGAGTTTCTCGGTGCGACATCGCGTTGGGGTCAATCCATTGTCTATAGCGAGGAGGGTGAGCCGGCGCTCGAGACCGGCGGCGGCATCATCGCCGCACTCCCGCTGCTCGGCACTGCGCCTTTCATCGTTGCGAATGCGGACATCGTTACTGACTTCGATTACGCGCAGCTACATAGCAAGCAAGTCGAGGCGCTCCTCGTCCTCGTGCCGAACCCGGCGCATCATCCCCAAGGTGACTTCGGGCTCTCGGCTTCGGGGATCGTGACGGCCGAGCCGCCGCTGATGACGTTCTCCGGCATCTCCGTGTTGAGCCCGGCGCTATTCGATGGCTTTGAGCCTGGACGACAACGTCTGCGACCGATCCTCGAATCGGCGATTGTGCAACGGCGAGTCGAAGGCGTCCGCTTTGACGGACTGTGGCACGACATCGGCACACCCGATCGTCTTGTCGAAGCTCGCCGGCTCGTGGATGCGCTCGGACAATGATCCGCGTTCTCGGCCAGCGCAACTTTGCGATCTATCTCACCGGCAGCGCGTTCTCGCTTCACGGGCTGTGGATTCAACGTGTCGCGATCGGTTGGCTTGCCTGGGAGCTGACGGAATCGGAAGCGTGGCTCGGGCTGCTCGCGTTGGCGGAGTTACTGCCGGTCGTTTTCCTCGGGCCGATCTTCGGCGTCTGGGCCGACCGACTCGACCGCAAGACGGTCGCGTACATCACCAACAGCATCAACATTGTTCTCTCGCTGCTGCTGTGCGTGCTCACGGCGCTGGCGATCATCGATATCTATATGCTCTGGGTCATTACAGCGTTGCTCGGTTGCGTCAGCAGCGCGTTCCAGCCCGTGCGCTTATCGTTGATCCCGAGTCTCGTGCCACGCGAGTTATTGTCGGAGGCCGTCGCGGCTCAGTCGATTGTCTTCAATATTTCGCGGTTTCTGGGTCCGGCGATCGCAGGCGTAACGATCGCGGCGTTCGATCTTTGGGCGGCATTCGCAATCAACACAGTGTCCTATTTCGCGATGATCGCTGCGCTGTTGCTCGTCGACCTGCGTCGCCGGGGTGAGGCTCGTGAGCGACGGCATTTCCTGATCGAGTTCAAAGAGGGTGTGTCCTATACGTACACGCATCCGGAGATAAGCTGGCAGCTCCTCGTCGTTGTGATCTCAGCCTTGACGGGCCGCGCGGTCATCGTGATGTTGCCAGCCTTTGCCGGTGACATCTTTGCCGGGGGTAGCGCCGTGCTTGCGACGCTGACGTCCGTCGCCGGCGGCGGTGCGGTCATTGCGGGTATTGTGCTGACGCGCCTCGGCGCGGGCCGGCGCCTCAAGCTTGCGACGTTATACGGCACGATCGTCACAGGTCTACTCATGGTCGTACTCGGATGGACCGATAGTTTCGTCGCAGGCATCGTCGTTCTTGCGGCGCTGGGCTTTTGCCTGACGCTCGTAGGCATCGGCTCGCAGACGGTGATTCAGACTGCCGTCGTCGAGGACATGCGCGCTCGCGTGTTGAGTCTGTGGGCGGCCGTGGCTTTCTCGGCACCCGCACTCGGTGGTTTGCTGATCGGTGTCGCCGCGCAAACGTGGGGTCTTGGCATGACGACGATCGTCGCCGGTGTTCTTTGCGTTTTACCCGCCGCTGTCATGGGCGGGCGCATGGCGGGCGCCGAGGCGCGGTCGCGTGCTAATGCGTGATCGCGTAAATGAAGTAGTTGACCGCAAAACGATAGGCAAGCGCGGTCATGGGCTCAGGATAGCCGGGATCATCCGCGTGCTCCCAGGCATCGCCGAGATCCATGTTGTGGTTGATCGCCACGAGTAGGCGCCCGTCGTCGTCGTAGATACCGCGCCAATGCGGCGTCTTGCCGTCCTCACCGCGCTCCCACGTCTGACCTCTCCACAGTGCAGCAACGCCCGGAATCTGGATGCGCTGGTCGAGGTCGTAGAGCACGTGAAAGACTTCGTCATCGTCGGGAATATCGAGGATCGGTCGATCCGGAAATACTTGCGTCATCGACTGGACGAAGCCGGCCCATTCGGCATCGCCGTGGAAGTCATCGACCATGAGGAAGCCGCCGCGTAGAAGATACTCACGCAGCCGTGCGGCCTCGTAACCGTCGAGGGCCCATTTGCCGACTTCGACGGCGTAGAGCCACGGATAATCGAAAATGCCATCATCGCGCAGGCTGATCTGGCGGCCGCCTTCGCCACCCGGGTGCACGATGGCGCCGTCGACGCGCGTGAGCCGAGTGATGCCTTGCATGAAGTGATATTCGGCCTGCCACCAATCCGTGCAGGCTGCACCCCAGCCGCGCCCCCAGCCGCGTCCCCAGCCACGACCGCCGCCGCAGGCCGGGACACCGTTATATAAGAGACGCGCGAACTGCAGCTCGGCTGCGGGTGGGGGGACGCTGCCGAGGGGTTCCTGTTCCTGGGCCCGCACGCTAGCCGGGCCGAGGAGCACGCTCCCGGCGGTTAACAGCGCAAGTAACAGGCGGGTATACATCGCACTCGATCCGGATAGGAAAGACCGCCGCACGGCTGGCCGGCGCCGATCGTTGCCCTAGGTTTGGGCATGATACCATCCGGATGATCGGTGGCCCTGCCGGGGCGGCACGACGTCCGGGCGGCACTTCTATCGAGCGCTGGGGTCAGAGCTAGGAACGGAACGCCTTGGGTTTGCAGGTCGGCTGCATTGTTCGAATTCTTTTTTAGTTACTCGCGTACAACGTTCGATAACGGAACGTTGTTCTTCGCTAGCGGCTGGCCGCTTTGGCTGCTCGTAGCCCTGTGCATCCTCGGTACGGTCGCGTTGGGCTACAGCGTCGCGCAGCGTCGTGAGTCGCTCGGCATTTTCAAGCTTGCAACGTTGGCGCTAATGCAGGGCGCAATGCTCAGCGTGTTGTTGATTTTGCTCTGGCAGCCGGCACTGTCTACGGAGCAATTGCGCGCGCGCGACAATGCGGTTGCGGTCGTCTTAGATACTTCAGCCAGCATGAGCTACGGCGAGGGCGAGCAGTCGCGCTTGCAGCAAGCTGTTACGGCGCTCGATGAAGACGTGCTCGGTGAGCTCGACGCATCGTTGGGCGTTCGCCTGTACGCATTTGCGGAATCCTCGCTCGCCATCGATGCGCTCGAGGAGGTCCCCGCGCCAGGCGTTGCGACTGACATCGGTGCAGCGCTACTCGGTGTGCTGCGCGAAGCGGGCTCCTCGGCACTCAGCGCGGTCATTCTCGTCAGCGACGGCGCTGACAACTCCGAGCAGCTCGGATCGGAGCGACTTGCAGAGATCGCAAGCTTCGGTGTGCCGATTCACACGCTCGGCGTCGGTCGCGAGGTCATCGACGACGACGTCGAGCTTGCCGGCGTCCGACTTCCGACGGACGTGTTGCCTGGCTCTCGACTCAACGCGCAGGTCAGCGTGCGTCATGCGGGCAGTGGAGAGGCCCAGCTCAAAGTCTATGACGGCGATGCGATTCTCGCGGCTGAGACGCTGCAGTTGCCGGACCGCGGCGGTGTGACTACGCACATGGTCGATTTCGACATCGGCGCGGCGGGCGTCAAAGATCTGCGTTTCACGCTCGATCCACTGCCCGGCGAGCCGAACGTCGTCAACAACGCCCAATATCGCGTGATCGAAATACCCGAGACGCGCCGTAGCATTCTGTATCTCGAAGGCGAGCCGCGCTGGGAGTACAAGTTCATCCGCCGGGCGCTCGACGAGGAGTCGCCGATCCGGCTTGCTAGCTTGCTGCGTACGACGCCCAACAAGTTCTACCGGCAGGGATTGGACGATGCGGCCGAGCTCGAGGACGGCTTACCGGCCGACCGCGAAGCGTTGTTCGGCTATAACGCGCTCGTGATCGGTAGCTTCGAAGCTGCGGCGTTCACACCCGAGCAGCAGGAAGATATTCGTGACTTCGTAAGCGAGCGCGGCGGTACCTTGCTCATGCTCGGGGGCTTACGCGGTCTCGGCGATGGGGGCTGGGGCAACAGCGTCGTTGCCGACTTGCTACCGACGCAGCTCCCGTCGGTCGAGGCGCAGAGCTTCTATCGCGAACGCACGAAGGCACGATTGACCGAGGCCGGCCGCGAGTCTTTGATCACGCAGCTCGACGCGGACCCGGAGACCAATCTCGAGCTATGGGATGAGTTGCCCGAGCTCGCCGATTTTCAGTACTTGGCTGAGCTCAAGCCGGGTGCGGTCACGCTGCTCGAAGCGGATATACAAGGTACGGCCCATCCGCTGCTCGTTCATCAGCGCTACGGTCTGGGCAATGTCTACGTGCTCGCAACGGGCGGTACCTGGCGTTGGCAGATGCAGCTGCCGTCTGAGGATATGCGCCACGAGACGTTTTGGCGTCAGCTCTTACAGACGCTCGTCGCCGGTGTGCCGGCACCCGTGCAGTTGCGCGCCGACCGCTTTTATTATGGCGACACCACGGAAGTGGAGCTGCGCGCTGAGGTCCGCGACGAGCGTTTCGAGACGGTCGGCAACGCGGCTGTGACGTTGACGATGTCGAGTGCCGGTGCCGAGCCCGTCGAGGTCGCCATGCGGCCTGTTCCCGGCGAGCCTGGCATCTACTCGGCGACCGTTCAGGCTGAGCAACCCGGTGTCTATGAATTCGAAGTCGAGGCAATGCTCGATGATGAGTTGCTCGGCACCGCTCCGTTCGCAGTGCGCCGCGAGGACGGTGTTGCCGAGCATTTTGCGATTCAGCAGAATCGGCCCCTGCTCGAGCGCGTATCGCAGCTCACGGGCGGACAGTACTTCTCGTTAGACAATCTCGCTGACCTGCCCGAGGCCATTCGCTTCTCGCAGGCCGGAATCGTCGAGACTCAGGTGCTGCCGCTTTGGAGCATGCCGATCAATTTCCTGCTGCTCATGCTGCTCAAGGCCGGTGAGTGGCTGCTGCGGCTGTATTGGGGACGCTTATGAGGCGTATTGCATCAATTCTGGCGTTGGCCTTGTTCGTCGCTGCACCGGCAGACGCCGAGACGCATTATTTGATTGTCAGCGGTCTGGGGGGCGAGCCAAGCTACGCTGAGCGTTTCGCGCAGCAGGCACAGTCGTTGGCGCAGTCCGCGCAGCGCACGCTCAACGGCGACGAGCGCGTGACGCTGTTGCGCGGCGATGAGGCGACGAGCGAAGCCGTGACGGGTGCGCTGGAGCAGCTCGCAGCGACGACGGCTGAGGGCGACACGGTTGCGGTCTTTCTGATCGGCCACGGCAGCTTCGACGGCGAGCAGTACAAGCTCAACCTGCCGGGCCCGGACTTGGACGGTGAGACGCTCAACGAGCTCTTCGCCGCGCTGCCGGCGAGGCAACAAGTCATCGTGAACACGACGAGCGCGAGCGGCGCCGTGCTCGAGGCCTGGGCGGCGGATGGGCGCACGTTAATTACGGCGACGAAGAGCGGTGGCGAACGCAATGCGACGCGCTTTGCAGAGCAATGGACGCTCGCACTGGCCAGCGAGGAGGCCGACGCCAATCGCAATGGTGCGATTACGGTCCAGGAGGCGTACGACTTCACGACGCGTAAGGTTGCCGACAGTTTCGAGGGCGAGGGCCTGCTCGCGACCGAGCATTCCGAGGTCGCCGGCGATACGGCTCTGGGCTTCAATATCGCACTGCTATCAGCGCGCATCGCCACGACGGATCAGCTGCGCGACCTCATCGAGCAGCTCGAGGTGCTCGAGGGTCAGATCGAGACGTTACGAGGGCGGCGGGAAGAAATGGACAACGATGTCTATTTCGAAGAACTGCAAGGTTTGTTGCTGGAACTCGCGCTCGTGCAGCGAGAGATCGACGACGCGCGTGCCGGTGAATAGCAGGCAGCGTACTCGATTCGTCGCGGCCACGGCCCTGGCCTGTTGCTGGTCCGTTCAAGCGGTGGCGATCAATTTCGAATACTCGAGCGACCGACCCGATGAGCTCAGAGAGTGCGACGCGCTCGAGTATCGCGGCGACCGCTTCGATGCCGACGATTGTTACGCCGCGTTGCGAGTGAGCGGCTCGGATCCGCGGATTCGCGCCGAGGCGGCGTGGAGCCTCGGCGATTTGCGTGCCGCAAACACGCAGTTTCAGGAAGCGATTGGTCTTTATCCTGAGGATCCTCGTCTTCGGACACGTTGGGGTGAGCTGTTCGTAACGACTCACCAAGACAACGAAGCCGTCAAGCTCTTTCAAGAGGCGCTCGAGCTCGATCCCGATTACGCACCGGCAAAGCTGGGCCTTGCGAGCGTATCTGCTGGACGATTCGAGGATCAGGCACGCGAGCTGCTCGAGGAGGCGTTGGACGAAGATTCGGGTCAGCTGCGCGCGCATCTGCTGCTCGCGCGCATGAGCCTCGAGACGGGCAATCTGGATGATGCGGAAGCATCGCTCGATCGAGCCTTGCGTCTAGCGGAATCCGAGGACCTGCCGCCACTGGAAATCTACGCACTCAAAGCATCGGCGGATCTCTTGCGCGGCGTGACCGACAGCGACTGGACGACGCGGGCGCTCGACATGAACGCCTCCTACGGCGACATCTACGCAATTCCCGCACATTTTTATGTGATCACCCGTCGTTATCGCGAGGCCATCGACCTGCTGTTGGAGGCCGTGCGCATTCAGCCGGACCTCTGGGCCGCGCATGCGGAGCTCGGCGTCAACTTGCTGCGGGTCAACCGCATCGCCGAAGCCATGGCACATCTGGAGACCGCCTATCGCGGCGATCCGTTCAGCGCGAAGATCGTCAACACGCTGCGGCTCATCGATAGCCTCGACAACTTCCGTGACGTCGTGCAGATGCCGGAAATGGATGAGGCCAATGTCGGTGCCGGCATGATCTTGCGCCTGCATCGCGATGAAGCCGACGTGCTCGACCCTTACGTCACCGATCTCGTCAACGACAGTATTCGGACATTCTCGCAGCGTTACGACTTCGAGCTCACCGAGCCCGTGGTCGTGGAGCTCTATCCCGAGCACGATGACTTCGCCGTGCGCACGTCTGGCTTACCGGGTATTGGCCTGTTGGGCGTAACTTTCGGTTATCTCGTCGCGATGGATAGTCCGTCCGGGCGTACCGACAATGATTTTCATTGGGGCACGACGCTCTGGCACGAGATGGCGCACGTATTCACGCTCGAGGCAACCAATCATCTCGTGCCGCGCTGGTTCAGCGAGGGTGTGTCGGTGTACGAGGAATGGACCACGGGGCCCTTGCCGGGCCGGCACATTCCGATGCACGTCCTTCAAGCCGCGGCAGAAGACAAGTTTTTGGGAATAGCCGATCTCGACAGCGGTTTCATCCGTCCGACCTACGACGGCCAGGTCATGGTCTCCTACATGCAGGCCGGATTGATCTGCCAATATATCGAGCGGCGCTGGGGCCAATCCGCTTTCGTTTCCATGCTCGAGCAGTACACGCAAGGCGCCGATACGCCCGAGGCCATCGAGCAAGCGCTCGGGCTCAGCGCTGAGTCCTTCGATGAAGGTTTCGAGACATTCATCAACGATGAGCTCGGCACGGTCTTCGATAACCTCCAGGATTGGCGGGCGCAGGTCGAGCGCGGATTTCAAGCGGCTGACAACGGCGACTGGGATGCGGCGCTAACGGCTGCGACTACGGCTGTCGATAGCGTTCCGGAGTACGTCGCCGACGGTAACGCGTATCTATTGAAAGCGAAGGCGCACGACGAGCTCGAGCAAGCCGATCAAGCCGTCGATACGCTGGAAATTTATTGGTCGCGCGGCGGTCACGACGCCGGCGCGCTCAAGTCGCTCGCGCGACGTCTCGATGAGCGCGGCCGCAAAGCCGATGCCATCGATGTCCTCGATGATCTGCTAGGCGTCGTGCCACTCGACAGCGAGCTGCACGTCCAGCTCGGCGATTGGCTCATGGACGAGTCGAGGGCAACGGAAGCCTTACGTGAGTATCAGGCCGTCTTGGCGCTCAATCCTCACGATCAGGCGGGCGCGCACTACCGGCTCGCGACGGCCTATCGGCAGCTCGAGAACGCCGACAAGACACGCGAGCATTTGTTGTATGCTCTGGAAATCGCCCCGCATTATCGGGAAGCACAGCAACTGTTATTGGAGATCGCCCGTTGAGTTCCGAAAATAGCCCGCTAGATAGCAAAGAAGCCCGAGAGCTCGTCGAGCAATTTCAACCGTCGATGGATGCGATCCGCGAGCAGGTTCGCAAGGTCATCGTGGGGCAGGACGAAGTCGTCGATCATCTGCTGTTGACGTTACTCGTCGGCGGACACTGTTTGATCACGGGTATGCCCGGCACGGCGAAGACCTTGCTCGTGCGTACACTCGCCGTCGCACTCGGTTTGACGTTCAAGCGTATTCAGTTCACGCCCGATCTGATGCCGACCGACGTAACGGGCACGGACATCATTGAAGAGGACATCACGACGGGGCACCGTACGTGGACCTTCGTGCCCGGTCCGTTGTTTGCAAACGTGCTGCTGGCCGATGAGATCAACCGCACGCCGCCGAAGACCCAGGCCGCCTTGCTCGAGGCGATGCAGGAGCTGTCGGTAACCGTACGCGGCAACCATCACACGATCGATCCGCCGTTCTTCGTGCTGGCGACGCAGAACCCGATCGAGCTGGAAGGCACCTACCCGCTGCCCGAGGCGCAGCTCGACCGCTTCATGTTCAACGTGATTCTCGATTACCTGACCGGCGACGATGAGCTCGAGGTCGTGCAGCGATTCACGACACAAGTCGGCATGCCCGAGGTCGAGCCGTGCACAACAGCCGCGCAGATCTTGCGTTACCAATGGCTCATACGTCAGGTGCCGGTTTCTGAATCGGTGAATCGTCTGGCCGTCGATCTCGTGCGTGCCAGTCGGCCGTCGGATCCGCTCGCGCCCGATGTCGTCAAGCGCTACGTCCAGTACGGCGCCAGTGTGCGTGCGACGATGTTCTTGACGCTCGCAGCAAAAGCCCGCGCGCTCATGATGGGGCGCTACCACGTGACGACTGAGGACATCACCGCGTTGGCGCTGCCGGTCATGCGCCATCGCGTGCTCGCGAATTACTACGCAGAGTCGGATGGCGTAACCGTCGACGACGTGCTGACGCAGCTCGTTCAATCCATGGCAGGGGCCGAGCGACAAGCGCAAGCCGGATGAGCGAGCGCGCATCGGCAGTAGGTCCCAATCTCCTATCGCCGGAGGTGCTCGCGAGCCTGTCGAATCTGGATCTCGTTGCGCGCGCCGCGGTGCACGGTTTTCTGAACGGCCTACATCGATCACCGCAGTTCGGTTTCAGCCAGGAGTTTGCCGAGTATCGCGCGTATTCCGAGGGCGACGATCCGCGCTTTGTCGACTGGAACGTCTACGCGCGAACTGAGCGCACCTATATAAGGCGCTATCTCGGCGAGACCAACACGCATTTGGTGATTCTGCTCGATTCGAGCGCTTCGATGGCATACGCATCGAAGAAGAACGTCACGAAGCTGCAGTACGCCAAGTTTCTTGCCGCAACGCTGGCGTATCTCGCCTCGCGTCAGCACGATGCCGTGGGCTTGATCGTTTTCGACGAAGAGGTACGCGACCATCGTCCGCCGTCTTCACGCATCGGCAAGCTGCAGGGCGTATTGCATGCAATCGATCGCGCCGAGCCCGGCACCGGCACCGATCTGGCCGTGCCGTTCGAGCGCTTCCAGCAGTTTCAAAAAGGCCGCGGTCTCGTCGCGGTCATCTCGGACTTTTATTGCGAGCCTGAGGCTATGCTCAAAGGCGTACAGCCCTTGGCTTATCAGGGTCAGGACGTCGTGCTCTTTCAAGTCCTCGATCCGCAGGAGCTCGAACCCGAGCTCAAGGAGTCGGCGATGCTGGAGGACATGGAGACTGGAGAGGCGATGGAGGTCTCACCGATCTTCATGCGCTCGCGTTATCGGGAGCGTATCCAGGAGCATTTGGAGGCACTATCGAAATCCGCGGCGCGAGCGAACGCCGACTATCAGCTTTTGCGCACCGATGAGCCGCTCGACAGCGCGCTGCGCAACTACCTGACGTTCCGTCAGCGACGCGGTTGATCGCGTGATGAGGAAGGGACTCCAATGACGCTGCTGGCTCCTTTATTCCTGCTTGGCGTGCTGGCCGTCGGCTTGCCGATCTATCTGCACCGCCTGTCGTCGGAGAACCCGAACCGCGAGCAGTTCAGCTCTGCGATGTTTCTCGAGCCCG
>JABAOE010014241.1_pt2 | contig 18416 bp, 16 predicted proteins | sample 7062141 | NCBI WGS metagenome assembly JABAOE01 (sample SAMN14538627, study PRJNA623070) | marine sediment metagenome | biome: marine biome [ENVO:00000428]; feature: marine pelagic biome [ENVO:01000023]; material: deep marine sediment [ENVO:00002113] | place: India: Gulf of Khambhat ... | reverse complement strand
CACCTCTGGAGCTTTTTAGGGATGCTATTGGTGGGTTGGCTCTCCGTATTAATCGGCGGGTGCCCGTTTCGGCAGCTGATCAAGGCGGGGGAGGGTGACTCCGATGCCGGCCTCGCGGTGNNGCAGTTGATCAAGGCAGGGGAAGGGGACTCCGATGCCGGCCTCGCGGTGATCGGGATGCTGCTCGGCGGCGGCCTGGTGCAGTCATGGGGGATCGCCGCAACGGCAGCCGGGGTGTCCACGATCGGCAAAGCGTCCATCCTGATCGGATTGGCCTTCGTGCTATTGCTCAGTTTGCTGTTTCGTGATCGTACGGCGTGATCGATGCTTGTTTCGAAAGGACAAATCTTGAATAAACCATTACGTAATCCTGAAATTGTCTGGCGTGTTGAAAAGCGTCGGCAAGAGAGCGTCCTCAAGGCCCTGGAAGCCGGTGAAGATGTTGATGACAGTGGTACCGTGATCCTGCTCCTTTCCGGCATGATGCACCAGCTCAACCTTGTCGGCGGTCTGATCTGGCAGCACTGTGATGGCGAGAATTCGGTCGCTGACATCGCTGATATCCTGGGCCGTGAATTTGATGTCGAGAAGGCTGATGTTGCCAGCGATGTGGTGGATTTCGTCGCTGACCTCACTGAGAGAGGCTGGTTGATTGATGGCTGAAGTGACCGAGATATTCTCTGCGCCCCTGACCTTCAACTGGACCCTCTCGTATCGATGCAATTTTGCTTGCGAGCACTGTTACAGCCGAGATGAAGAATGCCCCGAACTGGCAACAGCGGATATCAAGAGAATTGTTGATGTCCTGGTTGAACAACAGGTGCCGTTTATCAATTTTGGCGGTGGTGAGCCGCTGATCCGCAAAGACCTTTATGAGGTTGCCGAGTATGCTTCGCAAAAGGGGCTGAACGTTTCGATGAACACGAACGGCTGGCTGCTTGATGAAGCGGCTGCTCAACGTCTTAAAGATGCCGGGTTCAAGAGCGTCGGGATCAGTATCGACAGTTGCGAAGCCTCTTTGCACGACAACTTCCGTAATATGCACGGCTCTTTTGAACGAGCCGTCCGCGGCTTGGATGCGCTGCGGTCGGTAGGGTTGAAAAGTACAATGAGTTCGGTTATCTCCCGCATTAATTACAAGGCCTTCCGTGAACTGCTCGACCTTGCCCGTGACCATGGTGTTGAGCAGGTCTACCTGCACAACTTCAAGTGCAGCGGTCGTGGTTTCAAGAATCGTGAAGACCTCGATCTGTCGCCGGAAGAATGGCAGGCTTTTTATCTCGAGGCGCTCGCGGTCAAGTACCAGACCAAGGATCTGAAGATCTCATTCGACGATCCCGTCATCGCCTCCCTGCCGGAGTACCAGGAGCAGACAATGGTCAAGGGGAGCAGCTGCGGAAAACTCTCCCTGCACTTGCGCCCCAACGGCGACATTACGCCGTGTGGTTTTATTCCCGTGGTGGTCGGCAACATACTGAATGACGATTTTGAAAAGATCTGGTTCGATTCGCCGGTGCTCAAGGCGATGCGGGCTAAAGAGGCAACCGGAAAATGCTCCGGGTGTGCCGCGTTTGATGATTGTCAGGGCGGCTGTACGGCACGCGCCTTTGCCACGACGGGCGATTTCAACCAGCCAGACCCGCATTGCTGGAAATAACAGATGTAGCGCGTGGTTCGTGGCGAGTTGTTTGATGGCTAAAGATGCGATAACGGTTGCCAGGATGATGTTCAGTCGAATTTGTTATTGCCATGACTTTAGGACTCTGGATGTAATTTTTTGCACCACTCGCCGCGCATTGCGCGCCACCTTGAGAGAAAGGAGAATGCTATGAAAAAATACAGCAAGCCGCGCGTTGTCGGCTCCAGCAATGTTCATCCCTGTTGATGACAGTGCACCGCTCATAAACCCATTCTCTACGGTCATTTTTCATGAGTCTTGATTTGCTGGACAGCCCGGTTCGCCTGACTTGGGATTTCCCCGGAGAAAGCGGGGGCTTGGCAGACGAACAGTTGCAGGATGTCGCCCAGAAGATTGCCCAGGCGGGCGTGTTTTTCGTTACTCTGCAAGGTCGACCGCTGCTTTGTCAGTCTGTTGTCAAAGTGTGCGACATCCTCTCCGGGAGCCAATTGCTGCTTACCTGCCAGGGAAGCACAGCCGAACTGCACGCTCTTGCGAAACTTCCCAAAATCGGCTGCCAATTGCTTCTGGACCTGACATCTTTGACCCTTCATGGCGAGCTTGATAAAGAGGCGCTGGCAGGGGGCGTGGATGCTTTGCGCCGCCAAGGTTATGAACCTGTTCTGACCATGACGCCTTTGCGTAAAAACCTCAATATTATTCCAGACCTGATTCAATTCTGCAGTCGCTTTGGGATCGCCAAATTTAAGTTGCCAAACGCCCATATCGGTGATAGCTTCCACGGGTATCCACCCGAACAATTGCCACGCTGGCAGGACCTGGCGGGTTTTCGTGATGTTTGGTCGGAACTTGCACGTGCAGCGGACAGCTTCCCGGATATGGAAATACATGATCTTTTCCTATGGGAAATCATGACTCCGGGCAAGCAGCAGAACCGCAGCGAATATGGTGGTTGCCAGGCTGCCAACAGCCTTGGCCACATCGATATTCAGGGTGTGGTTCATCCGTGCGCCGCCTGGCCCAGGCCTCTTGGCCACCTGATAGACCAGGACCTTGAAGACATCTGGTCAGGGCAGCAACGTTACGAGGTCTGCAGGAAAATTTCCGAAACTCCGGCTGGTTGTATGGACTGCAGCGATCTCGATGTCTGTTTCGGCGGCTGTCGCGGTCTTGCCGCTCACTTGAATCAAGCTGCCGGTGAGCGTGATCTGATGTGTTCCGGACCACGTTAACAAGAGATATTCTTTGCCAAACCAGGAAGTATCTGACCCCTTTGTATTATGCTCATTTACCTAGATAACGCCGCAACATCCTTCCCAAAGCCTGCGCAGGTTACTGAAGCCGTAGAACAGACTTTGCGGCACAATGCTGCCAACCCGGGCCGCGGCGGCCACCAGCTTTCATTGCAGGCGGGCCGAATGGTCATGGAGTGTCGGGAGACGGTTGCCGGTTTCTTCGGCATAGCAGATGCGAGCCGCATCGCGTTTACCGCCAACGCGACGGAAGCTATCAATCTTGGGCTTTTTGGCGTGTTAACGCCGGGGGACAGGGTCGTGACGACAACCATGGAACATAATGCCGTTGTCCGACCGTTGCGTGCCCTGGCTGACCGGGGTGTCGAAGTTGTCAAGGTGACCGCAGATGCACTGGGTTTCGTTGACCCGCTGGCAGTTCGCGAGGCCTGTGTTCCCGGTACCCGGCTTTTGATGATGAACCACTGTTCGAATGTCACCGGGACCCTGCAGGAAATAGAAAATATCGGCCCCTGGTGTCGTCAACAGGGAATATTGTTTATGGTTGACGCTGCCCAGAGTGCCGGGCTTTTCCCCATCGATGTCGAGACAATGGGGATCGATCTGTTAGCCGTTCCCGGCCACAAGGCCCTGTTCGGCCCGCCCGGGACGGGTTTCCTTTATGCGCGGCCCGGTTTGGAATTAACACCCTTGTTGTACGGGGGGACCGGGAGCTTCTCCAATTCAGAAACGCAACCGGAAGAAATGCCGGAACGCCTTGAGAGCGGCACCCTGAACACGATCGGCCTGGCCGGGCTCAAAGCCGGCATCGAGTTCGTCGAATCTGTCGGACTGGATCATATTCGCTACCATGAACAGCAACTGCTTGAACAGTTGATAAGCGGCCTGCAGTCTATTGAAGCAGCGACCCTGTACGGCCCGCTTGGTTCCGCCCGTCACGGTGGGGCATTGTCCTTCAATCTTAAAAACGTCGATCCGGCAATGCTGGGGTTCCGCTTGGACCGTGAATATGGTATCTGTTGTCGTGTCGGGCTGCACTGTGCCCCGCAAGCACACGGAACCATCGGGACCTTGCCTGAAGGCACGGTCCGGCTCAGCCCCGGATACTTTAATTCGCCAGAAGATATTGAGCGGACCCTGAAGGCGATACGCGAAATAATCACTACCGAGATCTGATGTTCTGCCAGGGACATCATGACAAGGAGTTGGTATGAAAAAGACGATCTGTTCTGTCGTTGCAACGATTCTTGCGGCCTGCCTGCTGATTTCCTGTTCTTTGCCCCCGGTCAAACCGGTAACGCGCAAGGAGTTGATGAAAACCCGTATCTATAATCGTTTCATCATCGAGGAGTCTCCTGAAGAACTGCTTTATGCCTTAAATACCCGTGGTGAAGTCATTGTTGAAGGGAAACGCAATATCCCGGGCAGGGACTTCCCGGTATATGTTAAGCTGCTGGCCACAGCCGAAGGTGTCCATGTACTCGACTACGACCGTTAAATCTTACTTGAAAGAAGCCCACCACAATGCGAAAAACCTTTGTCCTTGATACCAATGTTCTGTTGCACGACCCCGAGGCGCTCTTTCGTTTTGAAGACAATGACCTGATCATCCCGATGACCGTGATCGAGGAGATCGATCGATTCAAGAAGGATCTTAGCGAGACCGGCCGCAACGCACGCCAGTTTTCCCGTATCATGGACAGACTGCGGGAAAAGGCCAAGCTGATCGAAGGTGTCGAGCTCGAGACAGGTGGCCATTTACGGGTCGATCTCTATACTGAAGAGCAGATGCATAAGCTGCCGCCTGAACTGCGTGCCGACCGGGGCGACAACCGGATTCTGGCCGTGGCCCTCGATGTCAAAAGCAGCTCCGAGACATCGGTGATCTTAGTCACCAAGGATACCAACCTGAGAATCAAGGCCGATGCCCTCGGCCTGACCGCTGAAGATTACGAGTCTGACAAGGTTTCGCTTGATGAACTCTATTCCGGGACGGCAGAGGTTCACCTGACGCGTGACGATATAGATCTCTTTTACAGCCAGGGTTTCCTGCCTCTGAAGGAAGAGTTTCTGGCCAACCAGTGCCTGACCCTGATGGATGCGGCCAACCCGTCGCACACTGCTCTGGCTCGCTACAATCGCGCCTTGCGTCAGGCGGTCCCCCTGTTGCGATCACCCAAGGAAGGTCTATGGGGCATTCACCCGCGTAATCGCGAGCAGCAGTTTGCAATTGATCTGCTTTTGAACGAGGACGTGCAGCTGGTGACGCTTGTCGGCAAGGCCGGGACCGGGAAAACCCTGCTGGCGATCGCCGCCGGTTTGAACAAATCCGCCGATGAAGGCCAATACAGCCGTTTGCTGGTATCCCGCCCGGTGTTCCCGCTGGGTCGTGACCTCGGTTTTCTGCCTGGAGATCTCGAGGAAAAACTCTCACCCTGGATGCAGCCGATCTTCGATAATGTCGAACTCTTGCTTGGCGCTGTGGAAGAGGGGAGCAAACGTAAGCGCGGCTACAAAGAGCTGGTCGATCTTGGTCTGCTCGAGATAGAGGCGCTGACTTATATCCGCGGCCGTTCCATACCCAAGCAGTACATGATCGTCGATGAATCTCAGAACCTGACGCCCCATGAAATCAAAACGATAATTACCCGCGCCGGCGAAGGAACCAAGATCATCCTGACCGGAGACCCCGAGCAGATTGACAATCCGTACATTGATTCTGCCAGCAACGGTTTGACTTATGTTGTTGAAAAGTTCAAAGGCGAGGAAATTGCGGGGCATGTAACGCTGACCAAGGGGGAACGCTCCTGTCTGGCAGAACTTGCCGCCAACCTTCTTTAAAGGCAGAGACTGGGTGTTGGGAGGCGGAGGTTGGCTGAATGATTTGCCAACGACCAGCCGCCAGCGTCCAGTCCCCGGTTATTATGTTAGTCCTCTGTATAGAATCTTCCTGTGACGAAACAGCGGCCGCGGTCGTTCGCGATGGCCGAGAAGCCCTTTCAAACGTGGTCGCTTCACAAGTTGATGTCCATGCCCGATATGGTGGAGTGGTTCCGGAGTTAGCCTCCCGCAAACACGTTGAGGCGATTTCCGTGGTCATCAATTCCGCGCTTGAGGAGGCCGGTGTTGCCCTTGAGCAGATTGAGGGGATCGGCGTCACGCGCGGACCTGGCCTCGTCGGGGCATTGCTGGTCGGACTCTCCACGGCCAAGGCCATGGCCTGGAGTCTGGATATTCCCCTTGCGGCGGTTCACCACATGGAGGGGCACATCCTGGCGCCGCTTTTGGAGGGCACCCCGGAATTCCCCTTCCTTGCGCTTGCCGTTTCAGGCGGCCACACTCACCTCTATCGTGTTGATGGAATCGGACAGTACCGGACAATCGGTCAAACCCTCGATGATGCTGCCGGTGAGGCCTATGATAAAGTGGCCAAACTGCTGGGCCTGGGTTATCCCGGTGGCGCCAAAATCGATCGCCTTGCTCTCCAGGGGGACCCCGAAGCTATAGCCTTCCCAAGGCCTATGCTGCACAGGCCGAATTACGATTTCAGCTTCAGTGGCATCAAAACAGCGGTTCTGCAATATGTCGAGAAATGTCCGAACCCAATCGATGAGCGGCATATGGGCGACATTACAGCCAGTTTCCAGGAGGCGATGGTTGAAGTGCTGACCCGAAAAACCTTGCGGGCGGCTGCTGACCAGCATTTGGAGCGCATCGTCGTTGCCGGCGGCGTGGCCTGTAATTCAGGACTGCGCAAGCGCTTCCATGAACTTGCCGGACAGAATGGCGTCGAGGTGTTTTTCCCGAGCCCGTCTTTATGCGGCGATAATGCAGCAATGCTTGGCGTACCTGCAGATTACTACCTGGAACATGGTCAGCATGCCGATAACAAGGTCAATGCTCTGTCCAGCTGGCCTCTCGATATGGTCGGCAGGGCGGAATAGCTGAAGTCGGAGTGAACTGGGAATGATGTGGCGCGGTGTTGGCTTTATCAGGCAAGTCAAGCTCATGTTCGTACGATTTGTACGTTTGCGCGGCTTGCCGGAAGAAATAGCCAAAGGAGTTGCTCTCGGCATCTTTATCGGTATGACACCGACGTTTGGCTTCCAGATGGCCATTGCACTGTTCTTCGCTTATCTCCTCAAGGAGAATCGCCTGGCGGCTATCCTTGGTGTCTGGATAACGAACCCTGTCACGGCCCCGGTGATCTATTCAATCGAATATGAAATGGGACGTATCCTGCTCAGCATGCCGAGGGCCAGTTTGCCGACAGAGTTTACCTGGGGAGCCTATGCGGACCTGGGCTGGGACATCATGTACCCGCTCTGGGTCGGAGGCACGCTTGCCGGCATCATCCTCGGGGCGCTCTCTTATTTTGTCACTTTACGCATGGTCCCGATCGTCAAGACCTGGCGTATACAGCGCTGGCCCCGTCGGCATTGGCATAAAAAATACAAGAAACGCGATTAGTGTGGCGCGTGGCGCGGCAAGCATAAATTTCCCCTCGCCACGCGTATCTCACCAGCCGCCAGACTGAATTATGCATCGACCCAGAAAACGTTTCGGCCAGAACTTCTTACGCGACCAGCATGTTCTAGACCGCATCATTGATGCCGCAGACTTGCGGCCCGGAGACCGTATCCTGGAAATCGGCCCGGGGCAGGGGGCTTTGACAGACAAGCTGCTGGTAAGCGGATTGCCTGTTCTCGCCGTGGAGATCGATCGTGATCTTGGCTCAGCCCTGCAGGGTCGCCAGGAAGAGAACCTGTCGGTCGTCGTCGGTGACGTCTTGCGTCTTGACTGGGAAGAACTCCTGCCAGAGCCACCGTACAAACTGATTGCCAACCTGCCGTATAACGTCTCCAGCCAGATCCTCTTCAGGGTACTTGAACATCGTCATTTGTTTTCACGTCTTGTCCTGATGTTTCAAAAGGAAGTCGGCGACCGCCTTGTCGCAGAGCAGGGTACCCGTGACTATGGCATTTTGAGTGTTCTGATGCAGACCTGGTTCCGTATGCAGCGGGTTGTCAAGGTTCCTCCGGGAGCCTTTTATCCTCCCCCGAAAGTCGATTCCGTAGTGCTGTGCCTGGACCCTTTGCCTGAGCCCGCTGTTATTGTAAATGACCAGGAGTTATACCGGAAGCTGGTCAAGGGAGCCTTTGCGCAAAGACGTAAAACCCTGAGAAACAGCTTGCAGGGCTCCGGCTGGCCCGCTGAACAGGTAGATATGGCTTTTCGGGTCACCGGGATTGATCCCCGGCGTCGCGGAGAAACCCTTGATTTGGAAGAGTTCGCCCGCCTGGCTAACACCCTGGGTGAAATTGACGCAGGAGTTTAAAGATGGAGCAGCTTTTAGCAACCGTTAACGGTTCGCCGATCGATGCGAAGGCCCTCAATGCGGCCATGCAGAGTCTGGCGCAGGAACATTTCCATGCCACCCTGGACGAAGTGCCCGGGGAATCTTACGCTGAGCTGAAAACAATGGCCCTGGAGCGTCTCGTCGCCCGGGAACTGATTTTTCAGGCAGCCCTGGCGGCAGGCTTTGTCGCCGATGCAGCTGCTGTGGAAGAAGAGACGTCACGGATATTGCGCATGATGGGGAACCCAAGGGATTTCTGGCAGCGCCTTGCTGACCGGGGCATGGATGAAGCCGCTTTTCTGCGCATGGTGCGAAAAGATGTCACGGTCGACCAGATGTCGGCACGCAAACTGGAAAACATAGAAGAGCCAGGGGAAGATGAAATCCGGGCGTTTTTTTCTTCCTATCCGGACAAGCTGCGTGAGCATGAACGGGTCAGGGTCAGCCACATTCTTTTGCCCCTTGACCCGGACGACCCTGAAAAATCGCTGCTGCATGCACGCAGTCTCAAGGCCAAAGCAGAGGCAGAGGATTTTGCCGAAGTGGCCAGGCTGCATTCTATCTGTGCCAGTGCGCCGGGCGGCGGTGATCTCGGATACATTCGGCGCGAAGACGTCGATCAGAATTTTGCCGATGCCGCTTTCAGCCAGGTTGTTGGTGAAGTGGGGGAACCGGTCAGAAGCCCTTACGGTTACCATTTGATCAAGGTTACGGCCCACGAAATTCCATCACCGCCAACCCTGGAAGAGTGCAGAGGGAAAATTATCGCTTTTCTTAAAAAAGCCCGCGGCTCGAAAATGCTTGAGGAGTGGGTTGCCGAACTGCGCCGTAACGCAGAGATCGTATATCACGAAAAATAATATAAACCGCTGTTTTTCCTGCGGCTTAGGGTTGCAAAGTGAGCGTCTTCTCCTAGACTTGTGACAATCCGGAAAACTTAAGGAAAGAAAGGTTGCCAATGGACGTCATTATCGAAGAACATGGTAAAAGTTTTTCCAAGGTGCTTCAGGCAAGGATGGCCGAGATTCGGCTGCATCTGAAAAAACTGCCTTCCCAGAAAGACACGGAGTCTCTGCTGGCCCTGGCTGAAGCCTTACTGGTTTACAGCCACTCCCATGTGCTGCTCAAGCTCTCCGCCGGTGACTTGCTCGAATGGCTGCAGGCCTTCTTCGATTTTCTGCGCCAGCGCGATGAAGAGGTCAAGGTTGCTCCCTTCAAGCCCGCTAATAGCAGCTCATCCTTTCTGCTCGTCAATACCACCGACGTCCCCTACCTGGTTGATTCATTTAAAAATATCCTGCGTCCGCTGCCTCAGCGGGCCATGATCATTTCCCATCCCATTCTGCACATTGAGCGCACGAAAGGGCATTTGGTGAAGCTGGGAGATGATACCGAGCATGGTGTTCGCGAATCATTCATGCTCGTGCATTTTGAGGGTGTCCAGGACCTGGATACATCAGCTATTGAGGAAAATGTGCGCAAAGTCTTTGCTGTTGCCTTGGCTGTTGGCAAAAAACGTAAAGAGTTGCAGGAGCAACTGAAAACACTCACCCAGATTGCTGAAAATCGTGAACAGAAAGACTTTGCCGAATGGCTTTTGGACGGCAACTTCCACTGCTTCGGGTATGCGAGCGTAGAAACAACCGGCAGCAAGGGCGGGGTCGAGAAAACCAGGTTGCTCGACAAGCCGATCGGTTGGCTGCCCAAATCGCTTTACACGACCGGCAAGGGCGCTCAAAAGTCGATGCAGCTGTCTGCAGAGGTCAAGGACCTGCTTGCCAGGAAAAACCCTTTGGTTGTTGAAATTCTGGAGGAGAAAAGCCCTCTCTACATGCAGGACAACCTGGTTTACCTGGGCTTCCGGGAATGCTGCAAGTCAGAGAAGCGGGTGGAACATCTGTTCGTGGGGCTCTTTTCCCAAAAGAGTATCAATGAACTGGCGACACATGTGCCCCCCTTGCGGGACAAGCTGCTCACCGCACTGACTCGACAGCATGTACCGACAGAAAGCTACGACTATCGTAAGATCATTGAGATATTCAACACCTACCCGAAGGTCGAGATGTTTTTCCTCTCTGACCAAGAGCTTGACAGGTTGGTGCAGTCATTTATCAGCCTGCAAAGAGAACAGTCTGTAAAGCTGGTGGTCACCCGCAGCCTGAGCCTGCGCGGCATTACCCTGCTGGTCATCATGCCACGCGACTATTACAGCCGGGATTCGGTTCGGCGTATGGAGTCCTATCTTGGCCGTTTCCTCTCTGCGGATCACGTCTCATCAAAGGTTATTCACTTTTTTGCCGATTACGCAGGCCTGCATTTTCGGGTGTTTCCGAAAGCGGAGCAGGTCAGGATCGATATCGAAGCGCTGCAAAAAGTTCTCACTGACCTGTCGCGTCCCTGGGAGGAAAAGCTGCGCCTGCTCCTGCAGCGCGGCACACAAATTCAGGAAGGAATGCGCCTCTGGCAGAAATATATCAACGCCTTCCCCCATGAATACAAGGATGTCATTCACCCCCGCTTTGCCATCCGGGATGTGCGCGGAATTGAGAAGGTTTTGGCAACCGGTGAGGACGGCTTTGATTTGTGGGGCCCCTTCCAGGAACGCTACGAATACTTCCGGTTGCAGTTTTACAGCCTCAGCGAAAGCTATCTCAACGAATTGATGCCGTTCCTCGAGAACCTCTGCCTGACGGTGGTTGATGAAGTCGATTTTATCGTCGAAGTGGAAGACCGCACGGTTTACATCAAAAGCTTTGCAATTCGCAACGACCATCCTCAGGCCCAACCTCTGTCATCACTGCGTGACAAGATCCTGGACACCCTCGAAGGCCTGCGCAAAGGCACGATAGAAAACGATTATCTGAACCGCCTGATCGTCTTGACCGGACTTGACTGGCAGGAAATCGATGTCTTCAGGGCTTATCGCAACTATTACTTCCAGCTGGGCAACCCCTTTACCAAGCGTCGCGTTGCCTTTACCCTGCTCGACAACCCGCAGGCGTCACTGCTGCTCTACCGTTATTTCGAGGCGCGGTTCAAGCCGAACCCGGCCTGGACGGACCCGATGCAACGCGAAGAAGAGGCCATCATGCCGATCCGCATGCAGCTGTCCCAGGCCCTCGGCGAGATTCGCGATATCAATGAAGACCGCATCCTGCGCAGCCTTTTCAACTTGATCGATTCGACCGTCAGGACCAACTTCTTCCTGCGGCGTGATGATCCGGACTACTTCCTTTCCTTCAAAATCAGCGCCATAGGCATCATCGACATGCCGTTCCCGCGGCCGATGTACGAAACCTATGTGCATTCCGCTGCGATGGAGGGGATACACCTGCGCGGCGGGAAAGTGGCCCGAGGCGGCATCCGCTGGTCGGATCGTCCGGACGACTTCCGTACCGAGGTGCTTGGGCTGATGAAGACCCAGATGACCAAGAATGCCCTGATCGTGCCTGTTGGATCAAAGGGCGGATTCGTGGTGAAGACACCGTACTCGACCCGCGAAGAAGGGGCAGAGTTGTCCCGACAGGCCTACATTACCCTGATGCGCGGCCTGCTTGATCTGGTTGACAACCGGGTTGCCGGGCAAATCAAGGCCCCCGAAGGTGTGGTCGTCTATGATGAACAGGACCCGTACCTGGTTGTCGCTGCCGACAAGGGAACGGCCCATCTGCCGGATACCGCCAACAGCGTCAGTCTGGACTACGGCTTCTGGCTGGGCGATGCCTTTGCCAGCGGCGGTTCGGTTGGTTACGACCATAAAAAGCTGGGCATTACAGCACGTGGTGCCTGGGAGTGTGTCAAGCGGCACTTCCGTGAGTTGGGCAAGGACATCCAGGGCGAGGATTTTACCGCGATCGGTATCGGTGACATGAGTGGCGATGTGTTTGGCAACGGTATGCTGCTGTCGAAACATACCCAGCTGCTGGCAGCGTTCAACCATATGCACATCTTTATCGATCCCGACCCGGATGCGGCCCGCTCCTGGAAAGAGCGGAAAAGGCTCTTTGATAAGCCACGCTCAACCTGGGCAGATTATAACCTGGAGCTGATTTCTGAAGGGGGTGGCGTCTGGGAACGTGCCTCGAAGGACATACCCCTCTCGCCGCAAGTGCAGAAATGGCTCGGCGTCAGGCATGCCACCATGGAAGGCGAGGAGCTGATCAGGCGCATCCTGCTGGCCGAGGTCGAGCTGCTCTGGAACGGCGGGATAGGAACCTATGTCAAGTCGACGTCAGAGAAGAACGCTGATGTCGGTGACCGTGCCAATGACAACCTGCGGGTCAATGCGAACGAACTGAAAGTCCGGGTGGTTGGTGAAGGCGGAAATCTTGGTTTCACTCAGTTGGCCAGGGTTGAGTACGCCATGGCCGGCGGCCTGATCAACACCGATGCCATTGACAACTCCGCAGGCGTAGACACCTCCGACCATGAAGTCAACCTGAAGATCTTCTACCAGGAGCTGCGTGAGGCCGGTGTGATCAAAACGGAGCGGACCCGCAACCGGCAATTGCAGGAAGTTCAGGACGTGGTCTGCGACATGGTGCTGGACAATAATTACACGCAGAGCCTCTGTCTTTCCCTTGATCTCCTGCGCAGCCAGCAGGACAACGATCCCTTTGTCGATCTCACAGAACGGCTGGTCAACGCCGGCCTGCTGGATCGTCAGGGTGAATTTCTGCCTTCCCGCAAGGAATTGACGGCCCGTGGCTATGGCTACCTGCGCCCGGAACTCGCTATCCTGCTGGCCTATAGCAAGATGCAGATTTTCCAGGCTCTCATGGAGAGTGATCTTCCCGACCGTGACGCAGCCCAGGGTTTTCTGAAACGATATTTCCCTGAAGCAACACGCAGCCGTTACAACGCCCAGATTACGCAGCACCCGCTCAAGCGCGAAATTATAGCGACCATGATAACCAACCGGATCGTCGACCAGGCCGGATGTACCTTCGTGAACACGTTGGTCAGGCAGGCCGGTGCGACACTTGTCCAGGGTGTTTCCGCTTATCTGGTGTTTGACGAAGTTCTCGGTGGAGACGCCATCCGTGGCTTGATCAAGGCTTCGGACAACAAGCTGGCGGCGGCACGCCAGTACGAGCTGCTGCTGGCCCTTGAAAAAGCTATCGCGGGCTTATGCCGCCAGGTGGTCGAACAGGACTTGCCAATGCGCCTGGACAAGGATTGCGTGAAGAATTACCGTCAGAGACTGGCCACTTTCCGGGCCCACCTGGAAGATCTGTTGCCGGCTGATGAATGGAAAGTCTGCCAGGATGCTGCGGAGGGTCTTGTTGCAGAAGGCTTCCCTGCAGAGCTGGCCATTGAAGTCGCCAGCTTCCGCTACCTGGCGGGTTTCCTGCCTGCCGTTTACATCGCCGAGGCGACTGGTGCGGAGTTGCTGGCCGTGACCACCGCGATGGCAGAAATGCGCCGAAAGCTGAATATTTCCCAGGTCATGGAAAGCCTCAATCAATACTCTCCCCATGACCGCTGGGATCGAATGGCCCTTTCCAGCTTGCGCAGTGCATTTATCCGCCAGGCTGTCAAGCTGACCCGTAATGTGGTCGCCGAAGGAGCAGAGCCAGGCAAGTACCTGAGTAAAAAGCGTCAACGCCTCGATTACTACCTCGGCTTGCTTGACACCCTGCGGGCCAGTCCGCCTGTTACCACCAGCCCATACATGGTTCTGCTGAGAGCCCTGGAAGCGATTGAAGATTAACCGGAAATGTGAAGCGCGTGGTGAGGAATTGGCAGGTTCGTCTTCGACGAGATTTTCTGCAGTTCCCGCTTCGCGCTGCGCTTTGTTGCAAGGAGCCTGGATTGAATAAGAAACAGCTTGGCCCATGTGTCACCTTTTTCCCGCAGCCGGCAACTCTGATTGCTACGCGTGACAGCCAGGGCGATGCGAACCTGATGATGGCCTCCTGGGTCGGCATTGTCAGCAAGACGCCGCCGACCATGGCTGTTGCCTTGCATCGCGACCGGAAGACCTACGCCAACATCATCGACAGGCAATGCTTTTCCGTCAACGTTGTCCCTTCGAGCCTGGCTGTTGAGGCCGATGCCTGTGGCCTCGCCACAGGGCACAAACTCGACAAGCGGCAGGTGACGAACCTGCATCTCTCCAGGGGAGCCCTCGATGCGGCGCTGCTGATTGATGAATCTCCGCTGAATGTCGAGTGCCGCTTCTTACGCCAGGTTGAACTGGGCGACTACAACCTGGTGCTGGGCGAGATTATCGAAATTCACGCCTGCGAGGATGCCTTCGACCAGGAAGGAAAAGCCGACATCAGGTCCTTCGACCCGCTGGTTTATCTAGGGGGGCTGCGTGAATACTGGTCTCTTGGTGAAAAGAAGGCGGATGCCTACAAGGCGGGTTTAAAGTTGTTGAAGTAGTTTGTATTTGCCTTGCCGGCAAGAAGGTGTATCCTGCTGATTTTTCTACAAATCACACTGGACTGCGTGCAAGGCTTGTGCTATAGAGTAGAACGCTTTTTTAAGACCTGATTGTTTCCCGGCCCGGAACATGTGCCGGAGCCAAAGCGGAAACAGGGTTGAAACGACATACCGCCTGGATCCATGTGACCGGGACGGCAGTAGCTGCAAGAACACGTCCGGTGCCTCAACCGAGACATGCGACTGCCTTCCGTGTGGGTTCGGAGGGCTTTTTTTGTGTCTTTAAACGCTAAATATATCCGGAGGTAAGCTCCTTGACTGCGAAACGAAACAAGCGCAAAACAATTTTGGACCTGCAGGCCATGAAGGCTTCTGGTGAGAAGATTGCCGTATTGACCGCTTATGATTACCCCTTTGCCCGCATCATGGATCAGGCCGGGATCGATGTCATCCTGGTCGGTGATTCGGTCGGCTCCGTCGTTGCCGGTTATGATAATACCTTGCCGGTAACCATGGAGGAAATGCTCTATCACACCAGGGCGGTGGCCCGCAGTGCCACTCATGCGCTGATTGTGGCCGATATGCCTTTTCTTTCCTATCAGATTGACCTGGCTGATGCGCGCCGCAATGCCGGGCGCCTGATCAAGGAAGGCGGCGCTCACGCCGTCAAGCTTGAAGGGGGCGTGCCCGTCGCCGAAACGATCAGGGCTATCGTCGCTATGGACATCCCTGTAGTCGGCCATATCGGTTTGACGCCCCAGTCCGTGCACCGCATGGGAGGCTATCGGGTGCAGGGCAAGCAGGAAGCCCAGGCCGCCAAGCTGCGTGCTGATGCCAGGGCTGTTGCCGAGGCCGGCGCCTGCGCGTTGGTTCTTGAAGGGATCCCTGCTGCGCTTGCCGCTGAAATATCGGCCGAACTGACGATCCCGACGATCGGCATCGGAGCCGGAGTCGAGTGTGATGGGCAGGTCCTGGTGATTCACGATATCCTGGGCTTGTGTGAGAAATACTCGCCGAAATTTGTCAAGCGATTTGCCGATGTCTCTGCAACGATTCGTGAAGGGATTGACGACTATATTCGCGAAGTCAAGGAAGGCAGTTTCCCCGGGCCGGAGCATTCGTTTTAACAGCGGAGGCCGGGGACTGGTCGTCAGGGCTGATGAAGCCCATGACAATTCGGCCACACCTTTGACGACTGTAATCGAAGATGGAAATTATCAACAATATTGAAGAGATGCAGAACCGCTGCCTGGAAGCCAGGGCCGCGGGGCAGAAGATAGCGTTCGTTCCGACCATGGGTTTCCTCCACGAGGGGCACCTTTCTCTCCTGCGAGAAGGCCGTCAGCAAGGCGATCTGCTGGTCCTGTCGATTTTTGTGAATCCGACGCAGTTCGGCCAGGGAGAAGACCTGGATCGTTACCCGCGCGATTTCGAACGGGATGAAGCGATGGCTCGTGAGTGCGGGGTCGATCTGATCTTCTATCCCTGCGCAGATGCGATCTACCCCGCTGGATATGCGACCTACGTTTCCGTGGACGGGCCCCTGACGAACACCCTCGAAGGTGCCAGTCGGCCGACTCACTTCCGTGGTGTGACGACGGTCGTGACCAAGCTGTTTACGATCGTCATGCCTCACGTGGCGCTCTTCGGGCGCAAGGATTTCCAGCAGTTAGCGGTTATTCGTCGCATGACAGCCGATTTGAACCTGCCTGTGGAGATAATCGGCATGCCGATTGTTCGTGAACCGGATGGCCTGGCGATGAGTTCGCGCAATGTTTATCTCACCGATTCCGAAAGGGGCCAGGCTCTTGCCCTGGTCGATACTCTGCGGACCTCTGCCGCCCGGGTCGGGCAGGGGGAGCGTGATCCGGAAAAAGTCCTCCTGCAGGCCAGGCAACGATTGAATATGGAGCCGGACCTGGTCATCGATTACGTCAAAATCTGTCGTGCGGACACTCTTGAGGAAGCTGATACGATTGATGACAGGTCAGTGATGTTGCTGGCCGTCAGGGTCGGCAAAACCAGGTTGATCGACAATGGCCTGCTGCTGGAGAAGGTGTAACTGCCATGACAAGCAGAGAAGCCGCACGCGCCACGCTGGAAAACCTCTACCGGATATTCACGGTTCCCGAAGCGCCCGAGTCAACCCTTGGCGCCATCGACCAGGCCATTTCGGCAGACGTCGCCGGTTTTTTGCAAAACCACATCGTTGCCATTGAGCGCAGCATCGAGGATATTGAAGCGGACTTTTCCACGTCGACGATTCCTGAAGAACCGACCTTCGTATCCGATTATACCGAGTTCGTCAAAGAGAACCTGGTTGCCCATTCCGTGCATACCGCGGCCCCCGGTTTTATCGGCCATATGACCTCGGCACTGCCATATTTCATGTTGCCTTTGTCACGGATTATGACGGCACTCAACCAGAACCTGGTCAAGGTTGAGACATCCAAGGCGTTTACCCCGCTGGAACGCCAGGTCCTTGCCATGTTGCATCGCCTGGTTTACCGCGAAGATGATGCCTTCTATGACCAGTGGATTCATGACAGCGGCAACGCCCTCGGGGCTTTTTGTTCCGGTGGAACCATAGCCAATGTGACTGCGCTATGGGTTGCGCGTAATCGCTTGCTGGCACCGACTGGCTCATTCCGCGGGGTTGCCCATGAAGGGCTGGCGCGGGCGCTGCAGCATCTCGACTGTGATGGCCTGGCCGTGCTGGGTTCCAGGCGCGGTCATTATTCCCTGGGCAAGGCGATCGACCTGCTCGGGCTTGGCCGTGACAACCTGGTTCTGGTCGACACGGATGCGGATAACCGGGTAGACATGGCAGAACTCAGGTCAGAGTGTCGCCGTCTGCAGAATGAAAATATCCGGCCCCTGGCCCTGGTAGGCATCGCCGGGACGACTGAGACAGGCAATGTCGATCCCCTCGAGGAAATGGCGGACCTGGCCGCCGAACTCGACTGTCATTTCCACGTTGATGCTGCCTGGGGTGGCCCGACCCTGTTTTCGGAGCACTACCGGCACCTGCTCGCCGGCATTGAGCGTGCCGACTCGGTGACGATCGACGCCCACAAGCAGCTTTATGTGCCGATGGGCGCCGGCATAGTCGTTTTCAAGGATCCCACGGCCCTCTCCGCCATTGAACATCACGCCAATTATATCCTGCGTCACGGTTCGAAAGACCTGGGCAGTCATACCCTTGAAGGCTCCCGGCCGGGCAAGGCCCTGCTGGTGCATGCCGGTTTGTCGATCATCGGCCGTAAAGGTTACGAGCTGTTGATCGATATGGGGATCGAAAAGGCAAAAAGCTTTGCCGAGATGATTCGTCAGCATCCCGATTTTGAACTGACCAGTACGCCGGAGCTCAATATCCTGACTTACCGTTATTGCCCTGAACCTGTACAAAAAGCCTTGCGCAAGGCAAACGTTGAGCAGTCTTCCCGGATAAACCTGCTGCTTGACCAGGTGAATCAGCTGCTGCAGAAAGACCAGCGCGAAGCCGGCAAGACGTTTGTCTCCAGGACCCGACTGCGGGCAACGGGGTACAGGGAGCAAGTGACCGTTTTACGCGTTGTTCTGGCAAACCCCTTGTCGGACGATGCCATTCTAGAATCGGTCCTGAAGGAACAGTGCACAATCGTCCTCCAACAGGATATCCAGGAACTACTGCAGCAGGTTGAAGCCCTGTGCGCAGATATAGGTACACCTCCCACATCAGCCTGCGCCTGAAGGTTGCCCATATGGCTCCGACGCTCTACACAGCCCGCTATCT